>Ga0233425_10005690_pt1 | contig 19381 bp, 10 predicted proteins | sample Watercolumn_Towu_2_FD_181712 | JGI IMG/M metagenome (GOLD analysis project Ga0233425, IMG submission 181712) | Freshwater microbial communities from Lake Towuti, South Sulawesi, Indonesia - Watercolumn_Towuti2014_140_MG | ecosystem: Environmental > Aquatic > Freshwater > Lake | place... | reverse complement strand
ACCTGGACCCACATGGAGCCATCGGCCTTGACTCGCACTTGTACCCTCCTCGCACTTCCCTTGCCTTGGCATTGCGCGAAAGCGCAGACAAGGAGGATGATGGCCAGCACGGCCAGCAACCGTACCATGGTGGTTCTCCTGTCTCGGAGCGGCGCAAGCCGGGCCGCTTACGTCCGCCCCGAGGTCCTTCATCGTTGGCTGGACTGTCAGGGGCGCGGAGTGAATGGATGCTTCGCCACCGAGACCACGGGAGCCTGCCTTCGCGCTCATCTACACGCAGCGCACCCGCTCGCTACGGGAGGCCCCGCTGGCGAGCCATGATCGCGCGCGGACTCTCGGAGTGGGGCTACCCCCGGCGGCGGTGCACACAGCCTGGCGTGCGAACCTGAGCCGCTTCCCGCTCCCCGGGATCGTCTATACGGAGCGCGCCTCCCGCTGCATTCCCCAACCGCAGAGGGGCATGGATCGAGGTGCGAGCCACCGAGTGGGTCTACCCCTGCTCGGACGCGAGCGGTTGGTTTGAGGCTCTCTGTGGATGGGTCTAGCTGGGGTAACCCGGCCGGGGAGAGCAGTTGGCGCTGTACAACCGCGACCCGCACGCCTCACCCTCCCGCCATCCACACGGAGCGCGCCTACACGCGACAGGAGCGCCCCCTGGCGCACTGGAACCGCACCCGGGCCCCGGAGTGGGGTCTACCCCTACCTTGGGTACAGGAGCGCGTTCTGAGGCGCTCAGACGGCTTCCTACACTTGCTGGAACCCTCCCCACACACGTTGTCACGGGGTCTCGCGGAGCTGCGGCGGGTCAGCCGGCGGCAACGCCACCCCCCCAGGGGGTCTTCTGTCCGGAGTGCCCTTCCCGCTGCATTCCCCAACGGGAGACGGGCATCTGCTGAGGCGCAAGCAGTGTGGTGGGGTTTGCCTGCTCGGATGCGCGGAGGGAGTGTGTGGCGCTCTGCGGTTGGGGCTGGCTTGGCGACCCCGCCAGTCATCGGGAGTGAGACGGAGTGTCGACGGCGGGAGCACGGGCGAGCCGCTGGTCCCGCGCATCGGGGAAGGCGAGTGATCCCCAAGCGCTCGAAGCCTCAAAGGGTCGGGGCCGGGGGCGACAACCTGCGCTATGTGTGACCGTACGGCCGTTCTGTTCAGCTCGTTTCAGCACGGCTCACCTAACGCCGGAGGCTGCTAACCGCTGAGCGTTTGGACGTCGCGGAGCTTGTCGATCAGCGCGTCCAGGTCCCTAACCGACGGCAAGCGGTCCATGACTTCCTCGACTTCCTTGGCGATCTGCAGCACGTCCTCCAGGGACCGTCTGAGAGCCTCGAAGTACTGGCCTGAGGGCATCTCGTCGATCTCTCTGTTCAGGCGCACTGCAATCTCCAACGCGTCACCGAGTCTCGTTGCCATGGCGTCACCTCCTTCTGGTTGTCCTGGGCCCCCGGCCCCGGCGTGGCCTCCCTTCGTGCTCCTGGGCAGTAGGCTCCTGCGGCACCGCTCCGTCCGTGTGGCAGTCGGCTCGCGTAGGCGACAGGCCACCCGGCACGATCAAGCGGAGCGCCAGCCCCACACCAGCGACTTCGAGACAGCGTCCGTTCGTGCTGGCGACCTTCCACGCAATGGGGCCATCGCCCTCCCCTCGCTCTCCGCCCTTCCATACGGGGCGCGTCCTTCCCGGCCTTCCCCTCCTACAGCGGGCGCCAAACGAGGTGCGGGCCACGTAGTGAGGCGAACCCCTACCCTTGCCTGTGGCAGCGCATTGCTGAGCATGTAGAGGGCCCGCTACGCTCGCTGACGCCCTCGCTACACGCGCGGTCACGGGTCGCCCTGGGGTCGAAGAGCAGGGGCAGCCCGCGTGCGTGCACGAGCCTGTCACCGGCGCCACGGGGGTCGTCTGTACGGAGTGCGTCTGTGCGGCGCTTGCTCACCGGAGCGGCGCGTCTGTGAGGATGCGAGCCCCAAAGTGGGGTCTACCCCTACCTTGGGTACAGGAGCGAGTTCTGAGGCGCTCAGACGGCTTCCTACACTCGCTGGAACCTTCCCCACACACGTTGTCACGGGGTCTCGCGGAGCTGCCGGCGGGTCAGCCAGCGTGCGAAGGGGAGCCCGCTACCCGCTCCCAGGGGATCGTCTGTACGGAGCGCGCCTCGCCCGGGCAATCTGTGTACGAGAGAGCCCACAATCGGTCTCCGAAGACGAAGTGGGATCGAGCCCTGCGGGAGGCACGAGAGCAGCGGCCCCTGTGACCTCACGAGCCCTGCGGCCTTGTGGGCCACGCGCTCTGGCACCGGCGGGGGCCGGCTTGGGGCCAGTGGAGGGCCGGTGGATTATCGTCGAGTATCCGAACGGGCTGACGCAAGGGTACGAGTTGGCCCGGAGCGAGGAGCGCGGCGGGCGGACGCTGCTCGTTACGCGGCAGGACCACGGGCTGCGGATCATGGGGCAACAGGTCGAGGAGACCTACACACCGCTGCGCCGGATGGAAGGGCAGTGCCGGTTCCGGCTGGCGGCCATGGCGAGCACGATGGGCGGCGACTGAGGCACGGCGAACCAGGGCGCGCGGCAGTCCTCGCTTCCGACCCTTGCCGGCGCGAAGCGGGATGGCCTCGGACGGCCGCCGCTGTATCAGTCGCAGGGAAGGGACAGGGCCCGGACTTCGCTGTTGAGGGCCTCAGCGTAGCCGCCGGCAACCCTATCGCCGCAGTTGCCGGGCGGTCTCCAGGAGCAGAGGCGGACCGTTGGCCACCGTGCACAAGGTGGCTGCCGGAGGACAAGGAACCTCACGCGGGCGGTACTGGCCATAGCCTCGGGTGGCTCAGGTGACGAAACGTCCACTGCTGGTGGCGTGCTTACTCGCCCTCGGCGCCTTGCCGCTTGTCGGCGTGCAGGCTGCGCCTGCGCCGCTGTCGGCGGAAGTGGTGACCGACGGCGGGAAGACCCTGGTGGTGCTCGCGAACCGGTTCCTCGAGCTGACCTTCGAGCCCGCGCGGGGAGGGCGTTGCGTTCAGCTCAGGCTCCGGGACAACGGCGAGCAGATCATCCCGCAGGATGAGGTCTCCGGGATGTTCCTGGACCACTGGGCGCGCTACCCGTGGCCCAGCGGGCTGATGCACCTGCCGTACGAGTACGGGCTTGTGGGTGACGGCAGGGCCAGGCAGGGCATTCGGCTGTGGATCACGGTTCCGGCCGTGGGCGGGGGCAAGGGTGCGCCTGATCCGGGGAACTCGAGGGCCATCCCCACGTCGCCGGAATTGGTTGGCCTGATCGTGCGCAAGACGGTGTGGATCAGTGCGGAGACGGACCTGATCGAGGTGGAGCAGGAGGTCGAGAACCCCACAGGGGAGTCGCGCGGCGTGGCGTTGTACGTACAGAACGTCGCGACGATGGGTGGGGCGCGGTACTCGAACAACTGGTACCTGCCCTCGACGCGCGGAGTGCTGGCGAATCTGCAGGGCGAGGATGATGCGGACCGCAACATCGGGCCGGACTGGGTTTCCGACCCGGTTGCGGGATGGATCGCCGTCATTCACCGGAAGACCTCCCGCGGTCTGCTCTTCGCGTTCGACTACAACTACGTGGAGAAGACGTACACCTGCGGAATGACGGCGGAGTGGTTCTTCGAGACCGTCCCCGTCGGCCCGGGCAAGAGCTTCAGAACACGCTATGTTGTCAAACCCCTGCAGGGCTTCAGCGACGTCGTGTACGGGTCCGAGAACCTCGTCGCCGACCTGCGACCCCATGAGACGGGCGGCACTGTCACCGTCACGCATGAGGTTGCCGCGGTGGGGCGCGATCTCGCGAATGTGACGCTCGACTTCACGGTCACGGGGTGGAAGAGCAAGGAGGTGGAGGCGAGCAAGTCCTTCTCGGTTGGTCGCCTCACGGAGAAGCAGGCGCGCCAGGAGTTCCGCTTCACCCCGAAGGCGCTGCCCGACGGCCTCGTCATTGCCGTGCGAGCCAAGACCCCCGCAGGTGGGGAACGGTACGAGGTCTACTACGCCGGCGATAAGGACGCGCACGATCGCCGGTACAACTACTTCGCGACCGAGGGCGGCGCACTCGCCGGGGCCAAGGGGAGCAGCTACTTCGTCAAGCAGCCCCGCAAGGCCAAGCAGATCGAGAAGCCCGACTTCGGTGCGCTGCTCCGGCCTGCGCCGGACCAGTTCCGCTGCCTGGTGGTGTTCGGCCTGTACACGGACTTCCTGGGGCTGGACGACGCCCTGGCCGGGTGGAAGTCCGCGGAGGGCGCGGCGCCGGAGTTCGCGTGGGCCAACTGCCCCCCCAACGGCGTGGAGGGCTTCCCCGGCTCCTATGACGAGCTGTTCCGGTACGACGTGGTGGTTCTGAGCGACGTGAACTACCGGGCTCTGGGCGACATCGCCGCCGAGATGGTGTGCGACTACGTCGAACAGGGAGGAAGCCTGCTGGTGACCGGCGGGCCCTACGCCCTGGGCAACGGTGAGTTTGAGGAGACCCGGTTCCTGCAAGTGCTCCCCGTGGAACTCGCGGGGCCCTTCGACCTCAAGTGGGCGGGGAGGGACAACTCCTGGCCGCTGACGCCGGCGAGTGAGAGTCCGCTGACTGGGGGCGTCCCCTTCGCCGGCGACCCTCGCGTGTTCTGGCACCATTCCGTGAGAGAGAGAGCGGGGGCGGAGGTCGTGCTTCGGGCGGGCGAGCAGCCGGCGCTGGTGCTCGGCAGCTATGGTAAGGGCAAGGTCGCCGTGCTGACCCTCAGCCCCACCGGTGAGCAACAGCCGGGTGAGACGCCGTGGTGGGGCTGGGACGGTTGGGCGCAGGTCACCAAGAACCTGTTCACCTGGCTCGATCGCAGAGGCGCGCCATGACCGGCGCACGGCAGCGGCGCCACCACATGCCAGCCGGTCCCGCAGTCGCGGGACCCGCGTTCCCAGGTGGACGGCTCGTGTGCTTTCCCATGGCTGCGCTGTTGAGCCTGGCGGTGACGGGTGACGCCCAGCCGACCTATGGGAACATGAGGAACGGCTCGCTGAACACGCCGTTGCGCCGCAAGGCCGATGAGCCGGGCATCGCGGAGGCCATCAAGGCGGGCTGGAAGCTCCCGGATGACATGACGTGGCCTGGCGACTGGAACCCCAACCCCGCTACCCCCAACGGGACTCTCGAGTACGTGCGCGACGGCGGGCCGGACGGCAGTCCGGCGGTTCGCCTGGACGGCGAGGCTCACATCGCCTCCTACTTCGGCCCGACGGAACCGGGACGCCCGTACGTCGCGAGCGTGCGCGTGAAGGGTCACGGCAAGCTCTGGTACGGCGCATATACGTACAGCGCGACGACCTTCTTGACCGGGCGCGCGTTCATCGAGCGGCAGGTGGACGCGGACTCGTGGCGCGAGTACCGCGCCATCTTCCCGAATGGCCGGGCCGAGGTTGTCAGCATCAACCCGGCGGTCGCCGCGACGGGTGGGCTGCTGGTGGACGACCTGGGTCTCGTTCCGGCCGATCCGGCGGATGTGGAGATGATCCGCGAGGAGAACGCGCTGTACGGCACCGGCGCCCTGGTTGGGGACCTCGGCGTACAGGCGGTCAGCACGGACGCGGCTTTCGCCAGGAGCCTGGCCGACTACCGCAAGGCCTTGGCGCACTTCCGCGCGAGGAGGGACGCGGCCCCACGCGCGCTTGCGGAGGCGCTTGAGGCGAAGGCGGTCGCGCTGGAGCCGTACGTCGCGGCGGGCGGCCAGACGGTAATCAGCCGAGCCTACAACGACATGGTTCTGCTCACGCGCGTCATTGCGCGGTTGCTGGGCGAGGAGGCGCCGACAGGGGGCGCTCCCGGCACCGCGGAGTCACCGGCTGGCGGGTACAGGCCCGGAGTTCGGCCGCCGCGCCCGGATGCGGTCACGATCACCGACATTCACTCCAACAAGGTCCTCTACGAGGAGAACGAGACCGCCACGACGCGCGTGTCGATCGTCAACACGAGCGGTCGGTCCTGCGCCGGGACCCTCGTGGCCAACATGCACCTGGACATCGAGACGACGCGCGAGATCGCGCGCGCGCCGTTCGGCGTCCAGCCCGGGCAGACCGGAGAGTGGGGCTTCACGTACAGCGTCGGACCGGAGACCTATGGACGGGGGATCGAGGTCCGCTTTCTGGACGAGACCGGAGCCCTCGTGGATACCTGGCAGGAGTTCTACGCGGTCGCCGCGGAGTTCTTCCGGGTGCAGCAGCACTCCCACGACGTGAGCAACAGCCTGTACGACGTGACCCCGTGGGTTGACTACTACAACGAAGGGCACTACTTCGCCAACGAGCCGACCGACTTCGGCGTGAGCACGGTGGAGGCCGAGCAGTACCTCAGCGGACAGGCGGGCTACATGATCAACCAGGCGGGTCGGCAGGCGCAGATCGATCACTACCGGACGATGGGCATCCGGCAGACCTTCTACCAGACCTTCGCGTTCTGCGGGCCGGCGGGCTATGAGGAGATGCGTAAGCACCCCGAGTACGTTCTGTACGACGAGAACGGCCAGCCCGCTGTGGACCCCATCTACGGGGGCTATCCGAACCCGATGGAGCTGGCCTCGCCGCTGGAGATGGGACCGAAGCGCGCGCCTGGGAAGTCCTACCTGGACCGCCGGTACGCCCCCTGGCAGCACTGCGCGGCCGACCTCGCCTCCGAGGAGGTCGTGCGCTATCAGACGCAGCGCATCCAGCAGTATGCCCTCGAGCACCACTTCGACGGCGTGTACATCGACGGGAACATGGGGGTGCTCGCGGGCTACGGCTACGACGGCAAGCCGAACGTGCCCTCGGGCAAGGAGGAGGACTTCGCGCGCCTGAGCGCCCGGAATCACCGCATCTTCTCCGACGAACTGAAGCGCGAGAACCCCAACTTCGGCACGTGGTACAACTGGAGCTACCCGGGGCTGGAGTGGGCGCGCAGCGTGGGCCTGACGGCGGCGCTCGGGAGCGGCGGGCCTGGTGAGACCACGGACGAGAACATCCGGGCTGCCACCGGCTACAGGAACGTCATGCTGCTCATGGAGACAGGCTCCTTCCTGCAGATGAGGGAGGGCGTCTGGTCGAAGCCCGCGGAGTTCCTGCGCCTGTTGTGCGATCAGCGCGACTTCGCGGTGCAGAAGTACGGGGCGAGCAGCATCATCGGCTACAGCTTCATCCCCTGGAAGGCCGAGGAGCCGGGCCCGGCCAAGTGGGCGTGGCCGACCATGGGCTACCTCGGCGCACAGCTCATCGCGACCCAGACCCACCACGCCGGGGGCTTCTATCCCTCGATGCGCCCCTGGCTGCAGTTCCAGGAGCGGTACTCGAGCCTGCTGTGGGCTCCCGATGTGAGGGTGGTACCCGACGAGGAGGGCCTGGTGCAGGTCTCCGCGCCGGAGGACCTGTGGTGGAAGCGGCTGGCGTACCGTCGCGAGACCCCCGAGGGCTACGACCTCATCGTTCACCTCGTCCGCATCCCGCCTACCGAGCACTGGGACTACAGCTGGCCCAGCGAGCCGGAGCCATTGGCCGGGGCCAAGGTCAGCGTCGCGCTTACCGAGGGCATTGTGGAGCGCGCCTGGGCGGCTCGTCCGTACCACTTCGAGGAGGACCAGCAGCCGGTGCAGGTTGGGTTGACACCTTCGCAGGCCGGCGGAAAGGTGTCCGTCGAGGTGTCTCCGTTCCGGTACGGGACGATGGTGGTGTTGCGGGTGAGAGCGCAGTGACGGCGGATTGGGCTTCGGGCGCTATGAACGGCGACCCTACGCGATCGGGCGCGATGAATCGCGCCCCTACATACGGCCGGCGGGAACGGTGGCGCCCGCCCATGGCGTTCAGAGGCTGCGTTGCAGCCGTGTTGGCACTCCTGGCTCCCCCCTTTGCGCAGGCCGCGCTGACCGTCAGTCCTCTCGGCGAGACCTCGTGGCTTGAGGTGCGCCACCCCGACTTGCCGGAGGGCGCGTTCCAGCTTCGCCTGCCCGAGCACATTCTCACCCTGGAAGGAATGGTCGCCGACCACGTCCGGTGGCAGCGGGTGGATGCCACCACGTGGAGGCTCGACTGGGAGGCCGATGAGCCCTTCAAGCGCCGGTGGCAGACGGACTTCCACGGGGTGGTGAGGGTGGGCAAGGACTGCGTCGATGTTACGTGGACCATCCTCAATCCCACAGCAGAGCCCTGGCCGACCGAGCGCTACAACGCGTTCGACTTCCTCGGGGGGGCGCTTGCGCGGTTCCACGATACTGAGGGCAAGCGGACCTACGTCTACGTCAAGGACCGCTTCGTCAATGTCAACGAGGCGCTCAAGGGGCAGTTCAGCCCGGACCTCACGGGTTGGATGGTGCTCGCCAAGGACCGCGCAAACCCGCAGTCCCGTGAGTACACCGAGCGTGTCATGGCGCGCACGTCGGCGGACGGCGACTGGGTCATGGCCATTGCCAGTGACGTCGGCAACGGGGCGACCTTCAACCTGCAACCGGCGGCCACGTGTCTGCATCAGAACATGACCTGGGGGCAGCTTCAGCCCCATCAGGAGCGCACGATACGGGTCAGGGCCCATGTGATGCGCGGCGGGCTGGAGGACTTCAGGACGCGCTTCCTGGCGGACAAGGAGGCATGGGGTGAGCCGGGCGATCCCCAGACCGCGAAGCCGACCGGTCCCGTGGACCTGGGCTACATCCCCACGGTGTGGGCTCCGGCGTCGCGGTGCGGGGCGTTGGAGGCCCTGCGGAAGCTGCGGTCCGCGCGCTTCCGGGCCGACCCGGTGGCACGATGGGTAGAGGATCGGCTGGCCCGCGACTCAGGGACTACGCCCTCCGGTCGCTCGGTGTCGGAGGCGCTGTTAGCCTTGCGGCGTGTGGGCGCGTTCAGGGTGCGGGATGATGCGAGCGGGTTGTGGGTCACGAACGGGCTCACGGGGCTGGCGCTGCTGCCGGGTGAGCAGGGGGCGGGCGTCGCCAGCCTGTACGGGATCGACACCGCGACCGAGTGCATTCTGCAGCGGCCCGAGGCCCAGCCTCCGTGGCGTCTGGTTCTCCTGCGCAGGTGGGCCCCTGAGACCCCGGCCCCGTTGGAGACGCTCTGGCCGCCGAAGGGCGGCGGGCTGACGGCCCTGCGCGAAGTGGACGGAGGGGCCCTGCCGGCTCACTGGCAGACCAGGGCGGCCGATGATCGCTTCGAGGTCAAGGTGACGTGGGAGCCTGTGCGCGTGCCGGAGACTGAGGATGCCTTCGAGGTGAGCGCGACGATGACGCTGCGGGCGGAGTCGCCGCTCATCGGGTGGCGGGTGTCGGTGCGGCGCACGGCGGGCGATGGGTACCGGCTGGCGGCGGTGCGGTTTCCGGTGCTGAGAGGTCTCGGCTCGCCGGCGGACCACGACATCGCCCGCGCGTGGGGGACGGGCCGGGGCCAGCTCTACCGCGCGCGCATCGGGGCCTGGGGCGATGACGGGCACGTCTACCCGGGCGGCAACTGGTCGGTGCAGCACCTGAGCATGAGCTTCGGCGGCGCGTGTTTGTACCTCGCCTGCCACGACACCGCGGGCTACACGAAGACGTACCGGATTGCAGCCGGCAGCGAGACGTACTTCACCCACATTGCGTGGTCGCCGGATGGACTGGAACTACCCTACGAGGTGGCCATCGGCCCGCTGCGCGGAGACTGGTTCGATGCGGCGCGGCTGTACCGCCGGTGGGCGACGAAGCAACCGTGGTGCGCGCGCGGGCCGCTGTGGCGGAGGGTGCAGCAGGGCGACGTGGCGCGTCACCTCGTGGAGGCGGACATGTGGGTGCGGCCCGATTGGGCCGGCGACCGGTTCTGGACGACCGGGGAGGAGCAGCTGAAGGCGAACGTGGAGTGGCTCGGAGGCGGGGGCACGTGCGGCCTGGGCGTCTGGCGGTATGGCAGGGCGACGCAGGGCTTCGACCGCGAGACGCCAGTGTTCACGGCGCGTCCCGAGGCCTCGGGCGTCTTGAAGCGCAACGTGGCCGACGGCCTCTCGGTGCTGCCCTACGTCCAGTGCGGTTGGTGGGACGTGGATGCCCCGCCCTTCGACGGCGCGGCACAGGCGGCGGCGGTCAAGCTGATGAAGGGCTCGCCGAGGACGGACCAGTATGCCTCGACAATGGCGCAGATGTGCCTGTCCCAGCGACTGAGCCAGGACACGGCGGCCCATCTCGCCGAGTACGTCGCCGGGCTGGGCAGCAACGGCGTGTACCTGGACACGTTCCCCGGCTACGCGGACTGCTGGGACCCCTCGCACGGCCATCCGGTGGGCGCAGGAGGCGACTGGCACGCGCGGAGTGTGCGGGAGATCCTGTCGCGCATCAAGCACGAGCGCGGGCCGGGCTTCGGGCTGACGATGGAGTACCTCGCCGAACCGTACTTCGACCTGTGCGATGCGCAGATGAGCTGGTCGTGGATCGAGGAGACCGACTGCCCGCTGGTTCCGGCGGTCTACAGCGGCTATGCGGTCGTCTCCGGCGCGGCGACCCACGGGGACTACCCCGACGATCCCGTCAGCTTCCGCATCAAGCTCGGGCGGTGCTTCCTGTGGGGCAGCCAGCTGGGTCGCGGGATGTACTCGGAGTACCTCTCTGACGAGCGGAAGTCGGAGTTCCTGTGCAATCTGGCCCGGCTGAAGGCCCGGGCGCGCAAGTTCCTGACGTACGGCGAGATGCTGAGGCCGCCGACACTCGCGGGGGACGTTCCCCGCGTTACTGCCGACGACTACACAGTGATCCCTGCCCATCTGCGGTTCACCTACGACGCGGTGGAGGCAGCGCTATGGCGCGCTCCGGATGGCGCGCTTGGGCTGGCCCTGGTCAACTACGACTCGCAGCCTCACACCGTCGAGTTCCTGTGGCCGAGTGCGCTCGGGTCGCGGAAGTGGCGAGGCGACATCCTGGAGGCTACGGGGGAGCGGCCGTGGGCTGAGAGCATCAGCGCGGGCGACGCGGCCCGGTTCCATCTCGATGGTGGGCAGGCGCTCACTGTGGTGCTGTCGTCTGCGTAGGGGCGAGAGACGGGAGCATGACGCATGACCCGCCGGCTGTTGTGGCGTACGGAGCTTCGTCTCGACCTGCAGGGCGGCTGCATCGGCGCCGTCGGTGATGAGGCGTGGCTCTTCATCTGCGCGCGCAGCCTCGATGGGCTTGCCGGCCATGTGATTGCGCTGGACCCCCACGGCCGCGAGCGCTGGCGGCATACCTACGAGGAGCCGGGAGGCAGCTGTCAGGTCAGCGTGCAGCCGCACTACGTAGTCGTCGGGCAGGCAGGTCAGCTGGTCTACGGGCATACGCGTGTTCCCGGCGATCCCGCGCAGGCAACCCGCCACATCGCGCTCGTCGATCCCGCCGGCGGGTTCGCGCGATGGACCTGGGTTGACCCGGGTGCACATGGCCTGAACCGCGACGTGGCGCTGCTCCCTGATGGCGGCGTGCTCGCCGGACCGCACGATTGTCTCGTTGCACTCGATCCGGTGAGCGGCGCCGAACGCTGGCGCTACGCGGACGGTGTCCGCGTGTGCTGGGGCGCGAGCGCGCTGGCTGATCTGGACGGTAACGGCTGCGCGGAGATCGTCTTCGGGACGGAGTGGGGCAGCGCCGACGGCTCGTCCGCGCTGATCGCGCTCACGACCGCCAGAGAGGAGCTGTGGCGGCGCGAAGGGTTCGTCGGCGACCTGGGCTCGACGGCAACGTTCGATGTCGATGTCGATGGTGACGGTCAGCCGGAGATCGCGCATGTGGAGCTTGACCTCGAGGGCCGCGTAGGGCTGGAACGCAGCCGGCTCCTGCTCCTAGATCGCGCGGGCGCGCTACTGGCTGAACTGCCTTTCGGTGGGGCCGAGCTGGCCGTGGCCGACTGGGATGACGACGGACACGTTGAGGCCGTGGGGGCGACGGTCCGGCGTGATGGCGGCTGCGCCAACGTGCCTGAGATCGTGTGCCTCGACCTGACGGCGGCGACCGTGAAGTGGCGAACCCCGCTGCCGCGCTGGTGGTTGGCGAACTGGCCGGTGCTGGCCGATCTGGACGGCGACGGGTGGCTGGAGGCGGTGGTGGGCGCCGGCAATCCCAACGGTTATGGGCGTCTGCCGGGCGAAGCTCCGTGGGGCGACCTGTACGTGCTCCGCTGCGATGGGTCCTTGTTCGGCCTCATCTCGCGGAACGGGGCGTGGAGCCTCTGTCAACTGCCCCTGCCCAGCGAGGGGCGTTTCGGGCTTGCTTGCCTATGGGGCGATGGTCGCGTCGAGCTCCATGTCTGGGAGTGAGCTTGTCTCCCCGTCGCCTCAGAGACTCCGAGGACTGCTTCCACGGAGGAGCTCCCCACGCGGCGGGTTTGCGGTCGTTCCCCTACGCGCGGAGGGAGTCTGTGGCCCCCCCTGTGGTTGGGCCTCGCGGGGACCGATCACGCCCTTGCTTCCCACAGAGCAACTTCGAGTGGTAGGCCCCGAGGACCTCGGACGACTTCCTCGACGACTTGGCCCGGTACTGGCCGACCCACGAGCCGAGCACCCACGTGGAGGTATGCCCGTCCATCTTGCGTAACCGCTACAGCCGGCACGGCCGCACACTCGACGAGCAGGACGCCCATGCGGTCGCCCGGTGGCTCAAGGAGACGTGCGATAGGGGGTTCCCGGAGAAGCACCTCGACCCGCTGCTGACGGCAGAGGAGGGGCGGGCTGCAGGGGTGGGTACTGGGAATCGCATGGCCACCGTCACTCGACGCTCAGGAGTTCTCCCCATGAGCCTCGCCCTCTGTGTCCTGGTGGGGGCCGTCGCCGCCCTCGCCCAACCTGACCTGGTCGTGCCAAACACAGGACGCTGCGACTTCGACGCGTTGCCCGACGCGGCCCCGCTGTTCTGGAACGTCCAGAACTACGAGTACCCGCCCGACGCGCTGAGCATCGAGAACCTGGGCAAGGGTAACAAGGGCCTGCGGATCGGCAGGGCAGACGGCTCGCAGGCGGGGCGGCTGACCATCACCCTCCGCGCCTTCACGCACGACTGGAACCCCGACGTCCTCGGCGTCACTCACCGGGTCAGTGCACGGTTCAGCGCCGGCTACACCGGTGCGGCGTTCCTGGGAGTTGCCAGCCCGACCGGGGGCACGCTCGTGGACATCGGCGACGGGCGGCTCAAGGTACGCAAGTCCCTGGGCGAGGGGGAGGCGATGGTGGACCTCACCGACCAGGTCCAGGCGGTGCTCGACGGCAGGTGGAGCGCGGGGGAACTGCACACCTACGCCCTGGAGTGGCGGGCGGAGCGCCTCGGCGAGGCTGCGCCCTGCACGCTGCTGATTGACGGCAAGGCCATCGCCACCTTCCCCGGCCGCAAGTGGCCGGCGACGGTGGACTCCGCTCTGGAGCTGAGCTTCGAGCGCGGCGCGGGGACAGGGCTCGTAGACTTCGTGGAGTGGCACGTCAATGACGGGAGGCCCAAGCCTGTGACTGGACCGAAGCCCTTCGTCGTCGAGCGCGGCGTACGGCAGCTCTTCCTGGACGACTTCGGGATCGAGAGCATGGACGGCCTGACCCGCGTGCTGAACCAGCCCACCCGCTACCCAGGAAACCCCGTTCTCAAGGGCGAGAACCCCTGGGAAATGGCGTCCACCTCGGTCTACGGCACCATGCTGTACGAGCCTGAGACGAAGCTGTTCCGTCTGTGGTACCTGTGCACCCCTGGTCCACGGGAGGACGGGCGCAAGTGGCTCGAGGTCGGCGGCTACCGCCGGGGCACCGGAGTTACGCTGCTGGCCTACGCGACCTCCAAGGACGCGATCCACTGGGAGAAGCCCGCGCTCAACCAGCTCAGCTTCGAGGGCTCGAGGGCGAACAACCTCCTGGACATCGGCATTGACAACCCCGAGGGCGTGGGCATCCTCCGCGATGACCACGACCCGGACCCGGCGCGGCGCTACAAGGCGTTCCTCTGGGACCGTCGCCTGACCCCGTCGGATGACCCCACTGCTGTGGACGAGAGGCTCGCGCAGATCCCCGTGGACCCGCCGTGGCTCACCGACGCCCAACGCGCCGGCGGCATGTGGGTGGCCTTCTCCCCCGATGGCATCACCTGGGAGACCGACGGCCCGGTCCTCACCCAGGGCAGCGACACCACGCACACGATCCTCTACGACCCGAAGCTGGGCCAGTACGTAGCCTTCGGGCGCCTGGGCTTCGGGCGGACGGTGGCGCGGACCACGAGCGTGGACGCGCTGGCGTGGTCGGAGCCCCGGATGGTGCTCGCCTGCGACGGCAAGGACGGCCCTGGAGGGCAAGTCTACGCCATGCCGACAACCCTGTATGAAGGCCTCTATATGGGCATGTTCTGGATGTACCGCGAGGGAACAGACGCCAAGATCGACACCCAGCTCGCGGTGAGTCGGGATGGCATTCGCTGGAAGCGCGTGGCCGATCGGGCGACGTTCCTGGAGACCGGCCCCGAGGGCGCATGGGATGACGGCATGGCCCGCTGCGGACGTGAGATCAACGTCGTCGGCGACACCCTCTACCTGCACTACTCGATGGTCAACGGCCCTCACCGCTCTGCGCCGTTCCCAAACCCCGTGCGCAAGTTCCCCGGCGCCATCGGGCTCGTGACCTTGCGCCGCGATGGGTTCGTCTCCCTCAACGCAGGCGGGACCGAGGGGTCGCTCCTCACGAAGCCGTTCGTCCTGCCCGAGGGCGACCTGCACGTCAATGCGGACCTCCCCGGGGGCGAGCTGAGGGTGACGGTCTGCGACGAGACGGGGGAGCCGCTGGCTGCCTACCGAGGGTCTGAGGCAGTCACGGGCGACATGGTGGATGCGACGGTCGCGTGGAAAGGCACAGAGCTGAGGGCCCTGGCAGGCAGGACGGTGCGCCTGAGGTTCAGCTTCAGTAGTGGCAGGCTCTTCTCATACTGGGTGCAGTGAATGCCCCAGCCGCACCCATCGCCCCCTTCTCAGGGCCTGTGCGAACGCGGAGGGCAACTACCCGGCCCCCCTTGGGCGAGCGGATAGGCGCGGTCTGCTGGCGCGCACGCCAGAGCGCCCGTCACGCCCACAGGAAGGCCTCCTGAGCGCGTACAAGCCGCTGTTAGCCCCGGAGGTAGGTCTACCCCTACCTCCGGGCGTCTCGTCGCATTCTGCTGCCCGAAGTCGCTCTCTACGTCGATGCTCAGCGCGTTCCCTGTGGGCCACCGACGCAGGTGGGGCTTCCCTACACCTCCACGGGGATGAGGAGCGCCGGGTTCCGGTCGGCGCGGTCGAGCGCGTGGGCGTACTGTGCGGTGATCTTCGGGTCCGTGTGGCGGAGCATCGCCTGCACCTGTCGCAGGTCGGCTCCGTGCTTCAAGGCGAGCGTCGCGGCCGTGTGGCGCAGCAGGTGGGCGTGCCCCGTGACGCCGGCCTTCCGGAAGTACGTGGCGCAGAGGCCCTGAACCGCCCGGCGCGTCAGCCGCTCCCCTCGCCTCCCGTCCCGGCTGTTCCTCGTGCTGGCAAACATCGCCGCCTCGGCTGACAGGTCGCGTTCGGCCGCCGTCCAGTACCCCCGGATGCGCTCGGCCAGGGAGGGCAGGATCGGCAGCAGGTCCTCCGCTCCGCCCTTCCCCGTGACCCGCAGGTGGGGACGCCCGTCCACGATTCGCAGGTCACCGACGTTCAGGCGCACGATCTCCACCACACGCAGCCCCTGCAGGGCCGTGAGGCCCAGGATCGCAAGGTCACGCTTCCCCTGCACCGTGTTGCGCGGTACGGCCTGTAGGATGCGGGTCAGTTCACCCTCGGAGAAGTACTGCACGCCTGTGGCCGCGCGTTTCGGCCCCCGCACGTCGCCCGCCGGGTTCGCGGCCACGAGGCCCTTCGTCTTCGCCGCCGCATAGAAGCGCCGCACGGCGCTCAGCTTGAGGGCCACGCTGGCCGGCGCGTACCGCTCGATCAGCCAACGGCGGTACGTCACCACGTCCTCGCGGGTCGCGGTCAGCGGGTCGATCCAGCGTTCCCGGCACCAGCCCCAGTACTGCTGCGTCTCGCGCTTGTAGGTGCGGGCCGTATCGCCGGCGGCCATGCCCCCGGCCACCTCGTCGCTGATGAACTGCTGGAACAGCGCCACGAGGTCCGCCGTGTCCTGCGGGAACAGCGTCAGTTCCCCCATGATGCACACTCCTCGACCGGGGGCAGCGAACTCCTACGGGCGCCACCAGGAGGCAGCGCCTCGGTCGTGCGCAAGGGTCGCGCGGGTTCGCTACCCCCGGCTCTTCGCCTCGCGTTCCTTCTTCAGCTTCTCGACGCTCGCGACCGTCACCAGCCTGACCTTGCCGTACACGGGCTCCTCCTCCAGGACGCCCCTACCGATGAGGTCTCGGATGTACTGGATGCTGAGGCCCGTGTGCTCGGCGGCCCATGCGATGGTACAGACGCGAGGCTTCCCCGGGTTGCTCATGTGCTCACCTCCACGCGTACTACAGCACATAGCACACGAGGCTGTCAACACCCAACGACTTCGGCTCGCCCGAACGGCGGAGAGCCCGAAGCACGTTCTGGCCTCCGGCACAGTCCTGACTCCGCACTTGGTGACTCGGGGGAGGCCCGAAGGCCTCCCCCGTGCCTGCTCGCTACCCGGCGGCCACCGGCTGAGCCTCGGGCTCAGCTAGCGCCTCCTCCAAGGCCTCGATCACCTGCTTCGCCGTCTGGACAATCCGACTCGCCGACCGCTTCACCACATCCGCGCCGGCACCGTGCGCCCGAAGGTAGGCGGCGCCGTTGGAGGACGTGTCTACACCGAAGTGCCGGAGGACGACGACCTTCACGGCCTCGGCTTCGCCCTCGAAGAGCGCCCGGTCGGTGCCGTGCTTCTCGGCAAGGTCCCGGTGCTTCAGGAGGTGATGGGCGAGTTCGTGGATCAGCGTCTGAGCCGCCACGCCCTCGGCGAGCGCCGGGTGTACGTTGACCCGCTGACCGTCACTCCAACCGTTCCCCGGACAAGCCTGCCGGATCACCGGGACGCCCCACGAGGCCGCGACCATGTGGAGAGCCGGGAGGAGGTCAGCCGTCTCGGCCAAGTCGGGGCGGAAGTTCGGGAGAGGCCCGTCGCCCTCGGTGTCCACGTCGGCGAACACCGGCACCGGGCGGAAGAAGAGGGCTTCGACCTCCTCGGTGTCGCCGTCCCCGGTCTCAACCGTCTTGTGGTACCGCGAGGGCGCCAAGATCCAGATCGCCTTGGATCCGCGCTTGACCTTGCGCCCCAGGTCCTTCCAGCGATTGTACCCGGCCACGAAGTACGCGTCCGGACGCTGCCACGCGATGAGGAGGCAATTGCGCCAGGAGTACCGATGGAACCGGGCCGCGTAGGAGAGGAACTGGTCGAAGGTCGCGTCACTCGCCCCGGCCGCGATCGTGTCGCAGAAGCCGGCGAGGGCGCGCTTCACGTCCTCCTTCCGGGTCTCCTTGTCGGCGAAGGACAGGTGCGGAACGACCGGCGCCGGAGGGGGAGGGGGCTCAGCCGACCGGACCTGCAAGGGCTCCGGCTGAACCTCTGCCGGCGCCGCAGGAACCTCCGCCGGCTCCGGCGAAGCTGAGACCGTGCTTCGGCACATGGGGCAGGGGCGGGTCTGACCTCCCACGGTATAGAGCTCGCCCTTGCCCTCACAGACTTCGCACGGCGCCGGTTCCGGCTCACTCCCGCCAAGGCGGGACTCCGGCGCCGGCTTCGTGTCGGGGCCTCCCACGACCGGGGCCACTCTGACCCTCTGGCCGTCCGGGCTCACGATCACCGTTTCGAGACCGAGGGTCACCCGGACCGGCTTGCCCCACCTCCGGGCGTCGGCTTCCGCACGTTGGAGCAGTTCCTCCCTCTCCTCGGCCGTCAGGCCCGGCTTGCGCTCCGGTTCCGCCGGCTCAGCCGGTTCCGGCGCCGCGAGGGTCTCGGCAACCTCCTCGGTCAGGTCCTCCGACACCTCCGCCGGTTCCATCGGTCGGAAGCCGGCGTCACCGATTCCCGGCTGAGGTTCCGGCGCCGGCTGAGCGTCGAAGGCGTCGAGGGGGAAGCCCTCCAACTTCATCGGCATGACGACGGTCAAGGGCGCCGCCGGAGCCTCCAAGACGACCGGCTCCAACACGTCGCCCCACCTGATCCGCACCTCCCCGTTGGCCGGGAGCGCCTCGGAGAGGTACTTCGCATTCAGCCCCAACGGCCAGGAGGCGCCGTTCCCGTTGACCTCCCCGGCCACGAAGCAGTGAGCCTGCCCCGTATCCGCCGCGGCCAGGATACAGACGCCGGCTTCCGTGCGCACGAACGCGATGCGGTTGGAGTCTTCCTTCGCGACCGGAAGCACGGAACTGACCGCCGACGCGAGGCCCTCGGCGTCCGTCACGAAGCCGGCGGAGTGCTTCGAGGGGTCCGGGATCACCCGGCGATAGTCCGGGAACTGCCCCTCAATGGGCCGGGTCCGTATCCGCCAACGCGTCCCCCGGAACTCCGCCACCTTCCCCGACAGATCAACCCGAACCGGCTGAGCCTCCCTCCTCGCGGCGCCGAACAACACCCGGAGCGCCGTCTGTGGGATGATGTACTCCCCCGGGTCAGCGTGACCCTCGGCGTCGGCTTCCAGCGTCGCCTTCGTCAGCCGGCAGGTGTCTGTCGCGACGACCTCCGGTCGGTTCATGCCGGCGCCGAACTGGAACGCCACCCCAGCCAACGTCGGCCGGGTGAGGTCCTCCGTGCACGCCTTCGAGACCTGCTCCAACGTCGCCAGGTCCTTCCCGGTCAGTTCGGCCCAGTGCACCTTCTCCGGAGCCGGCATGAGTTCGTGATCCTCGGCCGGCAAGCCGATGATCCGGGTCACCGCGCCGGCAATCGCAAGGTCGGCTTCCCGCTTCGTGACCGGGCGGAACTCCACCTCAGCCTTCGCCGGCTTCCCCGTCGCGGCGCCCTTCAGCGCCTTCGGCGGAAGCGTGATCCGGAACCGCACGTCCCTCTCGTCGAAGCCTTCTTCCCACGCCGACGCCTCAACGAACTCCAGGTCCGTGGCGCTCAGCCGAAGCCGACCGGCTGAGTCGCGTTCCACAAGCACGTTGCTCTGCACCGGCTGAGTGCTTCTCCGCGTCACGCCCTTCTCCGCCAACGCCAACAGCGAACGGAACTCAGTGACCGTCATTCGACTCGCCTCCTCTGTGTGTTGTGTGTTGTGTGCAACAGCACACACAATACCATACCTGCCAACCGCTGTCAACCCCTTCTTTCGCGCCCCCTTCCCTGCGGCTCCCGGCCGCCGGACGAAGCACTCCCCGGCGTCATTCCGCCGGCCGGCTCCCCCGAGCACTCACTCCCCTCGGCTCACCTGCCCCCGAGCACCTGCCCGGCGCCCTCCGGATCACGCACGCCGGCTCCCCTCCCCGAATCACGAAGGACGTCCCCCAACACTGCCGGC
>Ga0233425_10005688_pt1 | contig 19386 bp, 17 predicted proteins | sample Watercolumn_Towu_2_FD_181712 | JGI IMG/M metagenome (GOLD analysis project Ga0233425, IMG submission 181712) | Freshwater microbial communities from Lake Towuti, South Sulawesi, Indonesia - Watercolumn_Towuti2014_140_MG | ecosystem: Environmental > Aquatic > Freshwater > Lake | place... | reverse complement strand
AAAAGCCACAACCAATATGAAACCCCATATAAGACGATTGCTTTGAAACCACATTCGGTAGTCTTTTACCTTGGTTACCATGTTTCCTTGCTCCTGTATTGATGTTATGGAAGATAGCGCCTAACGGTTTGCGTTACTTGCGGGTGGGCGGGCGTGGATAAAACTCCAAGAGCAGGATTCTGTTCGGGCGAGGGAAATGCTCGAAAATGCCGCAGAATCCCACCCGTCAAGTGCACGCTTTGTTAGCCCGCTCTTTGCTATCAAGAGCCTTATTTGCACTCGCCGCCATTAACTCTCCAGCCATATCCTATTGCAGGACACCAGCGAAAACCACCAGCACCACTTCCCGCAGATGTGATTCTGTATGTGCCAGCAGATATTTGGTAAAGAACGCCATCACAAGAATTCTTAACTACCTTTCCATCTACGGTTAAGATACAAGCAAATATTTCACCAGGGACTGTCGTTGTAATAATTGCGGTGAAACCGTCTCGAATGTTTTGCAACGGTTCTCCTGATGGTTGCCAAATATCTTCTGTGCCGTCAGTTAACCCCATCCAAGTCATTGTACGGGCGTTATTATCATACTGCCAACACTGCCCATAGCAAATTTTGCCAGTGCTAGATGCTTGTGTAGGTTGCATAGTCTTTGCTGGTGGTGGTTGAGTCTCCAAAGTTGGGGCGGGCAACGTAATTGCGCCAGTTCCATCACAAGCCAGCGATTCACTTGTACGGTCATATAATTCAATGGCTATGACTTTTTCAAAATTAAGAGTTGCTGTTCCGTTTTGGTAAACAACATCAATAACACCTTTAACTTTTGTTTCATTCCAAAAAATCTTGTGTTGCCACGCTTGACCTGCTTGAGTTTCTAGTACAGTGCTGATAGATTGCTCAAATTTATTACCCAAGTTGCTACCAAGAGCCGCTTTAATTTTTGCTTCCAATTCCGCTTCTAAAACTGTAGGAATCGGAGTGCCACGCACCAAACCGCCCGCTTCGACAGCCACTTCAAAAAATGTTGTTTGTTCTTGAACCAGAGAACGAGAAACTGTCGTGGTTGGATTTGCCCCATCACAATTTGACGTGCGGATTTCTTGAATGGCAATTTCAGTATACGGAGCGCCAATTTGAGGCTCTTTAATTTGTGAAGGTTGGATACTGCCGCTGGGAAATTGTGCGGTTGGCGGTGTACCACAGGATGTCAAAATTATTGCGAGTACAAACAATAGGTGTTTTGAAAATAGTTTCATATCCGCTCCTAAATTAGAAAAATTAGTTGCCATCCGAAAATTAAGAGAAAAACGAGCAAGGCGCAAGCGAACAAAATAAACAAAACTGCACAGGTGGTAATTACCACTGGAATTTTGCTGGCTTTCTTTACTGTATCGGAAATACCTTGATTTTCATTTTCCATAGCACACTTTTTACACGGGCGGGCTAACGGTTTGCGTTACTTGCGGGTGGGCGGGCGTGGACAAAACTCCGAGAGCAGGATTCTGTTCGGGCGTGGAAAATGCTCGAAAATGGCGCAGAATCCCACCCGTCAAGTGCACGCTTTGTTAGGTGGCGTTTTGCCTTAAGGCTACTCAAGGTTTAACACGGTTTGACGTATCTCTTGCCAAAATCGTAAATGTTCTCTTTTGATACCGCTGGCACGCTGGTATTCAAATTCAAGCCATTTGGTATATTCATCAATAATATCTTGCGGGTTGCTTATCAAACGCATGTAATATTTCAACGACGGGATAACGCCATTAACAATAATCTGGCACGAGTGAACTTTTTTGTATCTTTCTACTTCCTGCATAACTGACTCGTGGTCTTCAAAATTTGGCTCGCTGGTTGTCAAAATATAGTAGCGGTCAATTTCCGTATTTCTAATTTTTCGATAAGCCACGCCAACCATATCGGCGGTAATCGGCTTGTTGTGTTTAATTTCAACCGATTCAAAACATGAGTTATCCGCATTATTTACGTCAATATCGCCCAACGATTTTGACCTTGAATCAGGGCTTGTGTGAGATTCGAGAGGCGCAAGAAACTTTCCAGAATATCTTTTGACATCAGGCATAAGTAAATTATAGACCGAATAAATCGCCAAAACAGGAAGGCGGGCTGTTCCGACAATTCCCTTGCCGTAATCGTGGCGGATATGCAAACTCAAAGCGTCTATGATTTTCGCAATTGTTACGCCGCTGGTTACTTGAACTTTGGTAAAAAGAGCGTCATCTTTCGATGTTGTTTCAAGCATAAGCCCCATAAAAGCAACAAGGAATTTAGGCGCAAGTTTGCTATCGGTTTGGATACGGTCAAGGGTTTTCAGAAAAGCAGTTTTCAAAACTGCATTACGAATCTTCCCAGGGAAATTCAAGTTGAATGGTCGAGGTTGCTCCAAAGAACGAGTTAACCATGCGCTTTCCGCCATTGCAAAATGAGGGAATTTACTTTTCAAAAAAGGCGTGACGTATTTCGTGTCAAATGTTCTGCCCGAATAGCCGTCTTTCATTCCGTCCTGATGTTTGCGAATATCTTGTTTTGGCTCGTAAACTTTATAAACAATCGAGGTTAGCGTAACGCCAAGAACTGCCTTTTGAGTTTCGGCATTTTCTACGATAACTTTCAAATCTTCAATAGATTCGCCTGACAAACCAGACAAAAGTTTTTGCAGAGATTCTTTTTGGGCTTGTTCGTAAGCCGCTTCTATAATTTCATTAGGCGTAGGCATTGCTTCGCTCCCAAAGGGATAGTTGATGTTTTACACTGCTTAAACGTTTTTGAGCATAGAGACAATACTCTTCGCTTATATCAAAGCCAATGTAATTTCTTTGGTTTTGAAAAGCGGATACCGCAGTTGAGCCAGAGCCTACAAACGGGTCGAGGATAACATCGCCTTTTTGCGTTAGCAGTTTTATAAACTCATCTACTATTTTGACTGGATAAATAGCAGGGTGAGGACAATTTTTGAGAGACTCAACGGGCGTTGCAACAACATCTTTCTTTAATGGATTGCCATAAATACGAATAATAGTAAATCCGTTTTTGTCTAACTGAATTTTTCTACCGCCTTCTTGTCCGCCAAAAGGCTCTGAATGAATGCCCCTGATTTTCATGCGGAAACTTTGAATTTCGCCGTTACGGACTTCTTCAATAACTTCTTCCAGGGCATTTTTAGCCATTTCTTTTTGCTTTGGCGTAAGTTGAGATTGCTCAATCAGCAAGAAGTATTTTTTGCCTACGTTCTCGCCTGCTCCATTGCCGTTGCCGTTGCCATTACCGTTAACTTTTGGTTCTTCAGTAGGTTTAAGGAATTCATCAAGGAAATATTTATATTCCTGTGATTTTACAAAATGAAAAAACGGTTCTGTGCTACTTACGAGCCTGCGCTTAAATTGTCTTGGTGTTGGATTTGATTTTACCCATGTCACGTTATTGACAAGCATTACGCCGCATTGTTCCGTTGCGGCTATTGCAAACCGATAAGGCATAAGCAATAAACTACTATCTTCGTATTTGTCGCCAACGTTGAAAACGATACTTCCTGTTGGCTTTATTACACGGACACACTCACGAAAAATTTTCATCAGCGCAGAAATATATTCATCTGGCTTTTTCTCGTTGCCTACGCCGCCGCCATCGTATTCCCGCTGTTGAAAATAGGGGGGAGATGTAATCACTAAATCAACGCTATTTGCTGGAACTGATTTAAGTAAATCTGCACTATCTCCGCAGATAATGTCATTCCAAAACGGCATTTCATCTGGACGATTAAGGGCATAGTTAACGGTAGTTTGGTCTTTTACTTTTTTCATGCTGTAATTTTACTCTATACCACTACCTGATTATTCAAAGACAGCCACCTAACGGACTGCGTTACTTGCGGCGGGCGGGCTTGGATTCTGCCTGAGAGGTAGCCAAAGCCCGAAGCAAAGACAACGCTTGTAAAGCCGCAGAATCCCCGCCGTCAAGTGCACGCTTTGTTAGGCTTCGCTCAAATTCGCACAAGACCCTGAGACCTGCGGAACGACTGCCAGCGAGTTTGACCAGTAACTTTGTATCTTCTTTTCTGACCATGATATTTACTCGCTCCATTGGCTCACCATATAGGGCGGGTTTCCCCGCCCCTTCACGCTTGCCACCTTTAGGCGACATCGGACACCAGCCTAGAGACTGAAACCTTTGAAACAAAAACATCAGAGTATCCAGCGTTTTGTAAATCCTTTACCGCTTCTTTTACTGCGTTTTCGCTGGTATCAGACATTACGCAAAGGGAAAAGTCCCCCGACTTTCCCTTTGCTTTATTTGTGCATGTGCCTGTTACTAAAAAATCGTATCTCATATTATTTCAGAATGATTGACCAGTGTTTGCCGTTCTTTACTGCCTTGCAAGCAAAGCCTTCTTTTGTAGCCTTTTCAATAGCCTTGTTCAGCATAGCAATATTGTTATAAATCTTTACCGTTCCATCAGCATTGAAAGCCGCTTTTCCTGAAAAATACATTCCTTTGAAGTCTTTGAAAGTAGTCATCGTTTCATCTCCTTGTTTATTGTTACTGATATTATACACACTATATCTAAACTTGTCAAGGATTTTGAGACGCCAATTTTCAGCGACTTTCGGAACGCGGAACAAGAAGCCTAACGGCGAGCGTTAGCGGCGGTTTGCCACGAGAAACAACCAACGAAACGGAAAATGTTTTCGAGCGAGAAAAAGCCGCGAAACGGAACGTGGCAAACTGTCCGCTGCACGCATTGTTGGCTGGCTATCTATTGGATACAACCTTGCTTTTTGAACCATTCTCCAATTAATTCTAATAGGCTTGGCTCCATCGGCTTCTTGATTAACTCTGCGCTGTTAAGTAAGGAAGGTTGTTGTTCGTCAAACCTCAGGACGTGAGTGAGATTTTTAATAACGTGTGAATTCACCATGCCACCAGTCAACTTGGCTATTCGATTAACATCATCTGGATCACACTGAAGATCTTTCTCCCCACCGATCAGTAGCATTGGGCATGTGACCTGACTGAATATCGCGCGTGGTTCAAGACGAATAAGTTCCCGCAACCATTTGGCTGGTACTTTCTGAAACCCGAAACTAAAAGAGTCCTTGTTCGATGACTTTATTTTATCTATAAGTTTTTGTTGGCTCCTGACCGTCGCTCCCATCATTCGAGACAGGAATCTGCGAATTCGCCCACTAACCCCTGGCAGGGCATCAAAATCTTGTTGCAGTCGTAATGCCTGTTTGATGAGGATCGACTCCATGTCGTCAATAAACGGACAAAGCAAAACTAGTCCCGCAACAGATGGACGTATTGTACTCATCTGGGGCGCGATAATACAGCCCTCACTGTGCCCAAGTACAAATATCCTTTCGGATTCACAAAAGTCCAATTGCCTTAGGGTGTCGAACCAGCTAACTGAATCATTGACGAGATCTAAATGCCCCGTTGTATAGTAATCACCTGAACTCTTGCCACAGCCCCGCTTATCGTAGCGAAGACTAGCGATACCTTCGTAAGCTAGGTAATGAGCAACCGTGTTGAAGATATTGAGTTGTTGCCCTTTCATATTCTCGTCACGATCAAGAGGACCGCTACCGTGAACCATAATGACCAAAGGAAAACGTCCTTTGTCATCAGGAAGGCAGACTGTACCAGATAGCCTATTACCGTATGAATTGATGGTGATGTCTTTTTCTATCATTAGTACCTTTGAGCCAGCCAACGGTTTGCGTTACTTGCGGGTGGGCGGGCGTGGATAAAACTCTGAGAGCAGGATTCTGCTTGGGTGTGGAAAATGCTCGAAAATGGCGCAGAATCCCACCCGTCAAGTGCACGCTTTGTTAGACCCCGCCTTTGACTTGCAAGGGTCTATGCTTTTAAAAGACCTAAAATCATTTTCTCAACTTCACTTTCGGATTCTTCCGCAACCTTCGCGGCGGCTTCTTGCTCTTGACGGATTTTACTACGTCCTTCTTCCACACGGCGCATAATATCATTTTGAACTTTGTTAGACGGAATTGGAATTTTTATCTTTTCCAATTCTTCTTGAACGATAGCAGGATATAACCCGCCAGTCATACGCCTTTCAAGTTGTAATAATCCAGCCTTACTTGTAAGGAAAAACAAAACATAACGAATATCAACATCAGGTAATTTTGTAGAAGTGGCAAGCGCAAAACCGCTTGAACAAACACAATTGTTATATTTCTCTGGAACTATGGTGATTGCGCCTAAATATGGGCGAGTAGTTGAAATGATTAAATCGCCAGTTTTTATAAGAGTTGTAGCACGGCTCGGAGCGTTATTTGTTTCAACAGTGCGACTTGAAAAGATACCGTTTTCACGATTTACGGATGAAATTTCAACATACTCAAATTTACCGTCTGGGAAATCGGACTTTTTCCATGAGCGAGATTCAAAATTCAGAATTTCTCCTAATGGTAAAGCGTGTAAATTTTGCAATTGATTTTCTAGTTTTGAAAAATCGGGACGCTGAAAGAACAAGTCCCATCTTTCTAAACCCTTCCAAGAAATTGAAAACGTTTTTTGTTTTGGAAATTCAGACGACAAAGAAATCCCAAGAGAATTAAGTATTAAGTCTTCTGTATCTTTCTCAATCTGTGCGATTCGTTCTTGCGTTTTTGTGGCTTTGCCCCGCGCTTGTTGCCATGCGGCGATAATTCGCCTTTGCTCATCTAAAGGTGGTAAAGGTAATTTGAATTTCAGGAAATCTTCTTCTTTGAAACGATTCCGACTAACAGCCGCAGAACCAATAGATGCCATATTAACGGCTTCTATGGTTGCATTAAGATTGAAGAATAAATATAGGAAACGAGGCAAAACTTTGTGTTCATCTGCTATAAATTGCGGGAATTCTCCAGATACAAAGTGATTTTCATGCTCCTGTGGCACAATGGCGAATGATTTTTTCCATGCAAACAAGCGGTTATAAATTAAAGCGTTTGGGGTAACAGGATACAGATAAATTGCGCTGGTTTCTGAACCTAAAACAGTCTCCCTGTGGAATGTCCCTTCTCCATACCACTTAACGCCAATAAGTTTATATTCTTTATCCTTTTCAACTTTCACCCGTTCTTCAACTTGGTGAACAATGTCGCCAACACTAACAACAGACCATGATGAAGGCAGTTTTTTGTAATCAAAAATAGCCCGTACTGGAATCCATCTTTCTATATCTCTAAAATGGATAACTGAAAATCTGCTAGTTTGCGTTGTCATAACTGCGTTTCTTCAAATGCAGAAGGATTCATCTTAAATTTTTGAAATAACTCAAGACAAGTTTTTTCTATGTCATTGGGCTTATTATCATTTGGGAAAAGTTCGTTTTTATCTGGTTCTCCTGTTGCGGTAATACCAACCGACTCCGCTTGATACATAAAAACAGGATAATCAAAACATTCTTTCAACAAAGCGCGGGATTCTGCTGTTACCTTTTCTTCCGTTGCTTTCAAATAAGTATTCAGTTCTTTTTGCGCGGCTTTGCGCTTTTCGCTGGCTTCCTTTGTCTTTTCGGCTTTCAAGTTTTCAATTTCAGCCGTTAACCGTTTTGACTCGGCTTCAATTTCTGGCGCGTACTTCGCTTTAATCTCGGCGCGGGTCTGCGCTTGCAATTTGTTAAATTTCTCTTGTTCTTCCACGCTGAATTTTTGCATGAATAGAATAGACGCTTTCACGCTTGCGCCCGATGAAAAGAAAGTTTCTTGTGGCAAACTGACCACTGCCCGAATAAAAGCGCGGTTTTCGCAAAATTCGCGCACATAAGCCAATGAAGGATTATTGAAAATACCTTCAGGAAGAACAATACCAAGTCTGCCGCTTGGTTTTAATAATGCCAAACAACGCTCGATAAAAAGAATTTCTGTCTTGATTTTGTTAGATGCGTCTTTTGGCAATTCAAATAAACTGGCAATCGGTTTTCCTTTGGCGGCTTGTACTCGCTTTTGCGCTTCAACGTAGGCTTGACCATAATCCGCTTTGTAACGATTAAAAACATCGTCGGGGACTGTGACTTCTGACTCTAAAATTACATCTTCCGATTCAACGTTTGCGCCAAATGGGGGATTGGTCAAAACAACATCAAACCGTCCTTCATAAATTCCATTGACATTGATAAAGCCGTCGTGATGATGTACTCCGCCGTGACCGTCACCGTGCATAATCATATTCATCTTGCTTGTACGCGCCATGCGGTCATTTGCGTCTGTGCCATAAATATAACGATTTGCCAAATTCCACAATCGAGAGCCTTTTTCGTTTTGGTCAAGCGTGGCTTGAATTTCATCATGCTTGGCGCGTAAAAGTTCCGCCTTTTTTGCGTCCGAATATGACTTGCTTTCCAATGAAGTCTTGAACGCTTGATATTCTGTATCTGCGCTGGCTAAAATTTGCTGACGCACGATTTCAAAAAAGCGAATCAAGAATCCGCCTGAACCGCTGGCGGGGTCGCAAATTACATCGCCTTCTTTCGGCTCTATCATCCGAATCATAAACTCGGTAATTGTGCGCGGCGTGAAAAATTGCCCGATTTCACCCCTAAAAGTTCTGCCTAAAAATCTTTCAAACGCAATTCCTTTTATATCTTCGCTTGTGTCTGAAAGATTGTATCTTTCAAGGCGGCGGACAACTTCGCGCCCTGTGGCGGGCTTTAAGTTAATATGGTCGTCTTGCTCAAAAATTTTGTCTTTGGAATAAAACGATTTTGTATCTGTGAAAAGCAAGTTCAGCGGGTCTTGCCCAGGGAGTGTGTCTAAATATTCGACATTGAAAATGTTTTTCCGCTGTCTCTTGGCTTTTAATTCACGCTCAATATAAACCTTTACAAACAAGATTTTTGCGATTTCATCAAATGCGGCGGCGGGGTCTAATTTATCCCGATTACGAATGACGTTATGGCACTCATGCAAAAGTTTTGCAAATTCATCTTCTCGAAATACTTTGAGTTTCGAGAGTAATTCTTCAATATCTTTATCGCTGTCGCTGGCGTGTGGGATGTTTTCAATTTCTTCGGGATACTTTGGCATAGCGTCGTGAATGACTCGCCAATACCTTGTTTCTCGGTTGTTGTGAGTTACAAAAAACTTTGCGCCCGTCAATCTCGCGTAATTATCACCTTGCCCATAATCTTTGACGCTGATTGTCACATTATCCGATTTGCACTCAATAATAATCAGCGGATTCTTTTGATTGGCTTTATCTTCGGCAGAACGCCAAATAACAAAATCGGCGCGGGCATGACCTGAACCGCGTCCCGTGACTTCTAATTCTTCGTCCATTTGCTCTAAAGTAAAGCCGTATTCATTGACAAGAATGGGTAAATAACTTTGCCTTACCGATTCTTCGGGCGTTTCATCAAGCCACTTTTGGCGAATATGACTCCAGATTTTTCCTTTATCATTTCGCTTGACTTCTATCTTTTCGGTTGTAATCACTGCGGGGGATTTTGACTTAGCCATGACCTGATTTTACCCGAAGAAAAATGAGATAATTTTGCAAGAAGGGGTCTAACTATGGCTTAAACAGCGCGCTGTATAAGATCCGTTTCGACGGGTTATACAGCAATTTTGCTGTATAATGCCTTATAAATAACATACCGTCATTATACAGGCACCACCAGAAAGGGGCAAGAAAATGAACCAACCCCAAAAAACCAAACCACCAATACCAACTCCAAAACCCGCTGAAAACAGCAAGGGCAAAAAACTGCTCGAGCAATACAGCGACAACATCCGCCTCAAGCAATATTCCTACCGCACCGAAAAAACCTACACCCACTGGGTGCGCGAATACATCCTCTTTCACAACAAACGCCATCCCAAAGAAATGGGAGTCGCAGAGATCAACCAGTTCATCACCCACCTCGTCGTAGACTGCAAAGCCTCAGCCTCCACCCAAAACCAGGCCATCAGCGCCATCCTCTTCCTCTACCGCAACACCCTCAACATCGAACTCGACCAGACCTCCCTCAACTTCATCAGGCCCAAAAAAGGCAAGCGCGTGCCCAACGTGCTTTCAGCGGCGGAAGCAAAAGCCATCATCGCCAACATGACCGGCGCCTACAAACTCATGGTTCAGATCATGTACGGCTCCGGGCTTCGACTCATGGAATGTTTGCGCCTCAGAGTAAAAGATATTGACTTCGACAATCACCGCATCCTTGTCTACGACGGGAAAGGGGGCGACGACCGCGTCACCATGCTCCCCGACAGCATTATCCCGTCACTGCGCGAGCATCTCGCCCGCGTCAAATTCATCCACCAGAAAGACCTCGATGCGGGCTTTGGTTCCGTCGAAATGCCCTTTGCCCTCGACAAAAAATACCCCGCCGCCCACAAACAATGGATCTGGCAATTTGTCTTCCCCGCACCCAACGTGACTCCCTCCTCCATTTCTGGTTCTAAAATGGGGGAGGGACAGGGTGGGGGTCGCCACCACATCCACGAGACCGCCCTGCAAAGAGCCATCCGCAACGCCACCAAACTCGCCAAAATAGACAAGCGCGTCACCCCGCACACCTTCCGCCATTCCTTCGCCACCCATCTATTGCAAAACAACTACGACATCCGCACCGTGCAGGAACTCCTCGGACACAAAGATGTCAAAACCACCATGATCTATACCCACGTCCTCCAGCGCGGCGGCCTCGCCGTCAAATCACCCCTCGACCCGTAACCTTCCTGCCTGCATCCTACTTACATCCTGCCAACATTTTGATGTCGTTCACTTGATACCCCGATACCTCGCACCTGCCACCTGATACCTGGCCTTAATCACTCACCTTACGCAGTTTACTCGTAGCGCGACATTCATGTCGCCTGAAACCACGAGATAAATCTCGTGCTACCGCGTAAGGTGAGTTAATCACTTGACACTTGTTTTTAGGGCGCAATCATCGGCACAGCCGACGGGAAAATTTTATATTCGAGATCAGTCACCCAGTTGTCAAAAATCTCGCCGTCTGTATGGGCAGGAGACGGCTTCTCCAGATGGATTTTCAAGCGTGTGCAATGGAACTCGTGGATGCCGTCCTGTTCAGCCACGCTGCCCTTGCCGGGTTTCATGGCGCTGGGTAAAGCCTGGAACATGCTCATGCGCGTGCCCCGATACCCATGGATAAAAGTAAGCTTCCCGTCAAACGGATCGGCATGGGGCGTCATGTAAAAAACACCGCCCGTGCGGCGCCCATTCCCAACCGAAACCAAACTAAGCGGACCTTCATATGAACCGCCGTCCCAATCCAATCTGGCGTTCCAGGTCGGCCCGTCCATGATGGCCTGCACCGCCGCCACGAGATAGCGCGGAATTCCCGAAAGCCACGAAATCTTCTCCTGTTTCGTGGTGACATACGGCTCGAGCCCGGCGGCTGAATTATTCAGGAAGTAACGCTCGTTGCACTTTCCCAAATCCATGCCGCGCGCCCTGCTGGTTGCGATCAATTGCGCCGCCGCAGAAAGATCAAGCGGAATTCCAACATTGTCGCACAGGTCATTGGCTGTGCCCAAAGGCATCACCCCAAGCGTGACCGGGAACGGGGACTTTTCATCCCAGCCTTGCGCGGCTCCGTTCACCACTTCGCCAATCGAACCGTCGCCGCCGGCCACGATCAGCGTGGTAAAACCCTGTTTGACGGAATCAGCCGCCAGGTCCACGAGATGATCCGCGTGTTCTGAAATCGACAAATCAAAATCGACTCCAGCGGCGCGCAGGGCGGCTTCCGCTTCAGGCCAGCGCTTCTGCGAATTCCAGCGGTTTGAATACGGGTTGAGCAAAACTTTTGTTTTCATAGTCCTCCAGAAAAATTCTCAAAACCGATATTGCTTGAAACCCATTTTACTCCGGCAAAAACCGATAATGCACCTGCGGGGCTTTGCGTTCCACGACCTTCTCGGCATTGACCGCCAGCCGCAGAAGTTGATGCTCTTCCCAAGCGCGTCCCATGGCCTGCATTCCGATCGGCAGGCCGGCTTTGGTGTAGCCCGCAGGGAAGGTCACCGCCGGCAGGCCGGTCATGTTGCCGGCGGTGACGAAGCGCATGATCTCGATGGTGGCGCTCAGGTCAGAGTTGCCGTCGGGCAGGGCGTCCTGTGGGATGGCCGGCGCGGCGATGGCAGTGGTGGGCGTGAGGATCATGTCGGCATGTTCGAGCGCGCGCTTGAAATTGTCCATGATGCGTGTGCGGGCGCGCTGAGCCAGCAGGTAATCCTGCGAGCTGGTGGCGCGCGCCAATGCGAGGTTTAGGCGCACATCCAGGCCGTGCTGCTTGTGATGTTCCGCGTAGGTGTAACTCAGGGCTTGCGCCATCTCGGCAAGGATTGTCACCGAATGCGCGATGCGGTTCAACTCCAGGTCGGGGATGCTGATCTCGACAATCTCCGCGCCCATCTCTTGAAAGCGCCTGAGCATGGTTTCGCAAGCCGCCACAACTTCCGCGTCTGCGTGCTGGAACCATGGTTTGTAGATTCCAAGTTTCAAGCCGTTGAGATTAAGTTGATCCCAATTCTCAAGCGAGGGCAGGGGCTGGTGTAATGTATTCGGGTCGCGCAGGTCGGGGCCGGCCATCACAGCGTAGGCCAAAGCTGTATCGGTGGCGGTGCCAGCTATCGGCCCGAGATGAGCGACGCTCCAGCATAAAGGCGCGGCGCCGTATTCGCTGATCCGCCCAAATGTGGACTTCAATCCGAAGAGTCCGCAGAATGCCGCAGGAATGCGGATCGAGCCGCCGCCGTCGGCTGAGATGGCGACTGGTACAAGCCCTGCTGCGACGGCTGTCGCCGACCCGCTGGAACTTCCACCGGTGAAGTGATTCGGGTTGTATGGGTTGCGCGTCACGCCGTGATGCGGGTTCAAGCCCGTCACGTTGATGCCGATCTCGTGCATGTTGGCCTTGCCGATGAGCAGAGCGCCGGCTGCGCGCATCCGCGCCACGATGGTTGCGTCTTCCTTTGCCGCTGACTTGCCGAGAAACGCCGTGCCGACTGTGGTCGGGTAGGGAACCATGTCCACTTCGTCTTTGACAGCCACCGGCACGCCGTCAAAAATGCTGAGCGGATGCCCGTCCTTGATTCGTTCTGTCGCTTCGCGCGCCTGCTTCATCACATCGGCGCGGTCAACGGCGATCATGGCGCGCAAAGGCTGCGCGGATGAATTGCTTGAGTCGATGGCGTCGAGCAATTTCGCCGCCACTTCTTCGGGCGTGGTCCTGCCGTCGCGGTAGGCCTTGGCGTAATCGAAGACGGTCGCGAATTGAAATCCATTTGTATTAATCGCGGATGCCCTTGGCCATTCTTTTTCCGGCACCGACAAACTTTGGTCGGCTGTCGCATCGGCATAATGAATCGGCATGATGGTCGGCGGTTCGTCAATCACCTGTTTGCGCAGCCAGTTAATCCCCGCGCTTTCAAACAGGCTCGGTATTAATAATCCGCCAAGCGGCCCTTCGACGAGCGCGGCAAAGAGGCGCAATAACCCGCCCGAAAGATAAGGCAATTTCACAGATTTCAAATCGTAGACAATTTTATTTTCCATGGCTCCTCACATCCTCAAAACTTTCGACCCTCGAATTTTACCTTGCTTCATTTCAAACAGCGCAATGTTGGCGTCCTTTAAATCATATTCCTGAAACTCAGGCTTGATGTTTGCCTCCGCCGCAATTTGCAAAAACTCGCGCACGTCGGCGCGGGTCACATTCGCCACCGACTTGATTTCCTTCTCCATCCACAACTGCGAAGGATAATCCAGTGTGAGAAACTGACCCTTGTCATGTTCCTCTTTACGGATCGCGTTCACAACCAATCTTCCGCCTGCTCTCAGACATTTCAGCGCTTCCATTACCGGACCCCAAACCGGGGTGGTGTCAATGACAGCCTCCAACGCCTCAGGCGGACTCTGCTCAATCGCCCCCGCCCAGGCCGCTCCCAGCGAGAGGGCAAACTCGCGTTCTTGTGCGTTCCTGCTGAACACAAAAATATTTGACCTTGGAAATTTATGCCTGGCGAGTTTCAACACCAGATGATTCGACCCGCCGAATCCCATCAGTCCGAGCGACTGCCCATCTTTTAAATTGCTTAAACGCAACGAACGATAGCCGATTGCGCCGGCGCACAGCAGCGGGGCGGCTTCTGAGTCAGAAAGCGAATCAGGGATCGGGTGGGCAAAGTCCGCGCGGACTTTCATGTACTCGGCGTATCCGCCGTCCACATCCCGCCCGGTGGCTTTGAATTGCGCGCATAAATTTTCCCGGCCGCTTTGGCAAAAGTCACATTCCCCGCACGCGGATGCGATCCACGCCACGCCCACGCGCTGGCCAATATTTCCACCTTCGACAATATGTCCCACAACCTGATGACCCGGCACAAGCGGCAGGCGCGGACTCATGCGGCCTTCGATTTCATCCAATTCGGTGTGGCACACTCCGCAGGCCGTCACGCGGATGAGCACTTCACCCGAGTCAAGTTTTGGCTCAGGCAGGTCTGTCAGTGAAAGGGGAGTTGGGTTTTGCGCGAGCGGGGCTGTTTCGCGCAGGAGCATGGCTTTCATTTTGGCGGCAGCGATACGGCAAACTCAACGCCGATCTTCACCCACGCGCTGAGCTGCTTTTGAGTTTTGAATCCATCAGGCTCAATAAGCAGCCAGCCTTTCATGGGTTTGCCGCGCAAGGCGAACGGCTTGACGTGTTTCTTTTTTAGAAACATTTCATGCTTTACGGGATTAATCCGCGCAACCATGTCGCCTTTGTACCAGCCGCAGGCCATATTGCCGTTGATTAAATATCCAAGCCCGCCGAACATCTTCTTTTCGACGAAGGGCAGCCCCCGCAACTCAGCGCGGACTCGCTCTGCAAACTTTTCGTCGTAAGCCATATCTCCTCACTGGTACTGATCTACCCCGTTCCAAACTGCCTGTCGCCGGCATCTCCCAGCCCGGGCACGATATAGGCGCGTTCGTTCAAGTGATCGTCAATTGCGGCAACGTAAATGTCTATGTCAGGGTGCGCGTCCTGCATGGCTTTGATGCCTTCCGGCGCAGCGATCAACCCGACAAACTTGATCTTTGTCACGCCCCAGCGTTTGAGAATATCGGCTGTGGCGGTGGCCGAGCCGCCGGTGGCCAGCATCGGGTCGAGGATTAAACAAACAGACACGCGCGGGTCAACGGGGAGTTTGTTGTAATACTCCACAGGCTGGAGGGTGTGTTCGTCGCGGTACAGCCCGATATGCCAGACTTCGGCGCTGGGCATCAGTTCCCAAATTCCTTCCACCATGCCAAGCCCGGCCCGCAGAATGGGAATCAGCCCGATCTTCTCCTTTAATTGCTGCGCGGTCATATTTGTTAACGGAGTCTCAATTTCAACCGGCATGGTGGCCAGGTCTGCGGTGGCTTCATATGCAAGAAGTCCCGCAATTTCTCGGACGAGTTCGCGGAACTTCTTGGGTTCGGTTTTTTTATCGCGCAGGCGCGACAGTTTGTGCGCAACGAGCGGGTGTTTGGATGCGTGGACATTGGACATGGGAACTTCTCCTAAAATGAGTTACTTAATTACTCACCTTACGCAGTTTACTCGTAGCGCGACATTCATGTCGCCTGAAACCACGAGATAAATCTCGTGCTACCGCGTAAGGTGAGTTAATTATAGCCGTGAAGGTGATTTTTGGCCCATGACTCGCCGCCTTGTTTTTCATATAGTTAGAGAGAGTCAGGAGCTCAAAATGAAACTTGAAGGACTTCACATTCTGCTTACTTATCAATGCACATTTGAATGCGACCACTGCTTTGTGTGGGGCAGCCCGTGGCAGAGCGGTACGCTCACGTTTGAGCAGATCGAACAAATCCTCGCACAGGCAAAAGAAGCGGGAGTCACTTCGATTTACTTTGAAGGCGGCGAGCCGTTTTTATATTATGCCGTTTTGATCAAGGCGGTGCGCAGGGCCGCAGAAATGGGTTTTGAGGTCGGCATCGTGTCCAATGCGTACTGGGCAAACTCTGTCGCTGATGCCGAGGAATGGCTGCGGCCGTTCGCGGGGCTGCTCGCCGATTTTACTGTCAGCAGCGACCTGTTCCATTGCAATGAATGCCTGGGCGAACGCCCGCAAAATGCGCTGGTCGCCGCCAAGTGGCTGCACATCCCGACGGGCATGATCAGCATCGCGCGACCCGATGTTGACGCTAAACAAACCCACGGCCAGATCAAAGATGAAGGCGCGGTGATGTATCGCGGGCGGGCGGCGAAAATGCTTGTAGAAAAAGCGGCCAGCCATCCGTGGGAAGGATTCGATTCCTGCCCGCATGAAGACCTGCGCGAGCCGGGCCGGGTCCATCTTGATCCGCTGGGCAACATCCACATTTGTCAGGGCATCACGCTCGGCAACGTGTTCGAGACTCCGCTGAAAAAGATTTGCGAAAACTATCATGCGGATGCCCACCCGATTTGCGGACCTCTGCTCGAAGGCGGACCTGCTGCGCTGGTGACTGAGTACAACCTCAAGCACGCTTCGCGCTACGCCGATGCCTGTCACCTGTGCTACGAAGCGCGGACTACGCTGAGGAAACGCTTCCCCCAAATTCTGAATCCTGACCAAATGTATGGAGTGATGAAATGACAGGGAATGACTTTATGGCTTGGGTATTGCGCTCGCCGTTTCATGGCATGTTGAGCAACGGCATGATGCTCATCACAGTGACGGGACGCAAGAGCGGAAAAACTTACACAACCCCAGTCGGCTATTATGAGGAAGGCGGGTACCTATGGATCGTCACCAGCCGTGATAGGAAATGGTGGCGCAACCTGCAAGGCGGGGCAAAGGTCGATCTGTTGTTGAAGCGTAAACCGGTTACAGGCATTGCATATACAGAGTTGGATGAAAAATCAGTTGAAGCAAGGATGGTTGAATTCCTGCGGCACGTCCCGCAGGCGGCCAGGCCGATGGGCATTCGGTTTGAAAATAAGATCCCCAATGCTGATGATATTGCCCGCAGCGCGAAGGATAGGTTGTTCGTGAAGATCAGCCTAACGCAGTAAATTCAACACGAACGGCAGCGCGCCGAGCGCCAGGCAGATGAATATCCCAACGATGAAGACCACCAGGCAGGCCGGCAGCAGTCTCATCAGCCAGGTCCATACGGCGTAAAAATTCCAGGCTTTGACGGCGATCGGCTGGGCTTTGCGTAAAAGTTTCGCCGCTTCATTTTCTGGTACCGAAATCGGTTTTGCCTTCGAGGAAGGCTTCGCTTTTATCGAAATTGTTTTTGTGCGCAAATGTTTTGGAATGGTTAAATTCGTGGCGCAGTAGGCGCAGGCCATATGAGTTTTCCCTGCCTCGGGAGAGTTCGGCGCTCCGCAGGCCGGGCATTGAATGGATGGGGGGTTGGTCATCGGTTCTCCGTAATGCCGCGATTATATAATACCCACGGTCACACACCTGCCCGCCAGGGCAGGTGTGTGACCGTGCGCGGTATAGCATTTGAGATAAAATCGAAACAGTCAGATTCAAAGGAGAGTCTCATGACCGAACAATTCACTTTCGGCGGCAGCATGGTTTGGAAGCCGGCACCTGAGCAGGTCGAGCGCGCCAATCTTACTGCTTTCATGCGGCAGCATGGCCTTGAAAGTTTTGGCGCCCTCATGCAAAGGTCAATCGGCGATGCGGCGTGGTTCACCGGCGCGGTCTTGAAATTTTTGGATATCCAATTTTACGAGCCGTACACAAAAGTCGTTGACCTCTCCAACGGGATTCAATTCCCAAAATGGTGCGCGGGCGGAAAAATGAATATCGTCCATAACTGTGTGGATAAATGGCGGAAGGCGGAAGGCGGAATGCCGCTTCGCGAGGCAGTGATATGGGAAGGGGAGGAGGGAGTAACGAAAACATTAACTTATGAAGAACTTTATAAAGAAGTGAATAGAGCCGCGAATGCGCTGCGGTCGCTTGGCCTCGGCAAGGGCGACGCTATCGGCCTGTTCATGCCGATGACGCCGGAGATCGTCGTCGCTTTGCTCGCCATTGCCAAGATCGGCGGAATCATCCTGCCGCTGTTTTCAGGCTACGGCGCAGGCGCAATCATTTCGCGGCTGGCAGATGCGAACGCGAAAGCGCTCTTTGCCTCCGACGGCGCGTTTCGGCGCGGCAAGGCTGTGGATATGAAATCCATTGCGGATGAAGCGGCGGAACAAGTCGCATCATTGAAACACATGATCGTTTTGAAACGGACGGGGCAATCAATCAAGATGAAAGAAGGCCGCGATCACTGGTGGGCGGATCTTATCGCGCCGCAGCTTGATTCTTCTGCGACAGAAATCACCTCGGCTGAAGACCCATTGATGATTATCTACACTTCAGGGACAACCGGCAAACCGAAAGGCGCAGTCCATACTCATTGCGGATTCCCGGTCAAGGCGGCGCAGGATATGGCCTTCGGGACAGATGTTCACCCCGGCGATGTCATTTACTGGATGACCGATATGGGCTGGATGATGGGGCCGTGGCAGGTCTTTGGCAGCCTCCTGCTTGGCGCGACCATGTTCATCTATGACGGCGCGCCGGACTTCCCCGCGCCTGACCGATTATGGAGTCTGGTCGAAAAGCATGGGATCAACCAATTGGGCGTCTCGCCGACCCTGATCCGTTCGTTGATTCCGCAGGGGGATGAACATTTCAAGCGGCATGATCTTTCTTCGCTGAAATGTTTTGCGTCCACCGGCGAGCCGTGGAATCCCGACCCGTGGATGTGGCTGTTCGAAAAAGCCGGCGGCGGGAAGCTGCCCATCATCAATTATTCCGGCGGGACGGAGATCAGCGGCGGGATCGTGATGGGCAATCCGCTGTTGCCGTTGAAGCCCTGCGCTTTTTCCGCGCCCTGCCCGGGCATGGATGCGGACGTTGTTGATGAAAACGGGAAATCCATTCGCAACGCGGTGGGCGAGTTGGTGATCAAAACGCCGTGGATCGGCATGACGCGCGGGTTCTGGAATGACAACCAGCGCTACCTGGATACATACTGGTCGCGCTGGGAGAACATCTGGGTGCATGGAGATTTCGCCGCAATTGACGACGACGGTCTCTGGTATATCCTTGGGCGCTCGGATGATACGATCAAGATCGCGGGGAAAAGATTGGGGCCGGCAGAGGTCGAGTCTATCCTTGTGCGGCATGAGGCGATTGTGGAGGCGGCGGCCATCGGCATTCCGCACGATGTCAAAGGGAGTGAACTCGTCCTTTTTGCAGTGACCTGGCCCGGGCTAAGTCCGACCGCTGCGCTTCGTCAGCAGCTAAATGAAATGGTGGTGGCTGAGATGGGCAGGCCGCTTGCGCCGAAGGCCATCCTGTTTGTTTCTGACCTGCCGAAGACGCGCAATGCCAAGGTCATGCGGCG
>Ga0233425_10005687_pt1 | contig 19387 bp, 15 predicted proteins | sample Watercolumn_Towu_2_FD_181712 | JGI IMG/M metagenome (GOLD analysis project Ga0233425, IMG submission 181712) | Freshwater microbial communities from Lake Towuti, South Sulawesi, Indonesia - Watercolumn_Towuti2014_140_MG | ecosystem: Environmental > Aquatic > Freshwater > Lake | place... | reverse complement strand
GATCTCGATCCCGATCTCGGTCTCCCCGGTCTCCGCGTTCGGCACCAGCTTGAGGGCCGCATCCGCCTCGATGAACAGGAAGATCTGGATGTCCCAATTCATGTTCATCATGAAGAACTTGGCATGCACGAACGCATCGCCGAGCTGCAGCAGCAGCTTCCCGTCGGTCCCACACGTCTTGAGGATCGGCGCATAGTACAGGTCAGTCTTGACCGACAGGTTCTCGATGCCGTACTGCGACACGTCGAGGTCGCCCAGGTCTTCCGCAGTCAGGTCGAGCGTGATGGCACCGGACCACCAGATCGAAAAGAGCGCTTCGTTCACGAAGTCGGCCGCGATGGCAGCGTTCATCTCGTGCGTCTTGGGCAAAGCAAAGGGGAGCACTTCGGTCCCCTCGCAGCCGTCGCGCAGGAGCACCCCGGCGGGAGTATGCACCACCTTGCCGAACGCAGTCAGCGCTGCCTTGAGCCCAAGCACCAGCCCGTCGAACGAGAACTGGAGCTGCTCGAAGGAGAGGCTCAGCAGCAGCTTGGTCGGCTCACCGGACCCAATGAGCGGAGGCAGCTCGATTTCCTGCCCCTGTGCGAGCTGGTTGAGCGCATCTTCCACCATGGCGGGGAGCTGCTCCCCGAACTGCTGGGTGAACTGCGCCACGAGCGCATCCTTCAGGGTGTTCACGATGGTGCTGACCAGCGGATCGAACAGCGACCCCAGAATCCCCTGGATATCCACGTTGAGCCCTTCCAACTCGACGTCGATGGGGCCGAGCGACGCGTCGACCAGGCCGTCCGCCCCGATGCCCACGAACAGGAACGCATCGAGCTTGAGCTTCTCTACGAAGATGATGCCGTAGGAGCTCTGGCAGGTCATGCCGACAAAGGGCAGCTCCATACACGCTTCGAGCTCGATGTCCGCCTGCAGGTTCGGAATCGTCATCAGGAGGTGGATTCCCCCGTCCACCGACTGGAGCGTGACCTGCGGCTTGTCGAAGGTCACATTCGTAATATACAGCGTTGCCACGGGCTCGCCGTCAGCATTCTTCATCACCGGGATGCCCTCCTGCGGCAGCATCCCCTTGATGTCCAGCCCCCCCATCACGATCTCGACGATGGTGGCCAGATCATCCGGCGGATCGGAGTGATCCCCGTCGTCGATGAACTCCTGCGAGAGGTACGCGAGGATGGACTTTGAAATCTGCGCTGCTGCCGGTGCAGCGGAATCCGCAGGCAGGTACTTGGTCGAGTAGAATGCGCTCCGGAAGGACTTCCAGGAATTTGCGAACCCGTCTTCGGCTTCGGCGGAGATAAGGTTCATCCCGTGAACGAGTGTCATCGGCTTCGAGAAGCCGCCGTCCGGCTGGACCTCGACCGCCTCGCCGTTGACCTTCAACATCGAGACGCCGCTGACTTTGTCCTCCACCGTGCCCGTGACGACCAGCGACGTGGACCCGCTGAACGTGTAGGCCCTGGGCGGGTAGGTGATGGTGATCTTCGGCCCGGTTCCGTCGCAGACGAAATCGAGCGCCCCGGAGTACGGAAGGTCCTTGGCCTTGACCTCCAGATGGTAGTACCCCTCCTCCACGAAGAAGAACTTGTCGATCTTCTCCGGCTGCAGCTCCAGGCCCGTGGCCGGTGTGACCACGATGGGCTCGATCTCGGCATCGCCCAGCGGATTGTCATACTGGTCAACCAACTCGTGCTTCACGGTGACCTGGTCCCCCAGCACGTAATGGTCCTTCTCGGGCTTGGCATACACCTTCATGTCGACCGGAGGACCCCCCACCACGGTGAAGTCCGCCGGCACGATCTCCTCCCCGCCGGCAGGCACCTTGGGCGGGCATTTGATCGCGTGCTTGCCTGCCTTGGTAGAAGTGATCGAGGTTCCCTGCACCGTCACGACCTCCGGGGCCTCCACCTTCCACTCGGCATCGAGCGGGTTTCCCTTGTCATCGGTCACCTCGCAGGTGACCACTGCGCTCCCCCCGGCCTCCACCGACGCAGGGTCCACCTTGGCCACGAAGCGGAACGGCTTCCCCACGGTCACGACCAGCGTGTCCGGCACGGACTCCACCCCCTTCTCGGCTTTGCAGCTCACTGAGTAGTTTCCCGGCTTGAGGCCCGCGACTTTCTGGCCATCGATCGAGACTCCGTCCGCGGGCTCGACGTCCACCCCTGGCTGGATCTCCCCGCTGTTCCCGTAGGCATCGAAGGCCGTGCAGATGATTGTGGATTTACCCCCGGCCGGGATCTCGTCGGGGTCGGCTTCGGCAACGACCTTGACCGGCTTGCCGACGGTCACCTTGAGGTGAGAGGGAGTCTGGTCCTGCATGACGGGCTCTCCCTTCGTACGGCAGGCCACGTCGTACTCGCCGGTCTTCTCGACCATGACCGGCCCGGCTTCGACCACGGAAGGCTCACCGTCCCCCTGCAGGACGACTTCCACGGGGAGGCCCAGGAGCTTCATGTTGAGAGAGACCTTGCACGTGACCTCGAACTGCTCCCCCGCGGCAACAGCGCTCTTGGAGAGCACCGTCTCGACGACCACGTCGTCCGGCGAAACATCCCCGAGGACTTCGTCCGGGCTGCGGACGTCATCAGGCCCGTCGCCGGTCCCGCTCGAACCGCAGGCCGCGGCAACCAGGACCGCGGAGAGGAAACAGGACCACCAGAGCGTTCTTGACATGAGGACCCTCCACAACTGACGCGGCTACTTTACAGAAAGGGAATCCCCGTTGCAACGCGTTGGTTTGCGGGCACGCTGCCACGCGCACGCGTGGCGCACGCGGATCTTGCATTCCCACCGGCCGGATGGTATAAGCTCCCCCTGACGCGGGCTGGACCCGCAGCGAGGTTGCGGCGACATGAAGACGTGCGTGAAATGCGGTACCCAGTGGCCGGACAAGGCGAATTTCTGTCCCCGCGACGGGGCCATGCTGCGCGAGACGATAACGGTTGACCCGATTGTGGATACGCCCGCGCCCCAGGAGATGAAGGCGCCCGAGCCCCAGGAGAAGGCGGAACCCGAGGTTGAGGAGATCCCCGAGGAAACCGGCAATCACTCCGACCCGGGCTTCTCTGAAACCCAGTGGTTCATGGCCGCGGTGGACCCGGAATCACTCAAGGAAGAGGCGGCCGCTCCGGACGAGGTGATGGAGCTCCAGGACAAGTACAAGCGAGACGAGTCGATCTCCGAGGAGAAGCGTTCCCGGTTCTCGTTGCGCAGAAAGAAGAACTAGTAGCGCCGGTTTACCGGCCTTTTGCCCGGAGATGGAATCGTGACCGAATCCGACCTGCTGCCCCTGGCTGCCGCAGCCGTCAGCCACCTGCAGGCCACGGGAAGGACCGTGGCATTGGCGGAGTCGTGCACAGGAGGGCTCGTGTCGCATCTCCTGACCTCGATTCCGGGCAGCTCTGCAGTCTTTCGCCTGGGCATCGTGGCCTATGCCAACGAGGCCAAGACCCGCCTGCTGGGGGTTCCCTGCGACCTCATCGAATCCCTCGGTGCGGTCAGCGAGCCCGTGGCCGAGGCAATGGCCCGAGGGGTACGCAACGCGGCAGGGACCGACTACGCGGCCTCCACGTCGGGAATTGCCGGACCAGACGGGGGTTCCCCGGACAAACCTGTGGGAACGGTGTGCTTCGCCATGGGCGGAGCGAACGGATTTGCGACCGCGAGACGACACTTCCTGGGCTGCCGAGGCGAGATCAAACTCCAGGCTGCCCGGGAAGTCCTGGCCTGGCTGAAGGAGGCAACGTGAGCGAGCAAGCGAGCATCAAAGAGGCGCTTCCCTACGAGGAGATGGTCGTGAGCGTGGAGATTCCGGCACCGGTTGCAGCCAGGCTGAGCCAGGCTGCCGGGGCATTGCGCAAGGCGGTCAACCCGGTCCAGATGAGGCTCTTCTGGGTTCCGCCGACGGTGGCGCACATCTCGCTCCTGTATACCCCGAGGATCCGGACCGACCTGGTCCCCACCATCATCGAGCTCATGAAGGGAGCCGTGTCCGGGACCGCTCCCGTCACCCTCCGCGTCCAGGGCCTCGAGCTGCACCAGGAACCGGTGGAAGGGCAGGCAGCCGACGCTGTGAACGCCATATGGGCCCGTGTTGCCGGGGCCGAAGGCCTTGCCGCGCTCCAGACCCGTCTGGCCGACATGGTAGCGGAAATCGATGCCGGCTTCTCTCCGGCCGACATCCGCCTCCACGTTCCCGTGGCCCTGGCGGACGAGTTCGGCAATACCCGTGAGTTCGCATCGGCCTTTGTCGAGTGGCAGGACTACGACTTCGGCGAGGTAGCAGTCGACCGCCTCTCCGTCTTGCGTGCAAACCCCAGGCAAGGGGACAAGGACCGGCCGTTCGTGACTATCGACACTCTGCCGTTCGCATCGTGACAAGGAGGTAGCATGGCAGCGGGAAAACCCAAGAAGACGGACGAGCCCATCGACGAGAAGGGACGCAACCTGGAGCTCGTCATCGAGTCAATCCAGAGGCAGTTCGGCAAGGGCTCCATCATGAAGATGGGGGCGGAGACCATCGTCCGCGTGCCCGCCATTCCCACCGGATCCATCGGGCTGGACATCGCCACCGGAATCGGCGGCTTCCCCCGAGGACGGATCGTCGAGATCTACGGTCCGGAATCCTCCGGAAAGACCACCCTCGCCCTGCAGGTCCTGGCCCAGGCCCAGCAGGCAGGCGGCGTGGCTGCCATCATCGATGCCGAGCACGCGCTCGACGTGAGCTACGCCCGCAAGCTCGGGGTCAAGGTCGATGAGCTGCTCGTGTCCCAGCCCGACTACGGCGAGCAGGCCCTCGACATCGCGGAGATGCTAGTGAAAGGCAACGCGGTGGACTGCCTGGTCGTGGACTCCGTAGCGGCCCTGGTCCCCAAGGCCGAGATCGAAGGGGAGATGGGGGATTCGCACGTCGGGCTCCAGGCCCGGCTCATGAGCCAGGCACTCCGCAAGCTCACTGCGGCCATCGCCCGCTCCCGAACCTGCGTCATCTTCATCAATCAGATCCGCATGAAGATCGGCGTCATGTTTGGCAGCCCCGAGACCACCACCGGCGGCAACGCGCTGAAGTTCTATGCGTCGATGCGCCTGGACATCCGGAGAGTCGGCGCGCTCAAGAAAGGGGAGCAGGTCACCGGCAACCGGACCCGCGTCAAGCTCGTCAAGAACAAGCTGGCCCCGCCGTTCCGCGAAGTCGAGTTCGACATCGTCTACGGAACCGGCATCCACAAGGTGGGGGACCTCCTCGATACCGCTGCCGCTGCCGGAATCATCGAGAAGTCCGGCTCCTGGTTCTCCCTTGGCGGCGAGCGTCTCGGCCAGGGACGCGACGCATCCATCGCATTCATCGAAGAACGTCCCGAGCTGGCGGAGAGCCTTCGCAAGAAGCTTCTCCAGACTGCCGGGCTCGCTGAGGAGGTAGTGCCGGATGGCACTGGACCTGAACAAGATTCTTGAGTTCGCGGCGCAGAAGAAGATCTCCGACGTCCACCTGAAGCAAGGACGGCCGCCCGCGTTCCGCGTCAACGGGAACCTCACGTCCCAGAAAGGGGCAATCCCCCTTCGCCAGGACGACATGACCGGGTTCCTGGACATCCTGCTGTCGGATGACAGGAAGCGGAAGAGCTTTGCCGAGACGGGGTCCGTGGACGTGGCGTACGAACTGCCTGAGCAGGCGCGGTATCGAATCAGCATCTACCGGCAATACACCGGCATTTCGCTGGCCATCCGCACCATCCCCATGCACATCAAGACCATCCGCGACCTCTCTCTCCCCGCGGTGCTCGAGCAGATCGCGGAGGAACGGCGCGGGCTGGTGCTCGTCACCGGGACCACCGGCTCCGGCAAGTCCACTACGCTGGCCGCGGTCATCGACCACATCAACTCGACCCGCTCAGGCCACATCATCACCATCGAAGACCCCGTCGAGTTCGTCATTCCGGAAAAGAAGTGCGTCGTCAACCAGCGCGAGGTCGGGGCCAGCACCTCCAGCTTCGCCTCCGCGCTTCGGGCCGCGCTCCGCCAGGATCCCGACATCATCCTCATAGGCGAGCTGCGGGACAAGGAGACCATCGAGATCGCACTCCAGGCTGCAGAAACCGGCCACCTGGTGCTCTCCACAATGCATACCATCGATGCGGCGGAGACCATCAACCGGGCCGTCGCCGTGTTCCCTCCGCACGACCAGGAGGCCATCCGCATGCTGTTCGCGGACGTCCTGCGCTGGGTCATCTCCCAGCGCCTCATGGAGAAGATCGACGGCCAGGGACGCGTTCCCGCGGTCGAAGTGCTCAAGAGCACTCCACGCATCCGCGAGCTCATCATCGGCAAGGCCGGTGCCCGCGAAATCCAGGAGGCCATAGAGAAAGGCAGCAAGGTCTATGGCACCCAGACGTTCGACCAGTGCCTCATGGGCCTTTGCCGCGCACGCCTCATCAAGGTCGAGGATGCCCTCGCCCACTGCTCCAACCCCTCCGACTTCAAGCTCAAGCTGAGCGGCATCAACGGCTGACAGGTGACAATCGCCATGAAGAGCAGCGAACTGAGAGAACGCTTCCTCGACTTCTTCGAACGAAACGGCCACCGCCGCGTGGCCAGCCATTCCATCATCCCACCGGCCGACCCGACCCTCCTGTTCGTCAACGCCGGAATGGTCCAGTTCAAGGATATCTTCGTCGGCCTTCGCAAGGTCGACTACGCGCGGGCCACGTCCAGCCAGAAATGCCTCCGCGTCAGCGGCAAGCACAACGACCTCGAGAACGTCGGCAGGACGGCCAGGCACCACACCTTCTTCGAGATGCTCGGCAACTTCTCCTTCGGAAACTACTTCAAGAAGGACGCGATTCGCTTTGCCTATGATTTCCTGGTGAAGGAAATCGGCCTCGACCCGACCCGCTGCTACTACACGGTGTTCGGCGGAGATGCCACGGACGGGATTCTCCCGGACGAAGAAGCCGAAGGATACTGGCGCGAGACGGCCGGCGTAGGCCCGGATCGCATCCTCCGGTTCGGCAAGAAGGACAACTTCTGGGCCATGGGCGAAACCGGCCCGTGTGGTCCCTGCTCCGAAATCCTCTACGACCGCGGTCCCGGCCCCTGGGCCTGCGGCCGCCCCGAGTGCGCCCCGGGGTGCGACTGCGACCGGTTCATGGAGATCTGGAACCTCGTGTTCATGCAGTTCGAGCGCAAGGAGCCCGGCGGCAAGCTCTTTCCTCTCCCCGCTCCGTCCATCGATACCGGTATGGGGCTCGAGCGTCTGGCAGCAGTCGTCCAGCAAAAGGCCTCGAACTACGAGACCGACCTGTTCATGTCACTCATCGAGGCCACCATCGCGGTGCTCGAACGTGAGACCGGCCGGAAGGTCACCTACGGAGCGGCAGACGGAGACGACGTCGCACTGCGCGTCATTGCCGACCATGCCCGCGCCGCCGCGTTCCTGGTTGCGGACGGCGTGTATCCGGACAACGAAGGCCGCGGCTACATTGCCCGCCTCCTCATGCGCCGGGCCGTCCGTTTCGGCAGGAAGCTCGGCTTCACCGGCCGCTTCTTCTTCGAGGCTTGCGACCGGGTCGCGGACCTCATGGGGGCCGCTTATCCCGAGCTGCTGCAGAAGCGGGAGCTGATCCGCAAGGTCGTAACCCTCGAGGAGGATTCCTTCAACCAGACCTACGACGAGGGCTGCCACGCACTCGAACAGGAGATGGCCCGGGTAAACGGTCTTGGGGCCAGGAAGCTCCTCTCCGGGGCTTTCCTCTTCTGGATGCACGACGAGCGCGGCATGCAGCCCGACCTCGTCGACATCATCGCGGCGGAGCAGGGATTCAGCATCGACCGGGCCGGCTACGAAGTGCTCATGGACGAGAAGCGAGAGGCCTCGGGCAAAACGGCCGGATCCAACGCCGACAAGGGGGGAGATGCCACCCTGCTGCGCACCCTGGCAGCGGAGCTTGGGCCAACCCGCTTCGTGGGCTACTCCGCCGACGAGACTTCGACCTCCGTCACGGCCCTTCTGGCTGGGAATGAACGGACCGACGCTTTGTCCTCCGGGGCTCAGGGAACCGTCGTCCTGGCTCAGTCCCCGTTCTATGCCGAGTCTGGAGGCCAGGTAGGAGATACCGGAACGCTGGACTGGGACAGCGGTCGGGCAAGAGTCATCGACACGCAGAAGGTCGGCGGCGACCTCTTTGCACACCGCGTGCAGATCCTCGAGGGTACCCTCAAGACCGGATGCCATGTCACTGCCAGGCTCGATCCCGACCGCAAGGCCGGCATCCGTGCCCACCATTCGGCAACCCACCTGCTTCACCAGGCACTCTTCGAAGTCCTGGGCGAGCACGTGAAGCAGGAAGGAAGCCTGGTGCGGGAGGATCTGCTTCGATTCGACTTCCGCCACTTCGCTCCCCTGACGGCCGAGGAAATCGAGGCCATCGAAGAGCGGGTTGCCACCCACGTCCTTGCAAACAGCCCAGTGGAAACCCGTTCCATGGCGGCCGAGGAGGCCATCGCCTCCGGTGCCCGCGCCTTCTTCGGCGAAAAATATGGGGCCGAGGTCCGCCTCGTCAGCATGGGGAACGGTGCATCCCGCGAGCTGTGCGGAGGAACGCACGCCACCCGAACCGGTGACATCGGCCTCATGAAGATCATGCGCCAGGAGGCCGTTTCATCCGGAGTCCGCCGCATCTACGCTGCATGCCACAAGGCTGCGGTCCGGTACATCGCAGACAGCGAGCGACGAACCGCACGTATTGGTGCGCTCCTGAAGTCCGCGCCCGACGGGATCGAAGCCAAGACGAAGAAGCTCCTCGAGCGAAGCGCAGCTCTGGAAAAAGAGGTGCGCGACCTCGAGCAGAAGCTGCTCGCTGCCGCTGCGGCCCCTGCCGGTGCGGGAGCAAGCCTCGACGAAGACGACCACGGTGCCTTCAAGGCTGCCTGGAGCTTCGTTCCCGATGCCGATGATGCCAAGGTCCGCAGCATGTCCGACCTCTTGCGGGACCGTGTCCGGACCGGCGTGGTCCTGGTCGGGGGCCTCAAGGCGGACAGACTCGTGCTCGTCGCAGCCCGCACCGCCGGAGTCCCCGACTCCGTCCATGCGGGACGCATCATTGGAGAGCTGGCAAGACTCACCCAGGCCAGGGGAGGGGGAAAACCTGACTTCGGCCAGGCCGGAGGCGGGCTTCCCGAGCGCTGGGATGACGCGGTCAAGATGTTCAGGGAGTTGGTACGACAAGCGGCACAGGCCTGAAACCGAGAACGGGAGAAGAACGGATGAACCTGGAAATCTTCAACAACTTGCTCGAAGCCAACGGCGAAATGCCAACCAAGGACGACATTCTTCGGCGATTCCGCAGCGACTTTGCCGCACGCCTCGCAGCCCGCCTGGACGGGAACGTGGCACCGTTGCCGGACTTCGACGAGGATCTTTCCAGGGCTCCGCGTGGCAGCTTTGGCGGCCCGGCGGCCCTCGGCTTCCGCACCGTCGAGGACCCCGCACCGGGGCACGACGAGGCTCAAGTTCCGGAGAAGACCTCAGAGTCCTTCTCCGCTCCCGAGCCCATGCCGGAACCCACGCCCGAGCCGACGTGGGAACCCATGCCCGAGCCGACCCCGGAGCCCACGCGGGAACCGTCTCCGGAGCCGGTCCGGGAAATCACCGCTGATCAGGCCGCCGGTACCGACGCCGCTCCGGTTGATGCATCCCGGGACAATCCCCTCGCTGAGCTGTTCGGCGAAGCGCTGAAGGAAGAATCCGCTCAGATTGCGGAAGTGGCCGCTTGCTTGCCGACCGTAACTGCAGCCGAACCCGCGGCCGGCGAATCACCGGCGGACGACGGGCGCAAGGGAAAGAAGAAGAAGAAGAGATAAGCCGGCTTCTCACGGCGCCTGCACGCAGTTCTCCATGCAGGTGGTCTCCCCGACATAGGGGATCTCGCAACACTTCAACCCCTCGCCGCAGTCACCATCGACCGAGCAGGAGCACACGTTCGCCAGGGAAACGCCCCAGCCACCGATTTCCTTGCACTCCTGGCCACCGCAATCATCGGCCGTCTCGCACAGCGAGAGACACAGAGCGGTGAAGCCCCAGAAGTCCTGGCAGGTCTGTCCGCCAGTGCAGTCTGCATCCGACTCGCAGGTCGGGAGGTTCTGCCCTCCGCAATCCTGGGGGCAGCTCCACTGCTCGCCCTGGTCGCACTGGCCGTTGCCGCAGTTCCCGCCACCGCAATCCTGGGGGCAGCTCCACTGCTCGCCCTGGTCGCACTGGCCGTTGCCGCAGTTCCCGCCTCCCTGGCAATCCTGGGGGCAGTTCATCGGATTCTCACCGGGGCCGCAATCCCCGTTGCCGCAGGTGTTCCCGTCCTTGCAGTCCACTCCGCAATTCATGATCGTCTCGCCCTGCTCGCACACTCCGTTCCCGCAAACCGGGCCTGTCGAGGGACAATCCTTGGGGCAATTGGCCGTGTTCTCGCCGGCTTCGCACTTGCCGTTGCCACACTTCGGACCTGTCTGTCCGCAGTCTGCCGGGCACAGCTCGGGGGTCTCGCTGCCGTTGCACTTCCCGTCGCCGCAATACGGCGGACAGAAGCCGCAATCCAGCGGGCAGGCCACACAATCCTCGGTCCCGTTGCACTGGCCATCGCCGCACAGGGGCGGGCAGACTCCACAGTCGAGCGGGCAGCTCTGGCAATTCTCGGGAGACAGACAGACCTTGTCGCCGCAACCCTGCGCACATTCGCCGCAGTCCAGCGGGCAGGACTGGCAGTTCTCCGGGGCCACACACACCTTGTCACCACAGCCCTGTGCACACTCGCCGCAGTCCTTGGTGCACGACTTGCAGTCCTCTCCAGCCGCGCAGGTACCGTCCCCGCAGTCGGGCAGGTCGGGGCAATCCGCCGGGCAGTTCCCGAACGTCTCGCTTCCCTCGCACTGCCCATCGCCGCAGACGAAGCCGCACGTGCCGCAGTCCTCGGAGCAGACCGTGCAATTCTCGGCAGCCTGGCAGGTTCCGTCGCCACATTCCTCCGCGAGGCAATCCCCCGGGCAGGTCGTGCCGTCCTCTCCGGCCTGGCACACCTGGTCGCCGCAGGTCCCGTCATCGCCGCAATCCTGAGGACACCTCCCCGTTGCCTCGGCAAGCTGGCAGAAACCGTCGCCGCAGACCGGAGCCGCCAGGCAATCCACTGGACACGACTCCGCAGTCTCGTCACCCCGACAGACCTTGTCGCCGCAGACCGGAACCGGGACGAGCGCAGCATCACCGGAGTCCTCTCCGACATCCGCTCCCGGACTCAGCCCGTCCAACTCGACCAGGGAGGTCTGCCCCCCGCTGCAGCCCAGCAGGGTAGCGGCAACCACCACCGACATCATGCGCACGAGTGTGAACAACCTGAAGTTGACTGCGCCCATGGATTCCTCCCCCCCGTTGAGTCGGGGCTGATCCTACGCTGCGAGACCGGGAAGTCAATGGTGACTGCCCGTCGATCACACCTACATCGGCAACCCCGGCTCCACCACGAGCCGGTCGATCCTCTCATTGGCCAGGTAGTGGCCCATCAACGAGTGCGTCGGCATGAATACGGTCTGCCCGACCTGTACCAGGCTCCAGGTCCGCACCGGGAAACGTGGCAGGACGATGCTGCTCCGGCACCGGCGGGAGCACACGGTGCGACCGTCCCGGACCGACAGCACCGACACCGGGCAATTCCCCCCTCCCGTCACCGCCGTGAAAGGCAGATAGAGCGACAGAGGCAGACCGTCCGTCCCGGTACGGAGCCCCTGCGGCACCATCTCCACGTCCGCCCGCCGGACCCCCATCCGGGCAGCGGCCTCACGCTCCCACGGAATGTCCCACGGGCACTCCGCCAGCTCCGTGAGCTGCTCCTTCGACACCTCGGAAGCCGCCACTCCCGGGTCCAGCGAGTCCGGAAGGACGCTTCGAGACAGCCTGGGCAGTCTCTTGGCCCGAAAAAGAAGCCGCCCGGCAACCGGCAACGCCCCGACTTCATCGAGAACGGACAGCACGCCCCAGTCGCTGGCGACCACTTCGACGGCTCCGAAGCGACCAATCACCTGATGCAGCAGCGACAGCCTGCCCGAAAACCCCCGCTCGCGGATGACCCCGAAAACCAGTGAAAACAGGAGCCCGCTGTCCGCTGCCAGCTCACACGCGGACAGGATCTCTTCGTCAGACCAGCCCAGGTGGGGGCAGAGCTCGTTGCCCAGGTACAATCGCTCGACCGGCCTCGAAAAGACCGCTGGCCCCAGCCCGGCCACCGCGGCCCACGCCACAGTCTCCATCTCCAGGCTGGGCCGCGCAGATGGAGCCAGATCCGCAAGAAGATGGCTCCGCAGGAACCCCCCTTGCCGACGGAGAAAGGCCGGATCACTGACGTGCAGAGCGATCTCCCGGTCCCTCATTCCTCCGCTCCCTCCGTGGTCGCAACCAGCATCTCCCTGAGCTCGGGAAAGTAGCAGAATCGTCCCTCGGCACATAGCCGCGGCGCACCGAGCAGCTCCCGTGCAACCCGCTCCGCACGTCGCCGGCTCTCACGCTCGTGCCCAGGCCCGGATTTCACGCCTCCCCCGGGCACCCCGGCCACCGCATCGCCTTCCAGCACCGAAAGAACCGCCCGCACGAGCCGGACCGCTGGCAGGGCTACCGATGCTCGACCCGGAACCTTGATGTGCGTCACGCGCACACGCGATAGATAAGGAATGGCACATAGGCCGCACTTGCCCAACCGAAGGGCCTCGGCCTCGCGCCGCCCCTCAGGCTCACCCGCCCCCGCCGGAGGCAGCGCCGTCATGCCGTCCCGACCTCTTTCCACTACGTGCCGGACCGAGTGGTGATTGCAGAAGTCGCACGAGAACCCGTAGCCGTGCTCGGTGAAACAGCGCGCACCGTCGTAGACGCACGGCTCCCCCATGACGAACGCCTCCAGTTCCAGCCCTGTGCCGGAAAGCGCCTCCCCGACAGCGGCCAGATCCGCAAATGGAAGCTCACGCGGGAAGATCAGCCTGCGCACGCCGAGCCCCGCAAGAAAACGGCCTGCGGCAGCGTTGTACACCCCGCCGTCTCCGCTCATGTGCAGCGACAGCCCGGGGAACTCCCTGGCCAGGAGCAACGCAGCCCCGGGACCGGCCACGACTGCCGCTTTCACTCCTGCCTCGACTGCCTCACCCATGAGCGCTCGCGCAGGACCTGCCCACGCACCGCTCCCGATGATGTGCTCATTCAACGTCACCGCCACGGGACACGGTGCGGCCGCAGCACACAACTCCGCAAGATGCCCGGCATCGGTCACCTGCTGGCCGCGGCGATACCGTCGATTGGGGGATACCTCGAACCCGAGCTTCCGATGCCAGGCGGCCGGCACGTACCCGACGAAGAACTCGTCGGCACCGGCAGACCTCAGCGACTCGACGTAGCCGACGTCCGCTGTCCCAGGAAGCCCGACTACGATGCGCATGCTCCGCCCGCCGACTCCGGAAGAGACCCTGCTCCGCTGCCCCTTGCGGGCAGTCCGCAGACGGGGCCGATTGTACCAGACGGGGGATGCTGTTACAATGACCCGCCGGCCGCACCGGCACCGGCCCTTGCGTTGCCTGGAGGTAGTTCGTGTCGCAGCCGATCCGCTGGTCCGTGAATCGCAGAAGCCCAGACCTTTCTCCGGATCGGCTGGAGATGGCCCCCGACGTCTGGCCCCTGGGCCACGTCGAGGCCGCACTGTTTGCCCGCGGGCTCAAGCCCGCGCTCAAGCTCGAGGATCTCACTCCTGCTGAAGCACGGCTCTGGGAAAAGCGGGCCGAAATGCTAGGCAACCCCGCCCGCGCAATCCGGGACCAGCGCACCCTTCCTTCCCCGGAAAGCCGACTCCTGGCGGGCAGGAAGGCATCGGCGCGCCCACCGATTACGCTGCTTCTCGGCCGGACGCCCGAGATCCTGGCAACCCTCCTCACCGCCGAGGATGCCCAATCGACCTCGGGCGCGGCCAGGGCTGAGGCCATCCGATGCGCCGGGCGCCTGCTCGGCTATCCGGACTGCTGCACTTCGACCTTTTCTCGACTGCCTCGACAGGACGACCCACAGGTCATCGCCGCGTACTCGACTCCTGGAAACAGGGATGGGAGCATTCGGTTCCTCACCGCCCGCACCGCCCTGCTGAACTTCTTTCCGCCGCTGGCAAGTCCGGTCACCTGGTACCCGTGCTCGTTTGCCTGCGATTCCTCCCGTGCAGTGGCTGCGGAAGCACTCGAGACCCTGTCAACGGAACAGGCGGACACCCTGCGTGAGTTCCTGTCCGGCATCGTTCTCGCGTTCGACCGCTTCCGATTCGTGCACCTCCACCGGGCACGCCGGGACGGTATTCTCGTCCGCTACGAATCCGTGTCCGATGCTCTCTCCGCACACGCGCCCCCCATGGCGCTTGCCCGCTCGGCCCGTCTGCGGGCCTTCCGGCGATTCGTCACCCGGCGTTTCGCCATGGGCCGGGAGGTGCTTCTCGAAGGAGACCGCCTGATCATCCGGTCCCAGGCCGGTGCTTTGGCCAGCGGGCTTCTCCTTGAACCTTTGACCGTTGTGTGGTTCCCTTCAGCGGTGAGCGGAGGTGAGGACTCATGACCAGGCGCGCCGTGGTGGTCGGGGCAAGCAGCGGGATCGGGATGGAGCTGGCAAGGCAGCTTGCGGCGGAAGGCTATGAGCTTGGGCTGGTTGCAAGGCGCAAGGGACTGCTCGACAAGCTGGCATCGGAGCTGCCGACCCGTTGCTGGGTCCACCCGCTCGACATCTCCGCGTCCAACGAAGCCATCGCCGGGCTTTCCACCCTGCTTCGTGACATGGAATCGGTGGACCTCGTGGTGCTGAATGCGGGGATCGGGTTCCTCAACCGCAAGCTGAAGTGGGAGCACGAGAAGGCCACCATCCTGACCAACGTCGAGGGCTTTGCCGCGTGCGCCGGAGTGGCGTGGGCGCACTTCGTCGAGAGGGGAGGGGGCCACCTCGTCGGCATTTCGTCCGTGGCTGCGCTCCGGGGTGGCAACCAGGCCCCTGCCTACGCAGCCTCCAAGGCATTTGTCGCGAACTACCTCGAAGGGTTGGCCGGGATTTCTCACCAGCGCAAGCTCGGGATTGCCGTGACGGACATCCGCCCCGGGTTCGTGGATACCCCCATGACCAAGGGGCAGAAGGGCATGTTCTGGGTGGCAGAGCCCCAGGTCGCTGCCCGACAGATCGTGCGGGCGATCCGTTGCCGCCGGCGGGTGGCGTACGTCACCCGCCGCTGGGTGATCGTCGCCGCTCTGATGCGCATTCTGCCTCACTGGATCTACCGCAAGCTCTGAGGGACGAATGCGACCGGAAAACAGCTCCGAACCCCTGGGAAACACGCTGCTGCTGGGACACCACTTCCGGCTGCGGGACGTTGGCATCGGGGCTGTCCTGGCCACTGTCTATCTGGTCCTGGTCATGTCGACCACCGACATGGGGTTCACCCGGGACGAGACCTTCTACTTCGATCACGGCCGCACCTACCTCAACTGGATGCTCAAGCTGGTGCGCTCCGATTCTTCCGAGGAAACCGAACGGCTTCTGTCCCGCAAGGAGGTCAAGAAGGTCTGGAAGAACAACTTCGAGCATCCCCCGCTCATGAAGGTGCTGTTCGCCGTGTCCTGGCGGTTCTTCGGAGAGAAGCTCCGCCCCATTGAAGTGGACGAGGCCGGCCGCGTGCAGGTTTCCGACCTGGGGCTGGCGCACGGATTCGATCCGGGGGACGAGGTTCCCCTCCTCCTGCCGACTCCGGTGGGAGGCGAACCGCGCTCCGACGACCGCACCGCCGGCATCATCCGGATCCTCGAGCGCACCCCCCATGCCGCGGTCGGAGAGATCCTGGAATCGGAACGGTCGGCAGCTGAGCTGCACGAGCTGTGCACCCAGGCCGGCAGAAACCCCGAGGCCGCCTGGCAGACTCCCTGCCAGGTCCAATCGACGGGGCCGTTCCAGTGGTTCGGCGAATCCGATGCCTACCGTCTCCCCGGAGCCCTGATGGGCGCACTGCTCGTCCTGCTGCTCTACCTGTTTGGCGTGGAATTCGGGTCTCCGATGGTGGGCTTCCTGGCGGTCCTCCTGTTTTCGTTCATCCCGAGGGCCTTTTTCCACGCCCACCTCACATGCTTCGACATCCCCATCACAGCGCTCGACCTGGCCTGCCTCCTCGCGTTCTTCCGCTCCCTGCGTTCCACGCGCTGGGCCGTTGCCACCGGGATCCTGTGGGGGATCGCCCTGCTCACCAAGCTCAACGCGTTCTTCATCCCGGTGACCCTCGTGCTGTGGTACCTGCCGGTAGCCCTCCGCAATGTCCGGAAGGTGGCCCCCGGGCGCTGGACCCTCCCGGACATCCCGCTGGCCTTTCTGCTCATGCCGCTCATCGGGCTTCCCATGCTCTTCATCTTCTGGCCGTGGGTCTGGTACGACACGGTTTCCGCCTTCGGGAAATACCTGGCATTCCACATGCATCACGAGCATTACTTCGTGTACTACTTCGGGCGGGCCTACCAGTCCCCGCCGTTCCCCGTGGACTACCCGTTCACCATGACGCTGCTCACCATTCCGCTGGTTACCCTCCTCCTGTCCCTGGGCGGGCTCGTCCAGCTCTGCTGGCCTCGGCCGACTCTGAACCCGGAAGGCGTGACCCGGCGCTGGTACCTGCTGATCAACATGCTGTTCCCGGTCCTGCTGATCGCGCACCCGAGCACCCCGATCTTCGGTGGGGTCAAGCACTTCATGCTTGCGTTTCCGTTCCTCTGCATCCTGGCCGCGCACGCGTTGCTCAAGGTGTTTTCGTGGACCGATCTCGCACTGTCGGGTACCCGGTTGGTCCAGGCGTTGCCGCTGCGGCTCGTTCCGCCCTTGCGACTGGCTGCCGCTGGGCTGACCGTGGTTCTCCTCTGCGCTCCTGCGGCCCGGGATTCCCTGGGCTTTGCCCCCTACGGGCTGAGCTACTTCAACGAACTGGTGGGCGGGCCTCGCGGGGCGGCGCAGTCGAGGCTCCAACGGCAATACTGGAGCTACGCGAGCCGCGGCGCGCTCGAGTACCTCAACCTGGAAATCCCGCCCGGCACCACGCTGGACTTCCAGGATGCCACCGTCGGGACCTGCTCCATGTACAAGCGGGAGGGGTGGCTGAGGCACGACCTCGTCTGCGCGGCCCGACGCCATGGCCCCGACGTGCTCCTCTTCGATGTGGACGAGCGGTTTTCCGAGGAGGAGATGCGATACTGGGACCAGATGGACACGGTCGGCCCGACGTACGAGGTCCAGGTGCAGGGAGTTCCTGTCGTGCGCGTCTACCGCAAAGGGGCCGGCCTCGAGCTCATGGAAAAGGCACTGTCACGCCAGGGAGGGGATTCCGATGCCATGTGAGAAGCTGCCCGAGAACTGCCGGGCATGCACGTGCAGCTACCCGGGTTGTCCGCGCAAGGGGAAGTGCTGCGAGTGCGTTGCCTATCACCGCCGCAACAACGAGATTCCCGGCTGCTTCTTCCCGAAGAAGGAGGAGGCAACCTACGATCGAAGCTACGAGTACTTCGCCACCCTCTACTCGGAGCTGGGCTAGCATGGATCGTCGGGCCTTCCTGAAGCTCGGTGTCGCGTCGGTCGCGTCAGCAGTCGTGGCGAGGCACCATGGATCTGCGTTTGCAGCATCCGGAAAGGAGATGAAGCCGGGAACCACCGAGAACCCGGGGGGCAACGCAGTCCTGCCGGAATGGAGCCTCGGCGATTCCTCGTCGTCCAGCACCTCGGTTCTCATGTTCCGCGGCAATCCCGCGCACACTTTCTATGGAACCGGCCCCGTTCGAGACACGCTCGAGATTGCCTGGAGGTTCCGCACCGACGACTTCGTGACCGAGCTTCGGGGCGAGCCCAAGACCTGGTCCGGCACCGGCTGGACCGGACAGGCCTCCAGCCTGGGCAACTACGTTTACTTCGGCAGCCAGGACCGGCACCTCTACTGCCTGGACGTGCGGGACGGGAAGCTCGTCTGGCGGTACCGGGCCGCGCGGATGTTCAAAGGATCCCTCTGCATCTACCGCAACCGGATCTACGCTCCCAATGTCGACGACAACCTGCACTGCCTCGATGCCTCCTCGGGGCAGCTCCTCTGGCGCCACAACACGGGCAAGGATCTCGATTCGTCCCCCTGCGTGTGGAACGGGCACCTCTTCATTGCCGGTGAAAACGGCCATGTCCGCTGCCTCGATCCCGAGGACGGAAGGATCCAGTGGAAGACCCTGGTAGGGGGCATTGGCCCCGGCACCAAGGCCGGGAGCAACGGTGCCGAAGGCAGCCCGGCAGTCGACAACGGCCAGGTAGTCGTCGGCAACTACGACGGCGAAGTCCACTGCCTCGCCGCGGGTGACGGAAAACGGCTCTGGAAGGCCCGTACCGGCGACGATACCGATGCGTCCGCCGTGTTCTCGCCGCAGCACGTGTTCATCGCAGCGGAGGAGAGATCACCGTCTCTCTACTGCTTCGACCGGTCCACCGGCAAGGAGATCTGGAGGTTCACCAACCGCTCCGGCTGGTATTCGACCCCAGCGCTCGTCGACGGCCGCCTCTACATCGGCGGAAACGACGGCCGCTGCTACTGCATCGACTCGACCTCGGGCAAGGCGCTGTGGGAGGCCCCTCTGGACGCCGCGACCTGGTGCTCGCCCGCCGTTGTGGACGGCAAGGTCATGCTCGGCAGCTACGGCAACCACTTCCACGTGCTCGACGCCAAGGATGGCCGGGAGATCTCGAAGATCGACCTCGGGGGCCGGATCCACTCCGCTCCGTGCGTAGTGGGAGGCCGCATCTACGTCGGCACCGCGGCCGGCTGGTTCTACTGTCTGGCCTAGGCTTCCGGCACCTGATAGAGTAGGGGGGTCCGCTCGACAAAGGAGGAGCATCGTGGAGCTCAGCGAACACCCGATATTGGCGGCCATTCCGCCCGAGCATCGCCGAACCGTGGGAATCGCCCGGCAGTCCTTTCCCGAGGGCGACATCCTCCTCCATGCCGGCCAGCACATGGAAGCGGTGTACTTTGTGCTCAAGGGGGAAGTGCGGCTGGTGCATCGGGACCCGAGCCTGGGAACCCGGTCCGTCGTCGAGACGGCCTCCCCGGGCGAGGCTGTGGTCCTGCCGACCGACGTAACCGACCGAGTCAGCCGCTTCGAGGCCGTCGCAGCGACTCCGCTGGATGCTGCCGTCATTGCCATCGACGACTTTGCCGGCCTGCTCTCCAGGTGCATCGAGCTGGTCAGGGTAGTTGTTGCCACGACCGCTGCCCGGCTGCGGGTCCTCGAGGATCGCTTCAATGCCGGGCAGCGGTCGTGGCAACAACTACCCTGA
>Ga0233425_10005686_pt1 | contig 19388 bp, 14 predicted proteins | sample Watercolumn_Towu_2_FD_181712 | JGI IMG/M metagenome (GOLD analysis project Ga0233425, IMG submission 181712) | Freshwater microbial communities from Lake Towuti, South Sulawesi, Indonesia - Watercolumn_Towuti2014_140_MG | ecosystem: Environmental > Aquatic > Freshwater > Lake | place... | reverse complement strand
TGACCGATATCAGATTGGACACCAGCACCGGCAACTGCGCGCGAATGGCGGCCGCCGTCTTGGAGGTGGGCAGGCTGCTGGCATCGCCGATGCTGAAGACATTGGCAAAGCGGGTATGCCGGAGGGTGGCCTTGTCCACATCGACCCAGCCGGCCTCGCTGGCCAGGGGGCAGGCCTTGATGAAGTCGGGGGCGCTCATGGGCGGCACCACGTGAATCATGTCGTAAGGCTGCACCACGTGTTCGCCGGTGTCGGCGTTCCTGAAAACGGCCTCCCTGGCGTCCGGGCGCAATTCCACCAGGTTGTGCTTGAACCGCACATCGATGCCGCGCGGCGTGACCACCTGGTCCATCAGCACCTGGGCGTATTTGGGGGCGCTGAAGATGGTGGGGGTGGCGCAGTAATAGATCACCCGCGTCTGGTCGCGGATGCCCTGCTTGCGGAAGTGTTCCTCCGCCAGATACATGATTTTCTGCGGTGCCCCCGCGCACTTGATGGGTGGCGGCGGAAAGGTAAATACAGCATTGCCGCCCTTGAAACTGCGGATCGTCTCCCAGGTGATGGGCGCCTGGTCGTAGCCGTAGTTGCTGCAGACGCCGTTCTTGCCGAGGGCTTCGGGCAAGCCGGGGATCTTGTTCCAGTCGATTTGCAGACCGGGGCAGACCACCAGGTAGTCGTAGCCGATGGTCTTGCCGTCACGGGTGGTCAGGCAGTTGCTGGCCGGGTCGAAGGACTCCGCGGCGTCCCGGATCCAGGTGGCGCCGCCGGGAATCAAGGATGCCATGGGGCGGGTGGATTGCTCCCGGTTCACGACGCCGCCGCCGACGAAAGTCCAGAACGGCTGGTAGTAATGAGTTTCGGCGGGCTCGACGATGGCGACGTCGCTGATGCCGCTCCGCAACAATCGTGCGGCAACCCCAAGACCTGCGGCACCGCCGCCGATGACGACGATTCGATGATGTAACGGGCCTTCCACGGTTCAACCTCTTCTTCTGGTTCTTGCTTGCGTTGGGGCGGAACGACAGCGTTCCGCCGGTTCCCATTCTGCGCGCTGGTTTTCGTACGCGCAATTGGCAACTACGGCGGTGCGGCGGACTCGCGAAGTGATCCGCCATCAGGGCGGAGGGAGGAACCGGCGCCTGTCCGGCTCCGGAGCGAAGGGATGCCGAATGTTCGGACGCATCTTGTTCTGGGCCGGACCCTTTTCTCTTTCGTGGCGCGGCTGGAGCGGGATAGGAAGCCTTACGCTAGCGGAAATTTCCTCCCGGATAATCGCCGGTGCCGGTGGCCGGCGTTTGAAAAGTGCGGTTATTTCCCGATTCCCAAACCACCGGACCGAGATCGCGCTTGATGAACTTGAACTGCAAGCCGGCATTGGCCGGAAGCGGGATGCTGGCGCACCACGACGGATAGTTGCAGGGTGCCATCTTGACTGCGTTGTTGGTATTCCAGGCACCGAGCAAGGGATGGTCTCCCACCACATAGACGTTCTGGCCCCACTGGGTGGTGGCATTGTCCACCTTGAAACTGACGGTGATCGCGCCGCCGCAACTGCCCGGCGGAGCCGCCGCCACGGGCTGGTGCCAATCCGCCCGGTTGTTGTTGTCCCAAGTCCCGCTTCCGTCGGTGAAGACGAAATCCAGTTGATGACTGCTGCAGGGCAGGGGCAGGGTGGCCCACCAGGAATTGGCGGTACGCTGGTTCATGGGGGTGTCGGTGACGCCTTGCCAACCGTTGATTCCCCAATGGAGCTTGAGGCTGCTGCCTGCCGCCAGAGGAAGTGCGGCGTAACAAACCTCCACGGACTGTCCTGCGATCGCCTTGCTGGTGTCGACATAGACCGGCTGACCATCGGGGCAGGCGGCGGCAGGCGGTTGCGGCACGCAGGTGCCGTAGCGCCGGCAGACCGGTTCGGGCACGTCGATGATCCGGTTCGCCCTGATCGAGGCGATCAGGCTGATGTATTCGCCCATCGCCCAGTTCAGCGGCCGGATCGACTTGGTGGCGGTTCCGGCCGTGTAGGGAGCCGGTGTCTGGACGTCACATCCCCCCACGTTGCCGGAATGATTCCACACCTGTTCGGAGATCATGCCGGTGTCGCTGGAAAAGGCCCGCAGCATGTCCAGATAGGCCGTCCCGGCGGCCCCGCCGGCGGTCCGATGTATCTCGTACATGCCGCGCTCGGCGGTGAAGATCGGCCATAACCGGCCCTTGCCGGCGATGTCGTAGTTCGAGCCGTCGTTTCGTTCGCCATAGCCGTCGCAGTTGTAGCGGAACCAGGCATCACCCTTGCCGGGGATCCTCTGTTTCAGCACCGCATCGTATTCCGGAAGGCTGTCGAGGATACGGGGGTCGTTCGCTGCCTTGACGCCCATGCGCACCAGTTCGAGGAAGCCGCCGTCCACGATCGCCCTTTCTTCATGGCTTCCACCCCCGTTGCCGATGCGGATGGTTCCGCTGTTCGGATCGGTGTCGTCACTGATGCGGATGTAATAGCGCCCGTCACCGTGGGGGCCGGTGGTGGTGAAGGTCCAGTTGTCGACTTGGCTGCGCCATTCATCCGCCTTGGTGCGGTAGGCGTTGGCGCGCCGCGTATCGCCATTGGCCTGGGCGATCTCGGCGGCACAGATCAGCCCGGCGATTTCGGCGGCGATGGTCGATGGCGAGTATCCGCCATTCTCCTCCCAGCGCTCCTGCTGGGTACGCGGACCGTTGTTGGCGATGAAGTCACCGGTCTTCCGAAGCTGCGGCCAGAGATCGTTGCGGCCCAGGCGCCAGGCCAGGATGATGGGCATGGCCTGCTCGTCCATCTGGGTCGCGTTCCAGTAGGCCTGACCGTTCACCCAGGAGTTTTGGGGAAAGCGTCCGTCGGCAGGGTTCATCTGGACCTGGAAAAGATAATCCACGGCGCGGTTGGACGTGGCCGTATCGCCGGCGTTGATCAGCGCATTGGCGAACTTGAACAAATCCCGCGCCCACACCAGGTGATAGCCGTGGTTGTTGCCGTTGCCATCCCCGTTGGTTTCTCCCCAGGGCGTGCCGAGACCGGCGACCATGGCGCCGTTGCTCTTGTCCTGGCTGGATTTCAGGACCATGGCCGCCAGATAGTATTGGTCGTCGGCCCGACCGCCCTGATTGTCCAGGCCTGCGGAATAAGCGGCCCACTCGTTGCCGTAGGCGGTTTCCACCGCCGCCAGGTCACTGTTCAAAGCCGCTGCGGTGACCGCCGCCGCTTCGTTTTCCGAGGTCCCGAAACCGAGGATCACGTCGAACCGCACCCGGGTGGCGGCGGGGCTGCCCAGATCCACCCAGCCCATCTGGGCGACGTTGCCTTGCGATGCCGTGTCGTACAGCCAGTCCATGGCCTTGTCGGCGGTTCCGCCCAGCAAATCGGTCCAACCGTCCGACTGTCCGACGAATCCGCTCGAAGCCATGCCATTTTTCCAGGGCACGGAAACGCCGAGCGCCGAAGCTCGGGAATCCTCCGCTGCCACCAGCAACGTCTTGCCCTGGCTCGCCAGCGACCTGGAAGCATCGTTCCAGCCGGTACCGTTCATCGAGGGATTGTGCAGCAGGTACAGGTTGAACTGGCCGACCGATTTTCCATTCAGAGCCTCGAAGGTCACGCGCTGAATCAAGACATTGCGGCTGGTATCGGAAAAAATCCGCTTGGTGATTCTCCAGTCGTGGGCCGGCTGGGTGGTTACCACCTGCCAGAGCAAGGTCCGCGGGTTGGGGCGTGTCACCGTGTTCTGCTGCAGTTTTTCTTCATCCACCCAGGTCTTTGCGGCGTCGCCGACCAGGAACTGGAGATCGACGGTCTGGGGTTGGTCGACGGTGGGATAGAAAACTTCCGTCACGATGCCGTGGGCGCCGGTGAAGTAGACACGGGAGGTGTCGCTGGCCGCGGTTCCGAGGAAGCTCTTGTCCGCCGTGGCCCAGACCGAAGCGGCACCTGGCGCTCCCGGAGCGTTCACGGCATTGGAAGGGGCGGCGAAAACCAGTGACGCGAAGCCGCTCACGGCCCCGAACAGGAACACGATCCGACGCGGAAATGTTTTCATCCTGATTCCTCCTGAAAAATGAATCCCCGGCACGTATTTGGCTATGCCAAGGATGTTCCGGCGACGCCGAGCAGGAGCCCGCTTGCGGGCGTCCCGAAGCATCCGGCCTCCTCGCATCGCCCGATCACGGCCAAGGCCGCTCCTGCGAAGATGTCTCCAACCGACAGGGGACCTCACGTATCCGGGCTACATGCGGCAGCAGAGGAGCCGCTTCTCCGGAGGCGCCTCGCAGGATGACGCCATGGACCATGGCTGTGATCCCGCTGGTGGTTCCGCGAGCACTGCCGCATCCCGCGGAAACCGAAGATCCCAGGCGTTGCACCGAAGGAAGTGCGGTTCTTCCGTTCAATGAAGCTTGCGGTCCGATTCATACGCCGGTTCACCCCCATTTTCAACGAAGTGTTTTGATGGGAATTCTCGAATCCCGGCGAAGCCGAACGCAGCCGCCACGGTCGCGCCGTCACCCTATTGCGGCAGCGAGGTCCCAAGGAGCCGGATTCAGTTCGGGGGGAAGGGTTAAGCATGTCACGCAGTCGGGATCGGTCTGTCCTGATCCGGAGGAATGGCAGACAGAGGGAAAATACAAGCAGATCAAGGCTTATTGTCGAGTCCCCGGTTGCGTGATAATAGTCACCGGATGATCTACGGAAACGATACAATTTCTGGTAGGGCGTTGACGTCAGGCTTCAATATACTCGCGTCAGTGGGGAGTGTTCGGCATGTCGCAGCACCGCCGCCATCCGGTGCGCCTGCGGCCGCATCGACGTCCCGTACGCCCTGACCCGGTCAAACCTAGAGTTCGATCTATGGAATTCTTATCTGAATGTTCTTTTACGATACAGATAAGCACAACGTGCTCCATATCCATGCTGAATATCCAGGCCAAGTAGCCGTTTACTCGATTCTCGATGGAACCGTATTGGCCGGCGAACTTCCACCGGACAAACACAAACCTGTCGTGGCATGGGTTGAAATACACCTCCATCAGCCGGGACAGAGTGGCGTCACACGTTTCGCGCATACCAACTTCCAACTGTGCGGCAGCAGTCGCGGCAATCACGCTCACTTTTGCTACGCACCGAACTGAGCGGCCGGGAGGATGGGTGACACTTGAGAGCGAATTGGACTCCTCGCTAACTGGCAAGTATTGGGGGTGAGGAAATGGCGATCGCCCCCCACCAGGCGGGCTTGCAACCGCCGCGATTTCGCCTATGCTGGCGCCCGGCCCGGTGAGTTCGGGCGCCGCCGGGCCGTACGCCCTGCGGGAGACACCGCCAATCGATGGCGACAACCGCAAGAGCAGATTCCGATGGATTCAGAACCCAGAACGATCACCGTGTGCGTCTGCACCTTCCGCCGCCCCGCCATGCTGGCCCGGCTGCTGGAGAAGCTGGCGGAGCAGCGCAGCGACGGCCGGTTCCGCCTGGCGGCGGTGGTCTGCGACAACGACGGGGCGCAGTCGGCGCGCCCGGTGGTGGAGGAATTCGCCCGGCGCGTGGCGTTTCCGGTGGCCTATACCCACGAGCCGGAACAGAACATCGCGTTGGCCCGCAACCGGGCGCTGGCGGCTGCCGGCGGGGAGTTCGTCGCTTTCATCGATGACGACGAGTTTCCTGTGGCGGACTGGCTCCTGCGGATGCTCGAGACCTGCGAGGAATTTTCCGCGGCCGGCGTGCTGGGCCCGGTTCGTCCCCATTTCGACCAGGAACCGCCGCGCTGGCTGATCGACGGCGGCTTCTGCGAACGTCCGGAATATCCCAGCGGGCGCGTCCTCGGCTGGGAGGAAACCCGCACCGGCAACGTGCTGTTCCGGCGCAGGATGGTGGAAGGGATGGCGGAGCCGTTCCGGCGCGAGCTGGGCACCGGCGGCGAAGACAAGGACTTCTTCATGCGGATGATGCAGCAGGGTCATGTGTTTCGCTGGTGCAACGAGGGTCCCGTCTACGAGACCGTGCCGCCGGAGCGCTGGCGCCGCAGCTATCTGCTGAAGCGGGCACTGCTGCGCGGCAACAACGTGCTGAAGATCCCCTCCGGGCACGCCCTGCTGATCGCCAAGTCACTGCTCGCCACCCCGGTCTACCTGCTGCTGCTGCCATTCGCCCTGCCGCGCGGCCAGCACGTTGTCATGAAGTACTGCATCAAGCTGTGCGACCATGTCGGCCGCCTGCTCGCGCTGGTCGGCATGAACCCGGTGCGGGAGCGGTGAGAGCGCCGACCACGCCACAGCGATGACCGCCCGATCCGGTTTCGCCGGCCTGCTGGTCCGCCGCGAGTGCTGGGTGCTGAGCTGGCGCGGCCGCCTGCTGCTGGCGGCCCTGCTGGGAGCGGCCCTGGCCGGTCTGGGCTACGCCGCCTATCCCTTTCTGGCGGTCACCGAACGGGTGCCAGCGAACATCCTGGTGATCGAGGGCTGGACCGGCACTGCGGTGATGCGGCAGGCGGCCGCCGAGTTCAAAGGCGGCGGTTACCGCAGCCTGGTCCTGGTGCGGACGGTTCTGGGTGCGGACGATGAAGACGGTCGCTTGCTCGGCCAGCGGCTGGCGGATGCCCTGGAACGGTTCGGCGTCCCCCGCCAGCGAATGGTGGCCCTGTTCCCGGACGTGGCGCGCAAGGACCGGACCTACCACAGCGCCAAGGCGGTGGTGGAGTGGCTGGAGTCCCAGTCGGACCCGGAGGTGGAAGGAATCAACGTGGCCACGGTGGGCCCCCACGCGCGCCGATCTCGACTACTTTACCGGAAGGCGTTCCACGGGATTTGTCCGGTCGGGGTGGTCTCGCTGCAGACGCCCTCCTACGACCCGGCGCGCTGGTGGCGGAGCAGCGAGGGGGTACGCGACGTGATCGGAGAAATCATCGCCTTCTCCTATTCCCGCCTGCTGTTCCGCGAGCCGGCGGCGGTGGCCGGCAGCCGGGTTCCGCCGTAGGGGGATCTCGGCCGCACCCCTTGCGATCGATCGAGTCGTCGGATTTCCCTGTAGTTTCGCCCGCTCATTCCGGAGCCTAGCCATGACCTCACGAATCCCCAAGCGCATCATCCAGACCGGCAAGAGCCGCGATCTGCCGATTCTGGACCGGTCCTCGGCCACCACCATCCAGCTGCTGAATCCGGATTACGAATACCTGTTTTTCGACGACCGCGACGTCGAGAACTTCATTGACACCCACTTCCCGCAGTACCGCAAGGTGTTCGATTCCTTTCCGGTGCGCATCCAGCGCTATGACTTCTTCCGCTACCTGGCGGTCTATCACCACGGCGGCTTTTATTTCGACCTGGACATCTTTCTGGCATCCAAGCTGGACGACCTGCTTCAGCACGAAGCCGTGTTCCCGTTCGAGGAGTTGTCCATCAACCGCCATTTGCGGCGCCAGTACGGCCTCGATTGGGAGATCGGCAATTACGCCTTCGCCGCCGCCGCCGGCAGTCCGTTCCTGGAGGCCATCATCCGGAACTGCATCCGCGCCCAGCAGGACCCGGCCTGGGTACAGCCGATGATGGACTGTTTCCCCAAGGCCTACCACTCCGATTACTATGTACTCAACACCACCGGCCCAGGGCTGGTGACGCGCACCCTGGCGGATTACCCGGACCGTGCCGCCGCGGTTCATGTGCTGTTCCCGGACGATGTCTGCGACCAACGGCACTGGCACCAGTTCGGCGACTACGGCATCCACATGCAGCAGGCCACCTGGCGCTCCGGCAAGGGCATGCTGCGGCGGCGCATCCTGCGCCTGTGGGAGAACTGGATCCGCGCCAGACTGCACCGGCAAAGCCAGCAGCAGGGACCCACCCGCAACCTGGATTTCCACAGGATCGAAGGCTGGAGCTAGGCGCCGCGGCGAAGCCCGCAAGGGCCGAGCGCCCGCGTTCACCCCGACTCACCCGAACCACAGGCAGCACCATGGCAGCAACCAGCGTCTCCAAACCGTCCGCCACCGGCAACCGGGCCTGCATGCTCACCTACTCGTTCTACGAGAACGACGGCCGGGTCAAACGCTATGCCGAAGCCCTCGCCGAGCGTGGCGACGAGGTCGACGTCATCGCTCTGCGCAAGGCCGGCAAGTCCGCCTTCGAGGTCATCAATGGCGTCAACGTGTACCGCATCCAGGAACGCGCCATCGACGAAAGGGGCGCGCTGTCCTACCTCACCAAGCTGTTGCGGTTCTTCTTCCATTCCAGCTATTTCCTGCTGCGGCGCCACCTCGCCGGGCGCTACCGCCTGATCCACGTCCACTCGATCCCCGACTTCGAGGTGTTTGCGGCACTGCTGCCCAAGTTGTCGGGGGCCCGGATCATCCTCGACATCCACGACATCGTGCCGGAACTCTATGTCAGCAAGTTCGGCAGCAAGCCGGACGGAATGCTGTTCCGGGCCCTGGTGTGGATCGAGAAGCTGGCCTGCGCCTTTTCCGATCACGTGATCATATCCAATCACCTGTGGGAGACCCGGCTGGTGGCCCGCTCGGTGAGCCCGGGCAAGTGCACCGCGGTGCTGAACTACCCCGATGCCACCCTGTTCTACCCGCGGCCGCGCAGCCGCGACGACGACAAGGTGATCCTGCTCTACCCCGGCACCATGAACTGGCATCAAGGGCTGGACCTGGCCATCGATGCCTTCGAGCGGATCGCTCCCCGCTTGCCCCAGGCGGAGTTCCACATCTACGGCCAGGGCAGCGAGCTGCCGAATCTGAAGGCGATGGCGGAACGCAAGGGTCTGCAGGAGCGGGTGCGGTTTTTTCCGGCGGTTTCCATCGAGCAGGTCGCCCAGCTCATGGCCAATGCCGACATCGGCGTCATCCCCAAGCGCAACGACCCCTTCGGCGGTGACGCCTTCAGCACCAAGAGCCTGGAGTTCATGGCGGTCGGCGTGCCGGTGCTGATGTCGGCGACCCGCATCGACCGCTACTACTTCAACGATGGGGTGGTCCGCTTCTTCGAGCCGGAGAACGTCGAGTCCCTGGCCGCCGCCATGGAAGAGCTGATCCGCGACCCGGCGCTGCGGCAGCGCTACGTCGCCAGCGCCACCGCTTTCGTCGGCGACTTCTCCTGGACCAAGAAGCGGGAGACCTATCTGGCCATCGTCGACCGGCTGATCGCCCGCTGACTGCGCTCATATGCCGATTCGTCCGCCGCGGCGCGAGGTTGTCGCAATCCATCAACCCTCTCCCGCAGGGAGAGGGGACCAAGCCGCCTCAACCCAATGACATTGCCCGCGGGGAGTGGGGATTTCTTGGGACACTTCCACCAGGGACTTGCTTCAAAACCATTGCCCCTCCGGCCTGACCCCCAAGACCCTCCAGTATCGAGGTAGCCATGTCAAGCGAATCGCAGGAACTCTCCTATGTGCTGGTCACCCCGGCCCGCAACGAGCAAGACAACATCCAGCGGACCATCGAGTCGATGATCGCTCAGTCCCACAAGCCGCTGCGCTGGGTGATCGTGAGCGACGGCTCCACCGACCGTACCGACGACATCATCCGGGGCTATCTGGCGGATCACCCCTGGATCCACTATCTGCGCATGCCGGAACACCGCGACCGCCAGTTCGCTGCCAAGGTCCAATGCTTCAATGCCGGCTTCCGCGAGCTGGAATCCCTGGAGTTCGACCTGATCGGCAACCTCGACGCCGACCTCTCCTTCGATTCCGAGTACCTCCGTTTCATCGTCTCGAAGTTCGCCGGCAATCCGCGGCTCGGTGTCGCCGGAACGCCTTTCGTGGAAGAGGGTCAGCATTACGACTACCGTTTCACCAACATCGAGCACGTGTCCGGCGCCTGCCAGATCTTCCGCCGCGCCTGTTTCGCCGAGATCGGCGGCTATCAGCCGATCAAGTCCGGCGGGATCGACTGGGTGGCGGTGACCACCGCCCGCATGAAGGGCTGGGAAACCCGCACCTTCACCGACAAGGTGTGCCAGCACCATCGCAAGATGGGAACCGGCAATGCCGGCGAATGGGCGATCTGGACGCGCCAGGGGCGCAAGGATTACAGCCTCGGCAATCATCCGCTGTGGGAGATCTTCCGCGCCCTGTACCAGATGACCAAGCGCCCCTACCTGATCGGCGGTCTGTTCCTGCTGTGGGGCTACCTCGCCGCGGCGGCGCAGCGAATCGAGCGGCCGATCTCGGCGGAACTCCTGCAATTCATCCGCGGCGAGCAGATGCGCCGGCTGCGCAAGCTGGTGAGGCTCGGCTGAACCCTGCGCCCGGCGACCGCATGCCTCCCTCGTTCCCTCCAGCCCGAGCATGAGCCCGACATGGCAACCCTGAACCTCGACGGAACCCCGATCTCCGTGACCGGACGCTTTCTCAAGTGTGCGGAAGTGTTCGACGAATACTGGCTCGAAGACGGCGAGCGGCCGGACCCGGAGACCACCATCGCCAAACTGCGGGCCCGGGGCGGCATCGACCTGTTCACCTTCTCCCAGCACCTGCCGGACGTCCAGCCGCGCTATGCCTATCCGCTGGAATGGGACAACCTGGCGGTGGCGCGGATCACCAGCTTCGACGACTGGTGGCTGCCGCTGCCCCAGGCCACCCGCAAGAACGTGCGCCGCTCGGCCAAGCGCGGCGTGGTGGTGAGACCGGTGGATTTCGATGACCGGCTGGTCGAAGGCATCGTCAAGATCTACAACGAAACCCCGATTCGCCAGGGCCGCCGTTTCTGGCACTTCGGCAAGGACTTCGCCCAGACCCAGGCGGCCAATTCCAGCTATCTGGATCGCTGCGACTTCATCGGGGCCTATTTGGGCGACGAGCTGATCGGCTTCGTCAAGCTGGTCTATGTGGGCAAACAGGCCAAGATCATGCAGATCATCTCCCTGGCAGCCCACCAGGACAAGCGGCCGACCAACGCGCTCCTCGCCAAGACCATGGAAACCGCTGTGGCCAAGGGCATGCAGTACCTGATCTACGGCAAGTACATCTACGGCAAGCGGGCCGATACCCAGATCATCGAGTTCAAGAACCGCAACGGCTTCGAGAAGGTGGACATCCCCAAGTACTACGTCCCGCTGACGCCGAAGGGCAAGCTGGCGTTGCAATTGCAACTGCATCACGGCTGGACCCATCTGCTCCCCGCAGCCCTGATCGGCAAGCTGAGCGACCTGCGGACGCGCTGGTACGAACGGACCCTGCAGCGCGGCGGCAGCGGCGCGGCCGCCGGGCCGCCGGAGCAGGACGAGTGACCCGGGCGGGCTCACCATTCCGTGCATGGCGCAGCCGAGTCCGATATACTTTGCCCGTGGCTTCGGCCGTGTCCGCCATTCCGCCTTCGCCGGTGTAGCTCAATGTCAGAGCGGCTGAAATGTAATCAGCAGATGGAGTGTTCAATTCCTCCCGCCGGCTCCACTTTCCATCGCCTCAAGACTCTTGCCGCGGGCCGCGCTGCAGCCAAGCTCCGGGTCGCTCGCAAGCCGGCTCCCACGCGGTGTTGAGCGAATCTAGAAGTTTCCCGGTTCGTTCCATTCGTCCAGTTTCCGTACCGTCTCCTGACGACCCCGCCGTCCAATCCGGCCATCCGGCTTGCGCGCCGGCCGGCAGAGCCGGAAAATCGCCCGATCCTCACCCTTCAACCGCCTCCGGAGACGCCTAATGCCTGGAATCGTAGGGATCCTCGGCGCAGGGAATCGCGAGACCAATGGCCAACTCCTGCACCGGATGCTGGGCTGCATGATGCACGAACCCTGGTATGCCAGCGGAACCTACATCAACGAGGAGCTGGGGGTCTGGGTGGGCTGGGTGGGACATCACCAGGCCTATGCCGACTGCCTGCCGGTTTGGAACGAGAGCCGGGACCTCGGCCTGGTCTTCGCCGGCGAAGACCATTCGGCTCCCGGCCACGACCGCGCTGCCGTCCGAAACGGCAAGCGTTACGAGCAGTGCAACGCCCGTTACCTGATCTCGCTCTACGAAGACGACCCGGCGGGGTTCCTGGAACGGCTCAACGGCTGGTTCTGCGGCCTGCTGATCGACCTCCGGCGGCAGGAGGCGGTGCTGTTCAACGACCGCTACGGCCTCGGCCGCCTCAATTGCCACGAGACCGCCGACCAGACCTATTTCGCGTCGGAAGCGAAAGCCCTGCTGGCGGTGCTCCCGGATACCCGCCGCATCGACCCGGCGGCCCTCGGCGAGGTGTTCGCCTGCGGCTGCGCCCTCGGCGACAAGACCCTGTTCCAGGGTATCTCCCTAGTGCCGGCCGGTTCGGCATGGAGCTACCGGCGCGACGGCAGTCTCGGCAAGACCCGCTACTTCGACCGGCGCCAGTGGGAAGAGCAGGAGCCGCTGGAGGACCGCCAGTTCTACCAGCACCTGCGGGAGCTGTTCCCGCGCATCCTGCAACGCTACACCCGGCGCGCCAACCAGAAACTGGCCATGTCGCTGACCGGCGGGCTGGACGGCCGCATGATCATGGCCTGGGCCAATGCACCGGCCAGCACCCTGCCCTGCTACACCTTCGGCGGCATGTACCGGGACTGCAGCGACGTGCGGATCGCCCGCAGGATCGCCGCGGCCTGCGGCCAAAGCCACGAGACCATCGCCATCGGCCGGGACTTTCTCGACCTGTTTCCGCGGCTGGCGGAAAAGTCGGTCTACGTCTCCGACGGCACCATGGACGTGACCGGCGCGGTGGAACTCTACGCCAACCGGCTCGCCCGCGAGATCGCGCCGCTGCGGCTTACCGGCAACTACGGTTCGGAGATCGTCCGGGGCAACGTCGCCTTCCGTCCGGGTTCGGTGAATCCCGACTTTCTCGACCCCGGTTTCGCACCGCTGGTGGCGGCGGCGAAGCAACACTATGCGGCCGAGCGGGACGTCCACCGGGTGTCCTTCATCGCCTTCAAGCAGACGCCCTGGCACCATTATGCGCGGCTCAGCGTCGAGCAGTCCCAGATCGGGGTGCGCTCGCCCTTCCTCGACAACGACCTGGTGCAACTGATGTACCGGGCAGCGCCCGCCACCCTGGTGGCAAAGGAGCCGTCGCTGCGCCTGATCGCGGAGGGCAACCCGTTGCTGGGCCGGATTCCCACGGACCGCGGCCTGCGTTACCAGGAGGTGCCGGTCCTGTCCCGGATTCACCACGAATTCCAGGAATTCACCGCCAAGGCCGAATACGCCTACGACTACGGCATGCCGCAGTGGCTCGCCAGGATCGACCACGCACTGCACCACCTCCACCTGGAGCGAATATTCCTGGGCCGCCACAAGTTCTACCACTTTCGCCTGTGGTATCGCGACCGGCTGGCCGACTACGTCCGGGAAGTGCTGTTGGACGAGCGCACCCTGGGCCGGCCCCATTTCAATCCCGCCTACCTCCGCGCCATGGTGGCGGCCCATACCTCGGGCCGCCGCAATCACACCCTGGAGATCCACCGGGCGCTGACCACCGAACTCATCCACCGGGAACTGCTGGAGCACCCTCGGATCTGCGGCGGTTCCGACTGACCCCGATGAGTGCCACCGCCACCCGCGACCAATCCCTCGACTTCGTCAAGGGACTGCTGGTCCTCATCATGGTCCTCTACCACGCGATGAACGTGTTCGCCGAGGCGGAGGCCGGCGCCTACTCCTACATCCGCTTCGTCAGCGGTTCCTTCGTCTTCGTCTCCGGTTACTTCATCCCCGGCTTTTACGGCGAACGCTTCCGCCGCCAGCCGGCCGCCACCGCGTCGCGGCTGCTGCAGCGGGGCGGCAAGCTGCTGGCCCTGTTCACCGTCCTAAACGGATTGATCCTGCTCACCGGCGTTGGCAATCCCCACAAGCAGAACGCCCTCGGCGACGACTACGGTGCCCGTCTGCTGGCGATTTACGGCAGCGGCGAACCAGGTGCCGCCGCCTTCCAGATCCTGCTGCCGATCGCCTACCTGCTGCTGCTCTCGCCCCTGCTGCTGGCCCTGGCCCGCTTCCGGCACGAACTGATCGGCCTCGCCCTCGCCGCCACCCTCGGCTGGACCTATCTGGGCATCGAATGGGTGAATGTCGCCATGGGCCTGGTCGGGGTCATCGGCCTGGTGCTGGGCCTGGAGGCGGAACGGCTGGAACGGCCCTTTGCCGCCCTCGGCCGGACGCTGCTGCTGACCGCCATCGCCGCGGCCATGCTGCTGATGCAGTATTTCGACCGCAACGCCATGAGCTACGCCGCCGGCGTCACCCTGATGGTGATGCTGTTCTACGCCCTGGCCAAGAAGCTTGCCCTGCGCGACCGCGCCAGCGCCGTCGTCATCACCCTCGGAAACTATTCGCTGCTGGCCTACATCGCGCAAATCGTGCTGCTGCAGATCGGCGCCCGCCTGCTGGGCAGCCCGCGCTGGCCGCTGGGTCCGGAAATCGCCGCGATCGTCGCCGCCACATCCCTGTTGCTGATCCTGCTCTGCTACGCCCTGAGCTTCCTCCGGCGCCGCTCGGCCCTGATCGACCGGAGCTATCGTCTGGTGTTTTCCTGACGCGCCAGGGCTAATTTGCGCTATCCGATTTTCCATTAAAGAACAATATGTTACCTGGATCCCTGATATCAGGCCCACGATCTCTCATCACGAGATGCCAACGCAAGTAAAAACAAAGGGATGGCTTATGGTTCCCACTGCCATCCCCACGTTTTTGCTGGCTATTGGCGTTAGAACAGTTTTGCCCTGCTGACGCGCCGCCACCGCTTGCGCGCGCCCACCGCATGCTCCATCATCCCGCTCGCGGCGACCCGCAGTCCTGTCTCACCATCCAGCCCGCTTGCCATGATCACGACCCGCACCCAGTTCCTGCTCGCCGCGGCCTTTGCCGCCGCCGTTACATCCGATGCCTACGCCTGGAAGGGCGATGCGTTCAAGGTCTGCGCCGACCCCAACAATCAGCCCTATTCCGACAGCAAGGGCCAGGGTTTCGAGAACCGGATCGCCGAGCTGCTGGCCAGGAAGCTGGGCAAGAAGCTGGAATACACCTGGTTTCCGCAGCGCATGGGCTTCGTCCGCAACACCCTGAAGGCGCTGGTTCCCGATTCCGAGGAGTACAAGTGCGACGTCGTCATCGGCATGCCCACCGGCGCCGAACAGGTGGCGACCACGGAACCTTATTACCGTTCCACCTACGCGCTGGTTTACGCCAAGGGAAGGGGCTGGGACGACCTCGGGAGTGCCGCCGACCTGGAAGGCCTGGCGGCGGAGCGCAAGGCCAAGCTGAAGATGGCGATGTTTGACGGTTCGCCCGCCACCACCTGGCTGCTGAACCATCATCTGGTGGAATACTCGACCCCGTTCCAGTCCATGGACGCCGATGCCACCATCAGCACCGCCCAGCGGCTGGAAAAGGACCTGCTGGGGGGCAAGCTGGACATGGCCATCGTCTGGGGCCCCATGGCCGGCTACGTGAAGCGCCACAACAAGCCAGGGATGTTCGAAGTGCTGCCGATGCGGTCGGAAGCCGGGGTCCGTTTCGAGTTTCCCATCTCCATGGGGGTGCGCATCCCTGACAAGGAGCGCATGGAGGAACTGAACCGGCTGCTGGCCGACCTGGCCGGCGACATCGAGGCGATCCTCAAGGACTACCAGGTCCCCCTGGTAGCAGAAAAGCAATAGTCCAGGCCCGCGGTCCGGTGACCGGTCCGATCTTGCCGATGACTGCCGCGCGCTTCCTGCTCTACCACAAGCATTCCATCAGCGCTCGCACCCTGTTCCTGCGCTTTCCCGGAGACACCGTGCTGGCGCCGGGAGCGCTGCCTTTCCTGGCGGCCCCGCTCGATGCGGGACCGGAGGAGGATAGCCTCCCACACCCTGCCAGCCTCGCCCGCCAGCTGGAAGCGAGCCTACAGCTTGCCGCCCACACCGTCGAAATCGACCCGGAGTTCCGCGAGTTCGTCGAAATCCCCGGGGGCGCGGTGGCGGTGCACCTCGCCCGCCTGACCAGCCTCGATCCGCCAAGGGAGCTGTTCGCCCGGCGCGGAGCACGCTTCTGCGCCATCACCGAACTGCGCGGCGGCCATCCGGCGGAGATGGACTTGCTGCGCAAGGCCTATGAGCAGGTGCTGGGAGGCTGAGCCGGGCTGCCGCGGCGTTCTGCAGGCGGGGACGGCGAGCCGCAGCCGGCTCTTCAGTCGGACGGGGTCGGGTCGGGCCGATAGAGGGCACAGGCGGCGATGCGCTCTTCGATGCGGCTCTTCAGTTCCAGGAACTGCGGGCTCTCGATGTCGCGGAAGCGCTCGGCGAAGGCCGCCGGACTGAGGTTTTCCGGCAGCTCCCGCAGCGCCGGCATGAACACCGATTCGTCGCTGCTGCGGCCCAGGGTCTCCTGCACCCGACGCGCTTCCAGAGGCGAGCGCACCGCCTGCTTGCCGAAGCGGGTGCCGGCGCGGTCGGCGGCGAGGTCGATGAAGCTGAAGCCGCTGCCGCTGTGGGTGTCGTTGATTTCCTTGGCGAGGCCGACCATGTCCGCCAGCGCCCGGTGCCCCGAGATGGCCAGGGCCGCCGACGCCAGGAAATGCTGGGCGACGTCGATGCGGCGGTTGAGCAGGATGCCGCGCCGGCCGGGATCGGCGACTTCCCCGCTTTCCGCCAGCATCGGCCGCAGGTCGCGGCCGTTGGCGTAGGCTCCCATCACCACGATGAGGGCGCGGTTCTCGTCGGCGACCTCTTCATCCGTCTGCGACCGCTCCCGGGCCAGGGTGAACAGGCCCTGCAGCACCGTTCCCAGGCTGGCGTAGCGGCGGCCGCTGCCGTCATTGAGGACCGCCGCCAGACGATTGTGATAGGCCAGCATGCGATCGCGGCTGGCGAGGTCCGTCATCATCGCCTGGGCCTGGTCGAGGGCTTGCTTGCTCCAGTTCAGCGAGATCCGCAGCCGCTCGTCGGCGATCCGCACTTCCCGCAGCAGCGGCGCGGTCAACTGGCCGTAATGGCCGAGCGGGGTGGTCTGCATCAGCCACCAGCCGATCCAGCGCACCGCCGCTCCCGGCAAGGCGATGCGGCCGACCCGCAGCTTGCGGATCGAGGCCTGGGGGTCGGCGTCGTCGACCACCAGTTTGACATTGAGAAAGTACCCGGGCAGCGCCAGCCGGAACGCGGCCCGCACCACCAGGCGCGATCGCTCGATGGAGACGGTGGCGTAACCGTCCAGGTTCTTCCGCATCAGCGCGTAGTTGACCACGGCGGTGAGGTCTTCCTGGGTCAGGGCGATCTGCCGCAGCTTGTCCTGGCCCCCGGTTCCCCGCACGGTGGAGCGGATCAGGTCGCGCGCCACGGTCAGCCGCGAGCGGTCGGTGGCACCCTGTCGCCACACCAGCGGATCCCGGTCCAGCGCCAGAAGCAGCAGCCACACCAGTAGCAGCAGCGCCAGCAGGCCGCCGCGCAGCAGGGAACGCAATGGAACTCTCATGAACGCCGGCCGTGCACGGTCTCGCTGAAAAAGAGGACTATATCAAGTTCTTGACTATGCTTTGACAGCTTTCAGGCAGAAGAGAGCGTATCCGCAGACGCCGCGACCGCGGCCGGGAACCGCTGGTTCCCGCCGCCGCCCCGGCAATCCTCCGCGTGCGCGCCCCGCAGCGGCAACCGGAACCGGATGATGGACGATAGGCCCAGCCTGATCTAACCCTAAGGTATCCACCCACCATGACCGCCACTGCATTCGACTTCCACAGCTACTACCCGGACGGCAGGCTGCTCAATCTCGCCGACTATGCCGGGCAGGTCCTGCTCATCGTCAACACCGCCAGCCAGTGCGGCTTCACCCCGCAGTACGCCGGCCTCGAGCGCCTGCATCGCCATTTCTGCAAGCGCGGCTTCAGCGTGATCGCCTTCCCCTGCAACCAGTTCGGCCGGCAGGAGCCGGGCACCAGCCACGAGGCCGCGGAGTACTGCCGGCATCACTATGAGGCGAGCTTTCCGGTATCGGAAATCGTCGAAGTGAACGGCAGCCGGCAACATCCCTTGTTCGCCTTCCTGACCCGCAGCAAGCGCGGCATCTTCGGCACCCATGCGGTCAAGTGGAACTTCACCAAGTTCCTGATCAACCGCAAGGGACAGGTGGCGCGGCGGTACGGATCGCTGGTAGCGCCGCAATCCCTGGCCCGCGCCATCGATCAGCTGCTGGCGGAGGAACCGGGAGCCTGCCATCTCCACCACGATTGCATCGCCTCGGAGTAGGCGGCCTGGGCCTGTCTGACTTATGGCGCCGATATTAGAAATAGGGACGGTGCTACGTTTTCGGCTTGAATTCTTGGCTAGTTTGGCTACTCGTCGCCACAATCCACAATTCCTCAGGCTGATATTGTGATTTTCCCCCTCCGAGGTTGTGAAAAAAAACGGATTAATCACGCTGCTAATTAGATTAGACACATTGATCCATAAGAGCATGATCATCGCTCCGACCGAGGTTTTGTCACAACCTCTCCGCCCTCCGGAAATTGGGCAATGTCCGACAGGCTCCTAGGAAGGTGGAGTCCCAAAATGCGGCGCCATCCAGTATACCGATGACGCAGAACCCGACAGGGTGCAGCGCAAACATCTCCTCGACATTGATCAGAACATCCGGATTGCGCCAGTATCCGGTTCCCTCCTGCCACAGACCGCTATTCAACACGCTGGCACCCAGGTAGCAGTCGTGGGCAAGGCCGATTTCCAGAGTGCTATTGGGCCGTCCGCCAAGGGATTGCCCAACTGTGACGGGATTCACGCTCAATTCCTCCACGAAAACTAGGTGTGTAGGTCTGAGGCGACGGATTTTACCGAGCGACAAGCGCTTGAATTTGCAGTTGTTGAGAATGAATGTCACCGGGTATCTGCGAAAAGCCAGTAGTTTCGGGGATGAGGTGATGCCGGGGGCCAAGTTTCGCAAATATCCGAAATGGGTGGGCTGCTGAAATTCCGCATTTGTCTGTGTGTGGCGACGCTTTTCGAAAACGTGCACCGAGCCAAAAGTCTAATTCATTGAATTTAATGAGTAGATATCACTTGGCACGAGCTTTGAAACAGAGGCAGCAGGAGATTGCCGTTTCAGGTGACTTCTCATGAGCCCGGTGAACGAACTTTCGAACCCAAGGAAATTCCCCGGCGCTGGACGAACACTTCTTTTACGAACTGCCCCCAAAGGAGGAACAACCATTGAATAAGACAACGAAAATCGCATCCGCGGCCGCTCTGCTGGCGGCTTCCGGAAGCTTTTCCAGTGGCGCGTTCGCCGCAGCTTATGCCACCAGTTGCCAAGGCTGCCACGGCGCGTACGACCCGGCTACCGGTATCGCCTCAGGCGGCTTTGCGCCGGCGTTGAGCGGAAACAAGAAGTCCGCCTCCGCCGACAAGAGTGCCATTGATGGAAACAAGGGCGGCATGGGTTTTTTGAACACTCT
>Ga0233425_10005685_pt1 | contig 19396 bp, 20 predicted proteins | sample Watercolumn_Towu_2_FD_181712 | JGI IMG/M metagenome (GOLD analysis project Ga0233425, IMG submission 181712) | Freshwater microbial communities from Lake Towuti, South Sulawesi, Indonesia - Watercolumn_Towuti2014_140_MG | ecosystem: Environmental > Aquatic > Freshwater > Lake | place... | reverse complement strand
AAAGAACGACTAAAAATTGAAAATCCAGAACAGGCGCTCAACACCCTCAGAGAGCTAAAATCAATCAAGTTGATTAACCGCCTTAACGCTTTCAATCAACTATTTGGCTTCTTTGCGTAAGTCCTGTCTTAGCATGTTTAAGTCCGTCTCTTTTTTCAACAAGGGGCGTAAGCGCAACAAGCCAAAAATTTGCTATGCTAGCCTCTTTGGAAATTACAATTTCAGCAGCATTAAACGGAGAATATACATCATGAAAATAAACCGTTTGGGTATCTATCATATCTATAGGCATATATTTTGTACTTCCAGATTCAAAACAACTTGCCCCAATAGGACTAAACATACCCATAGGAATATTCTCATTAAATGCCTTTACTCTGCTTGAAGGATCATCAAGATGATAATCAGCACCGACAAAACCATGATATAAAACATGAAATTCCTTCGGCAAACATTTATCCCATACATAAATGGCTGTAAAAAAAGAACATTTTATATTTTTTGCCGTCAATTGTTCTGCTGTAAGTACCCCATGGCCTGATATCCCTAAATTCCTTTTTATAGCTTCTGTCAATTTACAAGGAATCCCCTGCAACATACTATCATCCATGTGAATAACAATAGAAATGTCAGCCTTAGGATAATCATCCCATTCATACACACCAATGTGTGGAATATTATCTAGAAGAAGAAATGATAAATTTAAAGAAGATTCACCAAAAGAGTATTTTTTACAAAATTTTTTTTCAAAAGGAACTTCATCAACTCCACGCAAGCATCCTGTAGGCTCAACAAGTCGCTCTGGAGCTCCACTTACAGATCCAGACAAAGCCCCTGCAAGTGTTAATAATTTCCCCTTAAGAAGAGTTAGCGCATCAGTAAGAGCAGATCTTCTTAAAGTCCTGTGCATTCCAAAACCAGATTATACATTTAATAAAAAAATAAATAATAAAATTATCTTAGATAAATTTTCCATACTTTATATCTCATCTTGCCTTATTAACCATTTTACGTAATTCACTTACAAAAGTTTGCAAAATATTTTTAGACTTTTTATTTACCCCTTTGTGATTATAACTATTAATACTATCAATTATACCTTTAAACCTTTCTTTACGATCAATACACTTTTGATAAAAATCTCCAGCTACATCAGGATCATTAATTAAAAGATGATATATAATCATGATTAATTTTTTATCTCTATTTTCTGGTAAAAGATTTTCTGTATAACCAAAACTATCAGGCGTTCTTGCAATACTCCACATCGTTGAAAACTGAAGCCCATTATTAACTATTATATGTGCAGTTTCAGAGGGAGACAATGCACCATCATGACAAAAAACATTTTGCGGCAAAAACGAATTAAACGCCATCGCTCCACGGCCAGAACTTCTCTCAACACCATTTGCTCCAAAAATTCCCATAGGAACATATGCTCGACAAGAATAATATGTTTTTCTTGTACCTTTTGGTACACAAACAACATCTTTTTTATAATAAAACCTTAAAAATTTATGAAATGACATATTATATTTTTCTGTCGTTAATGGCTGATCTTGTTTTCTATCACAAACAACTCCAGTAATAACTACTCCAAACAACCTCTCCAACCCTGGCCTAAAAGAGCTTATTTGTTTAACAATATAATCAGGCAACATTTTATCTGACATAACCATATTAAGCATATCCCATCTAAAATTCCATCCTGGGGACCCCGCATGATAAACCCCAATCATAGGAAACAATAATAAATCCTTTTCTTTATCTAAAACTTTTTTATAAGTGAAATACCAACCTGCATTTATTGGTTCAATAAAACTTACAGATCCAGATAGAGCACCTGCAAGCGTTAATAGCTTTCCCTTTAAAAGCCCCAAAGCTTGTGTAAGCACAGGTTCCTGTGATCTCATCCCAAAAAGAGACTGCGCATTTAAAAGCCCTATAAATATCACTAAAGAGATAATTTTACCTACTCTTTTCATAAAATCTTCCAATATTTTATCTTCTAAAAAATATAACAGTAACTGTAATATTATCAGGCGAAAAGGCCTCAAGGGCCCTATTAACCAACCGTTGGGTAATTTCTTCACATTGTGCTAAAGAGATAGTTTTAGCCGTAACTTCTATATTAACCATTTGTGTATTAATAGAATTAACAACATCTTGATCACCCTTTACACACCACAAACCATCAGATGCTATAACTAAAAAATCTATATCTTCACATGGTAAAACATTAACATAAGGGTCAGCCGAAATCAGTTTCGGCTTATCACCATGTTTCCACTCCCATGCTCCAAAGCCACGTGAAACAGCTATCATTCCATATAATCGCCCACTTTCTCCTACACATCCACCAGCACTAGTGATTCTTTCTTTTTCATCAGAATCACTAGGCTTATGGTCATGAGAAACGCGAATTGCGTTCCCAACACCGCAAGCAACCACACGAGAATCTCCAGCATTAGAGGTATAAATAGTCCCCTCTCTAATAATTACACTAGCAGCTGTAGTCCCACCAGCAAATTTTCCTACATTTCGAGGTAAAGAAAGAACAGTTAGATCAGTCTGTAAATACCCATCTCGAATTCCAATTTTCATGTCCCACCCAGGAACAGGGTTAGCAAAACCAGAAAGTACAGCCTCTTTAATCTTTATATGCAAATTATCTGCAGCACATTGTGCAACAATTGCACCCGAAGAGTGATCAAAACTAAAACCGTCATAAATTCCCCAAAATAGCCCTAATCCTTCACACATTGGGTTTTGATCTAACGCTGGAAAGTGCCTATCTTCCATAGTTTTACGAACCCAATAGTCTCTGCTGTTGCCCACACACATAATTCATTCTGACCACTACCATTTAATATTACTCGGGACATCTCATCATCTAAATCCATCCCAACTAGATTAATATTCCATACAAAACAGAGAAAAATTAAACGTACTATTTTCATAGAAACTTACCTCTCCCGTCAAAACTTTTTAAGAACACACAAGCTTTATTGTCTTAATAAAATTTTCCAGCGCCTTTTGGGACAATTCACTCAAGCCACCTTTATTTATAAGTTCATCACAAACATTAACGCCATAAGCAAAAGATCTTTCAAAACCATTAACAATAGGGTGTTCTTCCCACGCAGGAACACGAATAAAAAGCACATATGTTATTGACAATCGCTGGCCACGAACTCTTACAGGTAAATCAGAAATTTTAGTTACATCTGTAGTACCCCCTTTTTGATTCCTTGCTATATCATTTCTTCTCTCTTCAACAGGTTTTGTAAAAGCAACAGCCCAAAATGTCGAAATCGACGGTGAACTCTCTTGAAATATAATTTGTGCATTATCTGGTGAATAAGAGATACTGCGAGAATCTGAATGTAAATGAACATTTAATGCTCTAATTTCATCTTTAGGCATATCTTTTTCACCGCTCCCTCTTGTAGTAATTCCAAAAGCATCGAAAACCCCCATAGGAACAAATTCTTTAAATCTTTTTACATCCAATCCAAGATAATCCCCACCTATAAATCCGTGATACAAAATATAAAAAGTTTCATCTTTCTCTTGCCCTCTTTTCCCATCATTCCACAAATAAATAGCTGTAAAAATGGAGCATTTGACATCTTTTGCACTTAGTGTTTCTTTATCAAGTTGGCTCTTGCCAGAGATGCCAAAGGCTCTTTTTAAAGAATTTTTTAAAGAATCAGGAAGGCTCTTTAATACAACTGGGTTCATACGAATAATAATGGGAATATTAGCCTTGGGATATTCTCCACCATAAATTCCAATCATATTATTCTCTTACTTTAAGGGCCTTAGCTAAGCCTAAAAGCTTAATTTTCAATAAATTAAGCGCCTCAACAAGTGGGCCAGAATCTTGTTCACACCCGATGGTCTCCAGGACACCCAAGGCACTAATCTCTTTTTCTAATCTATTCTTAACATCTGTGTCTACCAAAGCTTTATCTTCTATCATCTGTGCCTCTGTGTACAGCCCACTATCCGTAGATACAAATTGCCCATTAGTAACTCCAACCATAGTTGCCAAATCACCAATAACACAATCTACAACACTTCTATCAAAAATATTAAGCCAAACTTTCATACCACTTGCTACAATAAAAGGGATTTGCACTTTTATAGCAGTTACAATCCAATTAATATCATTTCCAAACGCTCCACCACCAATTAATGTTAATACAATTATATGACGATCTTCTCCAAAAGCACTTTTCAAAATTCCTTCATAAGCTAGACCAAGTAACTTTTGCGCAATATCCTCAACCAATTTTTCTTTTTTACCCTCAGAATAGACATGTGCATTTGTTCCCTGTCCCAAATCTACAGTAGAAAAAAAACAGAGATCTACAACATTATGTTCACCAGAAATAGGGGTAACACTTAAAGTAGATCTCCCACTAACGGCATGAGTAACACTTACACCATAATGATATCCAATGCAAATCTCATTTTCTTTTTTTTTTAAATTTATTAAAAACTCTCCTAATTTAGATTCATCCGGTAATACAAGATATCCGTTAACAACTTTACCATAATGTTCTGCTATATTCGTAATCGGCGCGTTTGGAAACGTAACAACAGGTTTCCCAGTAATAGCAAGTAGTAAATTTATAGGATCTAAACAGTATCTTCTTAAAACAAGTGCTGGAAGTGTCGAGAGTACACATCGAGGGCCTTGTGTATTATCTCGTTGATAACCTGCAATATTACCTGTTTGTACATAACTAACGCCCTCAAGACAATCAAACTGAGATGCAACCTGAAACACAGCTCCATTAAAAGCGCTATTTTGCATTAAACTACTAACATCAGCACTTATAATATTAAAAGTCCCCTTTCCAAATTCACCAGATTTAGGCCAAGTTTTAGGAAAACCAGGAACCATTTTTTGTTCACTTAAACTTTTAAGCATTCTCAACTTTCCTTCAATACTACCTTTACGCAAATTCCTAAATGTTTTAGCCCCAAATGCTCCGCCTCCAACCTCTTTGATAGCCCTGCACATATTATCTCTTTGTACACCTTTTAATTCTGCAAGCTGGGGCTCACATTTAGTAAATTCAGTAAAAGCACCAGTTACTATTTCCCCAATATTCCCTGTAGATAACACAGGTTCAGCAGCTTTCTTTTTTGGCGCCATTCCAATAACTTCACTTAAAGTAAAACAAGAAGAAATTACACAAAATAATAAAAATATAATATATTTTTTCATAAAGCCCCTTTTTACTTTATTTAATTAATTTAAAAAAATTAATTTAGGCTCTTGGGTGTTTTTTATCATAAATCTTTCTTAATTCCTGATTACCAAGATGCGTATATATCTGTACAGTAGCCAAACTTTCATGCCCTAATAACATCTGTAATGATCTAATATCAGCACCGTTTTTTAACAAGTGCGTCGCCAAAGAGTGTCTTAAGCTATGGGGTGATATATTTTTAAAAATAGCAGCATGCGCAAGATTTTTTTTAAGTAACATCCAAAACAGCTGACGTGACATCGGTTTTAGTCTGTTTTTATAAACAGTTCCAAAAAGATATGATTGTGCCCCAGAGGGTTTTTGTACCCCCTTTGGAATAAGCTTATTATAAATATTATCTAAATAAAAACGTAAAAGCTCCAAAATATTTTTGGGTAATGGTACCATGCGCTCTTTTCCTCCTTTACCTATGATGTGAACAAAACCGGTGTCAAAGTGCAACTGGTCTATCGTGAGCGTGACAAGTTCAGAGACTCTCATTCCTGTTGCATATAAAAGATAAAGCATAACTTTGTCTCTAATTCCCTTATTTGACACATCACGATTTGCAACAGTAAAAAGCTTTTCTATCTCAGGCTCAGAAAGATAATTTGGAAGAGTCTTTTCTATTTTGGGGAAAACAAGCCCCTTTGCACAGTTAGCAATATTATATCCTTCAGATAATACTTCAAAAAAGAGTTTTATTGCAGATATCTTACGCGAAATACTTTTTGCAGATATCTTTTGATCTTTTAAGAATTTTAAAAAATTTTTTAAGTGAACCTTAGTACACACTTGAACAGTTACTCGTTTTTGCGCTAGAAACAAAATTAGCTGTGAAATATCTTTACTGTAAGCTAAAAATGTATTTTGCGAAACTCTCTTTTGTGTTAATAAATAACTCTCGAACTGTGCAACTAGGGCGCTATCTTCCATAATTTCCCCCATTTAATAAGATTTAGCAATAATCACATCATTAATACTCTGGTTGTCACATGCGAAACACTTTTCATGTTTTTTCTCTTCACGTAAACATCTTATTGTCCCCTTATGATTTTTTAATAAAGCTTCACACTGGGTATTCCCGCACCAACCAGCTTGATAAAAAACCCCGCCCTCTTCTAGATCGCGTGAAAAATCTGTAAGTTTTTCACCCTGTTTCCATTTAGATATCATTTTAGTATTTGCATTAAAATAAAGGGTCTCTTGTATCTTATTTAAAAGATCCTGTACTACAGAAACTATTTTTTCAAAAGAGACAAAAGTTTTACGCGCGATCTCTTTATCCTCTAGTCTACTTACCAAAACTACCTGATTCTTCTCTAAATCTTTTGGCCCAATCTCTATTCTTACAGGTACACCCCGAAGTTCCCAGTGATAATATTTAGCCCCAGGTGATTTTTGATCATCACTATCAAAAATAGCTCTTATATTTTGTGATAATAAAATATCTTTAATCTCTTGAGATTTCTTATAAATTAACTCTTTTTCTTGATCTGTTTTATAAATTGGGATAATTACGCACTGCACTGGGGCAACACGTGGGGGAATTATAAGCCCCTTACTATCACCATGTGTCATTACAAGGGCACCAATCGCTCTAGTTGTAAATCCCCAACTTGTACACCAAGGAACTTTTATGCTTCCATCTTTATCTTGAAACTTAATATCAAAAACCTCTGGGAAACTATGTGCCAGCAAGTGAGAAGTACATAACTGTAATGCTTTACTATCAGGCATAATAGACTCAAGAGTGTAAGTTCTCTCTGCCCCAGCAAATCTTTCGCTTTGTGATTTAAGCCCAGCAATAAATGGGACAGCTAAAAAATCTTTATATATCTCCTGATACACCTGTAACATTTGTAAAACAGTATCTACAGCCTCTTGAAAAGTAGCATGTGCAGTATGCCCCTCCTGCCATAAAAATTCTGTACTTCTTAAAAAAGCTCGCGTACGCATCTCCCAACGTAAAACATTTGCCCACTGATTTACCTTTAAAGGTAAATCACGCCAAGATGAAATCCAGCGTGAAAACATATAATAAATAATAGTCTCAGAAGTGGGCCTAACTACTAATTCTTCTTCTAATTCTTTACCACCTGCGTAAGTAACAACAGCAAGCTCAGGAGAAAATCCCTCTATATGCTGAGCTTCCCTTTGTATAAAAGATTTAGGAATTAACAGTGGAAAGTAGGCGTTTTGTGCACCAGAAGATTTTATTTTTTTATCAAGAGCATTCTGAATATTCTCCCAGATAGAATACCCATAAGGTCTAATAACAAAGCACCCTTTTGTAGGACTAATATCAAGAAGCTCAGACTGAAAAACAACCTCCTGATACCACTCTGCAAAATTCTCCATTATATCGGGTAACTTTTCCATAAATCTCTCTTTTTTTAAAAATTTTAAAATTTCTAAATATTTTTCAAGTATAACATTGGGCAATCACACCGTCTATGTTATTTCTCTAAGCCCAATAAACATAAATACCAAAATTTTGTTTGACTTTTAGAAGATTATGCGCTAAAAAAGCGTGACATGCACTATTAATATTTCGTTTTTTAAATACAAAGAGAGAATATTATGGCAAATTTAAAGTTTTCCCGGGGGGGAAAATTATTTATAATTTCTGCCCCATCAGGAGCAGGGAAAACATCACTCGCACGTGAGGCTTACAAAATTCTTTCTCGCTCTTTTCCCTTAAAACGGGTTATAACATGTACTTCACGCGCCCCGAGGGATAAAGAGGTTAATGGGATAGACTATCACTTCTTTTCTCGAGATGAGTTTATACAAAAAGAACGCGCTGGATTTTTTTTAGAAACAACAGAATATAATGGTGAACTTTATGGATCACCTAGGTCCATAGTAGATGAACTTTTGCAAGGGGTCTCTTTTCTTATGGTCACTACACTATCTGGAGTACATGCTATTACTAAATATATAAAAAATACAGTAAGAATCTGGATCACAGTAGATTCTATAGAAACTCTTAAAAAGAGACTTTTAGCACGCGGGACAATATCACCAACTGATCTTTCCCATAGACTGGCTCTTGCTTTACAAGAGATGCAACAGGCAGAACAGGAGAAATTTTACGATTACCAAATACTAAATAATAATTTTAATGTTGCAACACAAGAGCTTGTAGGCATAATTACTCATGAACTTTCTGAGCTCGCAAAGTAAGTTCCTGACTATAAAAAATATAAAGACCGGCTGTTATTAACACAAGCGCAAGAATATAATGCCAAGAGATAATACCCCCCATAAAAAGCCAATCATAAAAAGTTCCAAAAACAGGCGACAAAAAACCTGCAAAAGAGAGAAACGTGATAGAGTAAATTCTTAAAAGAGTGCCATATAAGTTATAAAAAATCACATTTGCAGAAAGAATTAATAAAGACAGCCAGAATAGAAAATACCCCCAGTTATACACAGGACAAGTAAAGCCGGTTACACACAATGCAGTTATCATGCTTAATATTCCCCCAACAAACATAGCGCTCCCATTAATTAATAAAAGCGAATACCCATGGCCCATAAGTTCTTTTACTATAAACCAGGCGTAAGCACCTGAGATAATAGCTATAGCAAGAGATACTTCAGGTAAAGAGATATGTAAAATTTCAGAACACCCCTTTTCTCCAGCGCCTTGTAAATAAATCACAGGGGCAAGGCCTGCAAGCCCGATAATTATCCCCATAATTTTTTTTATAGTTAATTTTTCTTTAAAAATTATATACGACAAGATAGCTGCAATAAATGGGGTACTTGTGTACATTACAGTAGTCTTAAGTGCAGAAAGATACTGTAACGCCCAAAATTCACAGATAAAAGCTATATAAATGTGAAACAGAGAGACTTTAAAAAATAAAAAATAGTGCTCTTTAGATATAAAAAATTTTTGTTCTTTTGTTATACACCTAAACCAGTGATACCCAAGTAATAAAAAACCAGAAAGAATCATTCGAAAACCAATCAAAAAAAATGGGTGGGCGTAAGAGACCACTTTTTTTGCAAAAATAAACGTAGATGCTAGAACAGCATATAAAACAAAGACTAAGATCATGTATTCTCCTGCATTCGCTTAATTAAAATTCTATTAATTATAGTCTATTGTTTTTAACTAAAAAACCAAAACTAATTTATTAATTAAATAACACAGAGTATTTTTTTATGAAAACAGCTATTATATTTAAACATTTACTCAAGACAGTTATTCAAGACAGTGAAGATTTATTAAACAAATTAATAAAGACAGCCTAACTGTTCAAGCTTTTCAAACACCTCATGAATTGGCCCAAATCCAACAGCCTGAAACCGCACCTCTTCAGGTAATCCACTGCACCCCGTTAAGTCAATTAAATTTAGAAATAAACATGTATTTCTTAAATCAGGCAACCTAGTTAATCCAGTACAATCAGAAAGATTAAGATACACCAAAAATTTTAGTTCTCTTAAAGAAGACACATCGTCAAGACAAGTACACCTTGCCAAAGAGAGTTCACTTAATTGTTCTAGATTCCCCAAAGTAGAGATATCTTGAAGTTTTATACAATTAACCAGACATAAATTTCGTAAACATTTTAAATCACCTAAATCAGGTAAGCGAGTAAGTTTAGAACAACCAGAAAGATCAAGTGTCTGTACATAATATTTAGAAAATTCAGACAAAGAGCCATCAAGCATATCAAATGTTATACTTGCTGGAGACAATGGTAATGCGTATCCCCTGTCAATATAAAAATATCTTTGTGCATTAATAACAACACTATCAAATGCCTCTAGACCCCCAGATCTTCCAGCTAATTCTACCGGATCACCAGTAGTCATACTTAATCCATATTGCACACAATATACCCCAAAAACAATCACGCAAATAAAAATAAATTTTTTCATACTTATATCTCTTTTTTTTTAAAATTATATTAGCATAATTTTAAATATACAATCTAGGCCCTGATCCTGATATTGTACATAAAAAATGTGGTTGATCTTTATCTAATGTCGCAAACCTCACTTTCCATAAATCTTTAGCATATTCATCGTAAGGACCACTTAAAACCCTTCGCTTTGGCGCCTCTGGTCTTTCACAACGCAAATCATCATCTCTTCCACGCTTAAGTGACGCTTTAGATTCTTCACTTTTTATAGAATCAAGAAGTTCTATAACAGCAGCGCGAGATTTAATAGTTGCAACTTTATTAACTAAGTTTACATCTAATTTTTCTGCAACTGGAGTTCCCCTTATATCCAATTGTACTAATGATCTACATCCACTTAAGTCAGGAAAATTTGTAAGGCTCTTACAATTAAAAAGATTTAATTTTTCCAAATGTGTTAAACCACTAATAGAAGATACATCTGTAAGACGAAAACAATTTGACAACGACAGTTCTCTTAATTTTGTCAGATTACTCAACTGTGTTACATCTGCAAGCCCTACGCATGCGTCAAGGGCTAACTCTTCTAAATTTATTAGCCCACTTATACAAAATAGACTCATAAGTTTTGTTATAGAAAGATCAAGTCTTTTTAAATTAACTAAATTACTAAAATCACAAAATCTACGAATATTTATACACCCATTAAGATTAAGTTCTTTTAACCCTACCAGCTCCCTCACCTGCATTATACTACAAAGATTTGTACAGTTAACAAGAGTTAATCTTTCCAACCAATCCATTCCTTTTAGTGCTAATAAACTAGTGATTCTAGTTGAAGATAAACTCAAATTTTTTAAATGAGTCAAATTAGATAAATCAGGTAACACAGAAAATCCAGCGCATCCATCTAGATTAAGTGTTTCAAGAGTAGTTAACTCGCTTAAAACAGACATATCATAAAGATTTGTACATCCTGCCATATTTAACCATAATAAACTTTTTAATCTACTTAACATAGATATATCTTGAAGATTTTGGCAGTCTTGTAAATTTAACCATACAAGACTAGAAAAAATACTTAGATCAGGCAAAATAAAAAATTTCCCACCGGAAATATTAAAGTTGTATACCGGTTCCCCCTCAAATGTTCCATAGCACAACTCTCCGCTTGTAAGATCATTACGTAGACTTCCATCTGTAAGTATAGACTTATGATCTGGTTCAACCCAATATTCACCTCTTTCATAATGATAAGAATCCATTCCAAAACAATATCGTGCACAACACCCCATAAAAAAAATAATATAAATAAGTTTTTTATTATTATTCATAAGAGCTCTTTCGTTAACAAGTATTTAATATTAAGCACCTGATATAAACAACAACAATAAATGCATAATAGCAAATATTTTTTATAGGGTCAAAAGGGTACAACAGGCAGTGTTGCCTGGATTCCCATTTGCATGGGAATGACTGGGGTAAACCGCAGGTGTCATACCCGCGAAAGCGGGTATCTAGGCAAGACTTTCATCCCGTACTTGAAACCTTTTTCGAAGTTTAATAATTTTCGGATAGGCTCTAATTTTAAATTAATTTTCGGATAGGCTCTTAATTACACAAAAGAAAAAGAAATATTATTTCAGTCAGAAAGAAAAAGATCTCCATTACGAAACATTCTGATCCGCTCACTAACTGCATTGATAACAACAGGATCTGTTGTTACCAAGCGTGAAAATGGCACATTATGACCATCAATAACTATTTCACCATAATGATCGTCTAACCTGTCACACCCAGAAAAATCTAATCTTCTTAAATCTACACATATTGTTAAATCTGGCAAAAATTCAAGTGCGTCACAACCATGGCAATCAAGCTCTTGTAACGTTACTGGTAAATTAACATCAGATAAATTTTGAAGTCTAACACATCTTCTAAGATTCAAAAAACGTAACGAACCTGGTAAAAATCCATTAGGTAAACTAGTAAGCCAAGCACGTCCAGAAAGATTAAGTTCCTCTATTTCATTTAAGTTATTTAACTCAGCCAATCCACGCTCAAGCGCATTATCATCAAATACTGATATATCATAATCCAATGGGGCACACGCCAATCTTTGAGAAGCTTCACCATAAAAGCGATAATACATATACATTCCAAAACACTTCTCAACAGATAAACAGGCAAAAATCATCCAAAAGATAAATACTAATTTTTTCATATATAAACCGGATAATTAAAATTACCCCTCTTCTTTATAACCAGCCATTACCAATTTAATCTGTTCAAGAAGTGAAGACACTCCAAATGGCGCGTACCCTACATAAAAACCAAACCCTGCTTTTTCTAAATAAGAGGATATTTTTGTTCCCTCTACGTTTAAATAAGATAAATTTGGTAATCTATGCAAACAACGAGGGAGTATAGAGATATTTGCGCTTCCCCAAAAATCTAAATTTTTTAACGATTTAGGTAATCTGACATCATACAAATCTGTAAGCCCTTCGCACATTAGCACATTTAATTCACGTAATCTATTTGGGAAAATTACTCCAGCTAATCTTCTAATTCCTGATCTAGTAAGATCCAAAACTAATAAGTTAGCTGGAAAATTTGCAGAAAACAGATCTGTGATACTCGTACACAAGCCTAAATTTAGTTTTTCCAATTGATCTGGGAAAACTACCCCAGATAAACTTGCAAGCCCTTCACAGCCATAAAGATTTAATTCGCGCAAATAACTAGGAAATATTACACTCCTTAGAGAAGTAAGACCAGTACACCAAGCAAGATTTAAAATTTCAAGCAATCTTGGGAATACTATACGTTCTAAACTAATAAGTCCAATACATCCAGAAAGATTTAAATCTATTAAACTATCCGGAAAACTTACCCCTTCAAGACTGGTAATCCCTATACAACCACTTAAAGATAACTTTTCTAAAGATACAGGAAATCTAATATCTGACAAATCCGTAAGCCCTTCACATCTATACAAATAAAGAACCCCTAACCCCTCTTGAAACACCGCAGTAGATAAATCTCTAAGTCCGGTACATTCACTAAGATATAATTCACGCAAATGGGGAGGGAATTCAATCCATGCTAAATCTTCAAGTAAACTACAGCCACAAAGATCTAATATATCTATCTTTTCCCAATAGCTAGTTTCTTTTAATTCAGATATTCCCTGTAATAGTATATCTTTGGTCAAATTATATCTATCTTTAGGATACGCAACTAATGCGCTATCACTATCTCTTTTTATAACATCAAAAACAGATGATTTTATAGTTCCAAAAAATAAAATTACATTTAAAAAAACTACTAAAACAAAAAAAATTCTCTTCATAAATTAATAGCCCAATTCACAAATATAATTATATTCACTAAATATATTATTATCGCTATTATCGCTCAAGACGATATATTTCATTTACCTCTTTAATTTTATTTTTTACAGCTTCAATAACATGTAAATCACTGGTTACCAAATTACTAAAAGATATTCCATCTATTGCCCCATAAAATAAATCAAGGGTAACACAGCCAAAAAAATTTAAAAAGTTCCTTTTCTTTCTTTAAATTAATTAATCACATAAAACACTTAAATTTTTATCTAAAACTCTAGCTCGTTTATGCTTTGTTTCCAAAACACCCGAATCTCTTTCATCTATGGCCATAAGTAATCTTACAACATCATCATGAGAAAAGTTTTCTGCAGCATTTTTCAATAAAACATTCGAAATTCCTTCAGCAAAATATGTATATCTAATATCTAATTTTTTAAGAGATTTACATCTACTCAGGGCTGGGAAATTACTACTACTTAATCCCAAACAGCCAGAAAAATTAAGCTCTTCTAATCCTGTCAAATCACTTACAACAGACATATTTTTAATTCTATTGCACCAACTAAGATTTAAAATTTTCAATCCGGTAATACCCCTTATTGGAGAAATGTCACAAAGACAAGAGCATCCGGAAAGATTTAAAGATTCTAAGCTTATTAACCCAGATACACCAGAAATATCAGTTAAACTTTCACAATCAGCAAGACTTAAAAATTGCAACTGTGTTAAATTGCTCAAATCTGGTAATAATTCAAGATATTGACAATCATTAAGAAAAAGCACTTTTAGTCCAACCAACCCACTCAATGCTGTAAAATCTTTTAGAGCAAAACAATGGCAAAGAGCTAATCTATTTAATTTAATTAACTCTTTTAAATAATCTAAACTTTCAATTCCAGTTGAACAAAGTCCAAGACTTTTCAAATTGGTTAATCTAATAAGTATAGAAAAATCTCTAATGCTTTCGCATCCATCAAGATTAAGAATTTCCAAATTTTCAAGAGATCCGATTGGTCTTATATTCCATAAGCTTCTACATTCTTGAAAATTTACCCACCGCAAACTTTGTATTTCTGTTAAAGCTAATATATCTCTAAGATTAACACAGTAACTAAGATTTAAATCTTTTAGATTTTTACATATTTTAAAATCTGGTAGTCTAAACAGAAACGAACATCTAGAAAGATTAAATCTTAAAATTTTATTACCTAAAAATTTCCCTGTACACAATTCACCATGCTTTAACTCCCAATCAAATAGATTGTACGTAAGCTCTTCAGCATAATAAGGGATAATCCAACGCATATCCTCACTATCTGAATAAAACCTTCTCCCCATTCCATAGCTTAATGTTGTTCCCCAAAAAATAAAAAATATTAAGGTTACAAAAAAAAGTTTTTTTATTCTATTCACAATAAATCCTTCAATATTTTTTTTGCATTAAGAGCCTATACAGAAATTATTAAACTTCGAAAAAGGTTGCGGGTACGAGGTGAAAGTCTTACCTATATACCCGCTTTCGCGGGTATGACACCTGCGGTTTACCCCAGTCATTCCCATGCAAATGGGAATCCAGGCAACACGGCCTGTTATATCCACTTCTAGATCGTATAGTAACTCTTGTAGCTCTCATATGTTATTTTTTATTAAATTAATTTTCGGATAGGCTCTAATTTTATCACCAATTTTATAAAGTTAACAAAAACGCAATCGCAAATTAAATTTTTTAATTCTTCACCAATAAAAATTATACCTGAAACTATAATAAAAACATTTTAGACTAAGCGCTAACAAGCACCCTTGCCAATCCAAGTAAATTTTTTCTTAGCAATCTAAGAGCACAAACTAATTGTTCAGCTTCACTATCTGTGCGATCTACTTTTCAAACTTAAAGAGCCGAACGTAACACATCCGGCTCTTTAAGTTTGAACTCGATATTTTTGCTATTAAATTTCAATCGCTTTATCTAAAAAATTAATCATCTATGGTATCCATAAATCCATGATTTGCTGCTGCTTCAACTCTAATGGTATCCAAAAGATCTTTCATGCTATTTGGATTACTTAGCAACCATTTCCTCCGCACAGCTACAGGTAAACCTAAGCATTCAGTTAAATCGAGAAATACAAGAAATCTACAACATTTATCCAAATCAGAAAGAGAACGAGCAGAAATACAGGTTCTAGAAAGATCTAAACGTTTTATACGTCGCCAGTTTAAAAGGCCATTTGAAAGTTCCCCACCTTGCGCTAAAGCCTCTTGAAAAGTATAATCATCTAAAGCTCTTGGATTTTTGGGTTCAACACACTTAGTTGAGCTATTAAAATAGAATAAATTCACCTCTACCGAACAAAATTCAGGGGCCTCTAAAAATCGCCCAAAAGCTCCAGGGCTTATGTCGGTTCCATTACGCCACATTGAAATATCCCAGTCAATCTGCAAAGATTCAGGCAAGCTAAAACAGTCAGATGAATTAAAAAAACAAAGATATTGCCAGTTTGCTCTTTTCAAGTCAGGAAGCGTCTTAACATCTGCACATCTAGAGATATCTAAAGAACTCAAAGTTTTCACCCCCTCCAGTGCTTTTACACTTCTAACATATTTACAGCCAGAAAGATTTAAATGTGCTAACTTTGGCAACCTACTTAATGCTCGCACTGACTCATCCGTAATTTCAGTGTTAGAAAGATCTAGATACCTCAGTTTGTTTAACCCTTCCAATGCCGACACATTAGAGATATTTAAGCAATCATTAAGAAATAGCTCCTCTAAATTTCCAAATTCACTCAATAACTGTATCGAAGCATCTGAAATCTTTGTGTGAGCAAGATATAGCACAGTCACACCCATGTTTCTAAGCTCAGGTAAACTTTCTCTAAATTTGGCATCATCAAGGCCGATTGGATCGCACGGTTCAACCAAATACCCACCACACATACGAAATATAGGCTCTGCTTGCAAAAAATTCACCCCACATAAAATAAAAACAGCTAAAAAAAGATTTACTAAAGATTTTGCGTTTTTCATAAAAACTCCTACTTTGCTTAAAACAGACTTCTATGTTTCAAATATATAAAAATATAATACCCAATATTTAATAAATTGCAAATTATAAAATAATTTATTCTATAGGCAGAAATTTTATTGAAAATTAAATCTATAGATATATAAATTTCACCATTTTTATCGAAATTAACTACTTATCTTCGCTTAACTAATGTTCCAGCTAATGTAAGCAGCTTGGCTCTTAATAGCCCAAGGGCACCTACTGAGGACTTATAGAATACGTACCCACACCACTGTTAAACATTTTCAACAACGGTGACAAAAAGGAACTAATTGAATTTGCAAACCCGTTTTTAGACCTTTCATTTAATTTCGCTTCCCTCGTTAAGCATCTATATTCATCTGTTCCTTTTACTTGATCACGTTCTTCTTGATGCTTTTTAAATAATACTGTCTGTGCTTCACTATATTCTCTTACCTTACGCTTAAACTCTTCATCTGTTTCAAAAGATTCAGCACCCTGCCAGATCCCCCTTTTTTTTCGATAATCAAAATAAGCGTCACAAAACTTTTGCCTAAAATCCCATGTTGACACATGAGTATTTGAATCAATAAGACTAAAAAGATGTCTTAATTCTGTTCCAAACTCACTCTTAACTTACCCCATCATCAAATGCCAATATTTTTCTAAAAAGAGGGATATAACGCAAGCACTGTAATGGGGCATTAAATGCGCAGCTAGTACGAGAGTTAGCCACATTATACACAGTCTTTGGAACCTCAACACTAAACTCAGGCTCAGGGATAGGGGCAGCACCAAAGCACATATACCAATTACACACAAAAAAATATAATAAAAATAAAAAAATAAATTTCTTCATTACTAGCCTTAAATAATCTTAAATTTCTAAGCTACTCTTTTCCCCGCAAGAATGCCTGCCAGCATAATTAACTTTTCTTTTAAAAGTTTTAGAGCTTTGATTAATGTGATAGTGTCCTGTTCCCAGCTAAAAATAGTATATGGATGGGCGCTTGTTATATCTTTAAGTTGATAGAACAAACTAACACACTGTATTCGCTTTAATTCATTTTCTATATTAAAAACCTGCCCTCTAGCGCTCGCCTCTTGACTTAAATTTACAGCTTCATCTTCTATTTCTCGAACTCCATCATTTACATGTATACAACTAAACTTATACCATTCACCATTAATTTTTACATATGCCATGTAATGTCCACCGGCAATTACTGGATTGAATTCTACTGCCCCAACAAGCTCATATTCTATTTTTTCTCCACACAATTTCATAAGCCCACAAAAATTCATATATGGAGCTATATCAATTGTTTCGTTAAAAACAACACCCTGCACGTCAAGAAGCCTAAATACTAAAAATCTTGCCCATACCTTTTGGTCTGGCCCATAACTAAATAATCTTTTAAGAATATAAGAATTATCAGTTTCAATTTTTTCAAATGCGTTAACATAATCAAAAGCCGATGACAAAGAACCAATGTGTATATCCGCTATTATATTCGCTAAACGGCCAAATTCGTCTAAAATTAAACGTACTTCTGCAGTTACATCTCTTTTCGAAAACACTTTATTAACCTCATTGCAAAAATTCCTTGCCGCAGCCTCTCCTGAAACCCTAAAAGATTTGGTAAATCCATTTAATGTCTTATAATTATTCCCAAAAGACCTCACAACACGCATGCTTTCACAACATTCATTAATCATCTCTAAAAATGGATACAAAAAACTCTCATTCGAATCTGTATAACCACTTTTGTGCTTTTCTATACCAAGCCATTCTCCACCATAACTAAATAAAGCTTCTTTATCGCAATACTTTTCTTTAATTATTTTACACTTCTCTTCTTCTTTAGCGCATTCACATTCAAAATTAATTTTTTGTACATCCTGAGTGTGTTGCCATTTTAATTGTTCTAAATCTTTAGATGTTAATTTTTGAAATTCATAACGCCTGTCTAAAACCATTACGCGTCCAGAACGCTCATTTTCCAATCTACTTATTTCACTCACACATTTTTTTAATCTATTCTCAAAAGCTCTATTTTCATCAGACGAATCAAAAAATTTAACTAAACCTGGATACTTTCTATTCCTCACAAAATCCCAATACAAATTACAGAAATCCTGCCTAAACTTCAATGTCGATGTTCTATACGGTAAACCCATCTGACTAAAAATATTTCTAAATAGATTTCCCAACTCACTATTCCGCACCCCCTCATCTTTTTCCAATATCTCTCTGAAAAACGGAAGATGGTACAAGCACTGCAACGGCGCATTAAATGCACAGCTAACACCAGAGTTTTGTACATTATAATAAACCTTTTTACTGGGCTCAGGGATATGGGCAGTGCCAAAAATATATTTACAGTTCAAAAGGCCTATGATTATCATACTAACCAATAAAACTATTTTCATAACACCCTTCCAAAACAAGATTACAAAATTTATTTTAACAATACATTAAAGTTTAAATAAATACCAAAAAGAAAATCAAACACAAAGCTAAATTTATAAAATATATTTAAAAAGAATAAAATTATAGTAAAAATGTGGCCCGCGTCGCGGGCCACATTTTTTGATAGTGTCAAATAATAAAATTCATCTTTAATATTATACCTGCTTTTATAAAAACTATTAATTTTGGCTCTTGCCCAGAATAATTTCTAAAAATGATTTAAAATCTCTAACATTTTATCATAAAAGTTTTTATTACTATCAGGACTTACGCAAAGAAGCCAAATAGTTGATTGAAAGCGTTAAGGCGGTTAATCAACTTGATTGATTTTAGCTCTCTGAGGGTGTTGAGCGCCTGTTCTGGATTTTCAATTTTTAGTCGTTCTT
>Ga0233425_10005683_pt1 | contig 19399 bp, 10 predicted proteins | sample Watercolumn_Towu_2_FD_181712 | JGI IMG/M metagenome (GOLD analysis project Ga0233425, IMG submission 181712) | Freshwater microbial communities from Lake Towuti, South Sulawesi, Indonesia - Watercolumn_Towuti2014_140_MG | ecosystem: Environmental > Aquatic > Freshwater > Lake | place... | reverse complement strand
GCTCGCCCTACCTGTGGCCCGGTAGCCATCGGTGGGGCGAGGTCTCCCGCCTCCGCCCCGAAGGGCTCCGGCGCGGCATGCCGACCGAGCCGGGCCATCTCGCGGCCGTATGGCCCGTGGCGCCTGCGCGGTATAACGAATCGCCGATGCGCCCGCGGAAGGGCGCCGGGAAACCGAGGAGCGCGCAGCGGAAGCCGTGACCGCTGCGAGCCTCCCGTCGGCACGCGCCCGACCTCAACCTATCCGCCGAGTTCGTCGGATATGGAATTGTCCAATGATTGGACAACTTATTACGGGACAGTGCTTTGCGTTGCGAATGGCTCACGCCACCGATTGCCTGTCCCCGCGCGTCTTGTCCCCGCGCGTCTTTGTCCCCGCGCGTCTTCTAAACGGTCAGGTCCTTGTTGTCGGCGTGGTCCTTCACGGCGTAGCCGGCGTCCTGGCGCTGGAAGTTGACCTTGTTCTTCTTCATGTAGAGGTCGTGGACATCCCGGGCGGAGAGGCCGACGACCTGGGCGAGGGAGATGAGGAAGTGGAACAGGTCGATCACCTCGACGCGGGCGTTCTGGCGGTCGTAGTTCTGGTACTTCGCCCACCATTTCCACGGCACGCTGTCGACGAGCTCGGCCGCCTCCTGCGTGAGGGCGCGGCAGTAGTTCAGCACCCACTTGGGCTGCTCGTCCTCGGGCAGGCGGACGGTGTCGACGCCGATGCGCCGGTTCAGTTCGGCCTGCATGCGGAACATCTCTTCCAGGCAATCGAGTTCGCCGCTCATGTCGCATCCCCCGTCGTTCGATGCCCGGCACATACCACGGAAGCGCCTTGTCCACAAGCGCCGGCATCTGCTATAGGTGCCCCGCGCGCGGGGGGCGGCGGGGGGTCTGCCGCGCGGGGGATCGAGCCATGGAGAAGGTCGTCATACTGGGCAGCGGCGCGGCGGGCTACACGGCGGCGATCTACGCCGCCCGGGCGGATCTCTCGCCGCTGCTGGTCGAGGGCGCGCAGCCGGGGGGGCAGCTCACGACGACGTCGGAGGTCGAGAACTTTCCCGGCTTCCCGGAGGGCGTCGACGGCTTCTCCCTGATGGACATGATGCGCCGCCAGGCGGAGCGGTTCGGCTGCCGCTTCGAGGGCGGGTCGGCCACGGCGGCGGATCTGTCGGGCCAGCCCCTGCGCCTCACGTTCGACGGCGGCCGGGAGATTCGGACGCGCACGCTCATCATCGCGACCGGCGCCACGGCCCGGTACCTCGGCCTGCCCTCCGAGCAGGCGCTTCTCGGCCACGGCGTCTCCGCGTGCGCGACGTGCGATGGCGCGTTCTACAAGGGCGTGCCGGTGTGCGTCGTCGGCGGCGGCGACACGGCCATGGAGGAGGCGTCGTTTCTCACGCGGTACGCGTCGAAGGTGACCCTCGTCCACCGCCGCGACCAGTTCCGCGCATCGAAGATCATGGCCGACCGCGTCCTCGCCAACCCGAAGATCGAGGTGCTCTGGGACACCGTGGTCGAGGAGGTGCTCGACCCGGCGAAGAAGGAAGTCACCGGCGTGCGCGTGCGCCACGTGAAGACCGGCGAGCGGAAGGTCGTCCCCGTGAAGGGGTACTTCGCGGCGATCGGCCACCGACCGAACGCGGACATCTTCGCCGGCCAGCTCGACGTGAACCCGCAGGGCTACCTCGTCACGACGTCCACCCGCACCCGCGTGCCCGGCGTCTACGCCGCGGGCGACGTGCAGGACCCGGTCTACCGGCAGGCCGTCACCGCCGCCGGCGCCGGATGCATGGCCGCGCTGGAGGCGACGCGGTTCCTGGAAATGCAGGGCGAATGAGCGACCGGCGCCCAGCCGAGGCGGCGGACCGCCCCGCCGGCGAGTGGGGCACGTACCGCCGCCTGATCGGCTACGTCCGACCCCACGGGCGGCGCCTCGCCCTGGGCGGGCTCTTCTGCGTCCTCTTCGCCGGCTCCAGCACGGGCCTGATCTACGGCGCGAAGGGCTTCTTCGAGCGCGTGTTCAACCCCCTCGACCGCTCGATGCCGGAGGTGCTCGCCGTCGCGGGGCTGCTGGTGGCGCTGGGCCTCGTGCGCGGCCTCGGCGACTACGTCGGCCGCTACCTGATCGAGTGGGTCGGCAACCGCGTGGTCATGGACCTGCGCAACGCGATGTTCGACCGCCTGATGGACCTCTCGCTCGACTACTTCACCCGCCGGCGCACGGGCGAGATGATCTCGCGCATCGCCAACGATTCCGCGCTCGTCGAGCGGGCCGTCGCGCAGGTGCTGACGGACCTCTTCAAGCAGCCGGTGGTCCTGCTCGGCGCGATCGGGGCGCTGCTGTGGCTGGACCCGGTCCTGGCGGCCGGCATGATCGTGATCTTCCCGCTGTGCATCGTGCCCATCGCCCTCTTCGGCCGGCGCGTGCGGCGCTCGGCGCGCCTCGGGCAGCAGCACCTGGGGGACCTCCTCTCGGTCACGCAGGAGGGCCTCTCCGGCATCCGCGTCGTCAAGGCGTTCGGCATGGAGGCCTACGAGCGCGGCCGGTTCGCGCGGCAGGCCCGCGAGGTGTTCCGCCGCATCATGCAGGTGACCCGCGCGAAGGCGGCCGCCGAGCCGGTGGTGGTGGAGATGGGCATCGTCGGCGTGTCGCTCGTGCTGCTCTACGCCTGGCACACGCGCATGGGCGTGGGCGAGTTCTTCGCCTTCGCGCTGGCGCTGATGATGATGTACGACCCCGTCAAGCGCCTCGGCAACATCCACCTCGTGATCCAGCACAGCTCGGCCGCGGCGGAGCGCATCTTCGAGGTGCTCGACGCCGAGATCACCGTGCGCGAGGCGCCGGACGCGGCGACGTTCGACGAGCCGGTGCGCGAGATCGAATTCCGCGGCGTCTCCTTCGCCTACGACCACGCGCCCGTGCTCTCCGGCATCGACCTGTCCGTGCCCGCCGGCCGGCGCGTGGCCCTCGTCGGGGGCTCCGGCGCGGGCAAGACGACGCTCGTCAGCCTCCTGCCGCGCTTCTTCGACGCGACGGAGGGCGCGATCCTCCTCAACGGGCGCGACCTCCGGTCCTTCACGCTGCGCTCGCTGCGCGACCAGATGGGCCTGGTGACGCAGGAGACGGTCCTCTTCAACGACACGGTCGCCAGCAACATCGCCTACGGTTCGCCCAGCCGTTCGCCCGCCGAGATCGAGGCCGCCGCCCGCCGCGCCCACGCCGACGGCTTCATCCGCGAGATGCCCGAGGGCTACGGCACCGTCATCGGCGAACGCGGCGTGCGCCTCTCCGGCGGCCAGCGGCAGCGGCTCGCGATCGCGCGCGCCATCCTCCGCAATCCGCCGATCCTGATCCTCGACGAGGCCACCAGCGCGCTCGACACGGAGTCCGAACGCCTCGTCCAGGCCGCCCTGGAGGACCTGATGCGGGGGCGGACGGTGTTCGTGATCGCGCACCGGCTCTCGACGGTCATGGGCGCGGACGAGATCGTCGTCCTCGACCGCGGCCGCATCGTCGAGCGCGGGACGCACTCCGCCCTGCTGGAGCGCGGCGGCGTCTACCGCCGGCTGTACGAGCTGCAGTTCGAGGAGGTGCCCGCTCCATGAAGGCCCCGGCGTCGAATGCCTCTCCCGATCGCGACGGTCCACGGCGGGGCGCCGGACGACCCGCCCCCCCCGCCCGCCGCGTGCGCGTCACGCCCGCGGCCCTCCGCCGCGGCGCGGATGCGCAGCGCGAGCGCGCGCGGCTCCTCTCCCGCCCCGCGGTGCGCATCGCCCTGCTCGCCATCGGCCTGCTCGCCATCGTCGCCCTGGTCCGCGACATGGGCACCGTCAGCCGCCTCCGGGCGTCGCGCGGCGAATGGGACGCGGAGGACATCGCCTCGCTCGGGCTCGGGCTCTCCGACGCGCGCCACGTCGATCCCGCCGGCCGCTTCGCCGTCACGCTGCCCTCGGCCTGGCGGGCGATGCGCGGCGAGGACGTCGGGACCTATGCCGCCCGTTTCATCGGCCCGCGCGACATCGAGCTCTCGATCCGCATCGCGGAGCTGCCGCACGGCCGCTTCGAACGGCTGCTCCGCGACACGGCGAAGCTCGAGGACGATTGGGGCATCCCGATGAACATCCGCACGAACGATCTCCGCGGCCGGCCGTGCATCGAGCGCACGTGCCGCCTCGTGCAGCAGGGCGTGTTCGCCGTCGACTTCCTCGTCGGCCGCACCGCCCACCACCTCCAGTTCGTCGCGCCCCGCGAGGTGCAGGAGCGCCTGATGCCGCTCTTCCGCGACATCCTGGCCACCTACGACCCGGAGCCGCGGTCCGACGTGCCGCCGCCCGCCGTCCCCGTGACGCCTCCCGCCCCCTAGGGTCGAGTTCGGGGGCCCCTCGCCGCGCCAAGCCCTTCGCCTCTTCAACGACGAACCCGGCCCGCCGGGGGCTGAAGCCCCGGGAACGCTTCCCCCTGAAGGCGGAACTCCGGCCGTCTCCGTCAGCGTACCGGCTTCCGCCGGCCGCCGGCGCGCCGCTTCGGCGGGGTCGCGGGCCGGAAGGCGAACGGCCTCGGGCGCATCGGCGAGTTGTTGCCGTCGAGGTCGGTTCGTGCGCGACATGGGCGGTGCACGCCGGCTCGCTCGGAGAGCTCGCGCTACCTGTGCCATGGGGGCGATAGGTAGGGCGCGTTCTCCGAACGCGCCGCAGGGGTCAGGCGGTGGTCAACGGCTCGCTCGGAGAGCTTGCCCTACCGGTCGCCCGGTAGCCATCGGTGGGGCGAGGTCTCCGACCGAGCCGGGGCCATCTCGCGGCCGTATGGCCCGTGGCGCCTGCGCGGTATGACGAATCGCCGATGCGCCCACGGCCTCCCCGCGCGCCCTTTGCCGTTGACCCGCCGGAAGCGGCCGCGCTATCCTCCCGCGCTCGCGTCAGTCATCGGAAAGGGCGCCGCGCATGGCGATGTTGATCAGCCGGTTCAACAAGTTGATTCGTTCCCGCATTCTGTGGGGCGTGTTCCTGGTCATCATCGTCTTCTCGTTCGTGGTCTGGGGCACGTTCTCGGGCGGCTCGCGGGAGGAAACGGCCCGCTCGCCGGGGCGGATGTACGGGAAGGACATCCCGGCGGCGGAGTTCCACCAGGCCTACCAGGCCGTCCTCGCGGAGTGGGTCTTCGCGATGGGCCGCCGGCCGGACATCACCGACCGGATGGACCGCGCCATCCGCCAGAACGTCTGGCGGCGGCTCGCGTCGCTGGAGGAAGCCCGGCGCATGGGGCTTTCGGCCACGGACGACGAGGTCTGGGCGGCCGTCGAGGCCTCGTTCAGCACGGACGGCCAGTTCAACGAGGCGGCCTGGCGGGACTTCGTCGAGCGGCGGTTGCCGGAACTGGGCTACAGCAAGGCGTTCTTCGACCGGTACATGCGCGACGAGGTCCTTCTCGGCCGCCTGCGCGCGATCGTCGACAGCGTGCTGCTCGTCCCGCCGGCCGACGTCCAGCGCAACTTCAGCGCGTGGCGCGACGAGTTCACCGCCGAATACGTGGAGATCCCCCGCTCGCTCGCGGAGACGAACGTCGCCGTCACCGACGACCAGCTCCGCACCGAATTCGAGACCCGCGCCGAGGACTACCGTCTGCCGCCCCGGGTGCGCGTGAAATACGTGCTCTTCAAAGTCGAGGACTTCCCCGTGGAACCGGCCTCGATCCGCGACGACGAGGCCGAGGACTACTACGCCGAGAACACGCACCGGTACCGCGTCCTCGTGCCCGACGAGCCCTCGCCGGAAGCGGTCTCCACGAACGGCGCCGCGGCGGCCGCCGAGCCCCGCATGCGCGAGAAGACGCGCCCCTTCGAGGAAGTCCGCGACGAGGTCCGCGCGGAGCTCGCCCGCGAGGCCTCCCGCAACCGGGCGCGCGAGGCGGCCGACGCCTTCATCAGCCGCCTGCTGCCCGAACGCGCGACGCCGATGAGCTTCGACGACGCGGCGGCGGCCGCGCAGGTCGAGATCCAGCGGCCGGAGCCCCTCGCCGCGCGGGATGTTGTTCCCGGCGTCGCCCTCCCCGCCTTCAACCGCGCCGCGTTCGAGCTGCGCGACAACCCGGACGAGTACTTCAGCAATCCCGTCACCTCCGATCGCGGCGTCTATGTCATCGCGCTCGACGAGCGCCTGCCCTCCCGCCTCCCGACCTACGAAGAGGCCGCCGACCGGCTCCGCGAAAGCGTGCACGCGCGCGCCGTGAAGGAGGCCCTCTACGCGAAGGCCCGCGAGCTGCGAACCGCCGTGGCCGACCGGGGCCGACCGCTGGCCGAGGTCGCGGCGGAGTGGGGACTGACGGCGCGGACCTCGCCCGCGTTCACGGCCGACGACGGCGTCCCGAACGAACCGCTCTCCTCGCTGATCGTCCAGGCCGTCCTCTCCTGCAACGAGGGCGAGCTCTCCGAGCCGATGCCGTCGCCGGCGGGCGGCCTGGTGCTCGCGCGCGTCGTCCGGCGCGTGCCGGGCGACGCGGCCACCCTCGCGTCGCTCAAGACCGACATCGTCCAGATCGTCCACCGCATGCGCGCCCCCGTGCTCCAGGCGTCGTTCCAGGACTGGCTCCTCGAGCGGGCGGCGTTCGAAGCGCCGGAGCGCCCGCCGGCGGAGACCGACGATGCCGGGCCGGAGGAGGACGGCGCCGAGTCGGACGAAGACGCCGACGTCTGATCCCGCCGTGCGCCGAACCGGGCACCGGGAGGGGCCGGCCGGGAGCGGGGAGCAGGATCAGCGGCTCGCGCCGCGGGAGGCCGCCATGTACGTCACGATGGTGCACGTCCACGTGAAGAAGGAAGGTCTGCCCGGTTTCATCGACGCCTGCCGGCGCAACCACGAGGCCTCGACGCGGGAGCCCGGCAACCGGCGCTTCGACGTCCTGCAGTCGGCCGAGAACCCCGAGTGGTTCGTCCTGTACGAAGCGTACGATTCCCGGGAAGCCGCCGCCGCGCACAAGAACACGCCGCACTACGCCGCGTGGCGCGACGCCGTGGCCGACTGGATGGCCGAGCCGCGCAAGGCTTTCGTCTTCGACGGCCTGTTCCCCCGGTGACGGCGCCCGGCCCCGGCGCCTCCGTCCGACCGGCCCGCGGCCCGTCCGCCCCCCCCGCCCGCCCGCCGCGCCGCGCGCCCTCAGGCCTTCCGGCGGCCGACGGGCGCGAGGTAGATCGCGAACTCCTCGCGGCCGTCGACGCCCAGCAGCGCGTCCAGCGACTCCTGGTCGTACGCCGCGATCGCGCACGTGCCGGCGCGGACCGCCTCGCAGGCGAGATAGAGATTCTGCGCGACGTGTCCGGCGTCGAGCGCGATGACCTTGTGCGCCGCCGCGCCATACCGCCACTCCATGCGCCGCGGGACGGCCGTCCACACGAAGACCGCCGCCGCCTCGGCCACGAACGACTGCCCGAACGTCGCGGCGGCCAGCGCGTCCTCCACGTCCGTCACCGCGCGCTCCAGCACGAGCTCGTGATCGAGCGGCAGGTAGCGGTGCAGCGCCTGATCGAGGCCCGTCACGCGCAGGGCGAAGACGTACGTTTCGAGCGCATGCCGGGCGCCGGCCGACGGCACCGTGCGCAGCGTCACGGCCGGGCTCAGCCTCCGCCGCACGCCCTGCGTCGCCCACAGCAGGAACGACAGCTCGTCGAGCGTCAGCGGCTCGGCCGCGTACTGCCGGACGCTCATGCGGCGCCGGATGGCCTCCTCGACCGTCACGGGCGCGATGCCTTCCCAGCGCCCCGGCGCCGCGAGCCGGATCCGCCGGGCATCGGGCCGTGGAGGCTTCTGAACGGGCGGGGGCGGACGCCCCAGGCCCTGTTCCGTCTGCGAGAAATCGACGGTCTTGCGGATCGAGTCCTTCAAGAACGAGCGCAGCCTGTCCATCCGGTTCGCCACGGCGTTCACCCCCCGTGCCGGCGTTCCGCCGAAGCCGGCCGCGGACCCGCACGGCGCCGAGCATAGCCGTCCGGGGCGCCGATGTCCATGAGATGGCCCCGGCTCGGTCGGCATGCCGCGCCGGAGCCCTTCGGGGCGGAGGCGGGAGACCTCGCCCCACCGATGGCTGCCGGGCGACAGGTAGGGCGAGCTCTCCGAGCGAGCCGGCGGGCACCGCCCATGTCGCGCACGAGCCGACCTCGACGGCAACCACTCGCCGATGCGCCCGGCGACGGATTGTCCAAGGGTTGGACAATCGCGCCCGCCCCCGGGGATGCCCCCCCAAGCCGTCCCGGAGATTTGATCCCCACCGTCGCGGTGCTATACTGCGAGATGTCGACCGGCGCGCGGAGGCCGGAGGGGATGGCCATGACCGGACGCATCGAGAGCCTGAAGGCCCACATCCACGAGCGGCTGGAGGCGGGCGTGCGGCGGACCGTCTACAACGACCTCGCCGCCGAGTCGCTCCGCCGCACCGTCGGCGAGCCGCGCCCGATCCGCCGCGCCAGGGCGTTCGCCCACCTGATGGACCGCGTCGAACAGGTCGTCCTGCCGCACGAACTCGTCGCCGGCTCCATCCTGGGCCTCTGGCCGCTGGTGGACGACGCCGATCTCCCGACCCGCGAGCAGCGCCTCGAGAAGGCGCGGGCGGCGATCCGCCGGCAGATCGAGGAGGAGCGCTCGAAGCCGGGACCCGAGGTCGCGCGCTGGGCGCTGATGGCACGCGATCATTACGACGCCAACATCCGGTTCGAGGACCTTCAGCGCCTCTGGCAGGACCTGATCGAGGAATTCCGCGAGGAGCCCCGCATCACCCCCGCCGGGATCTACCGCGTCATCGAGCACCTCTTCGTCTTCGACTACGGCGGCGAGGCGCGCCGGCTCATGGCCGACCTGCCCTGGTTCTCGGCCAACCACCTGCACCTGAAGTACGAGCGGGCCCTCCGCCGCGGCCTCGGCGGCATGCTGCGCGACGTCGACGCCCGCCGCCGCGCCGCGCCGCCCGCGAAGAAGGACTTCTACGACGCCGTCGAGATCGTGCTGCGCGCCACGGGCCGATTCATCGCCCGCTACGCCCGCACGCTCCTGGAGGCCGCCGCCGCGCAGGAGGCGGCCGACCCCGCCCGCGCCGCCGAACTGCGCCAGATGGCCGGCGTGTGCGAGCTCGTCGCCGAGCACGCTCCGCGCACCTTCCGCGAGGCCGTGCAGCTCGTGTGGATGCTCCACCTCGTCGGCAACATCGCGGGCGGATCCGCCATGTCCCTCGGGCGGCTGGACCAGTACCTGGCGCCGTTCTACGCGCGCGACGTCGAGGCCGGGCTGCTCTCGCGGGAACAGGCGAAGGATCTGCTCGCGTGCGTGTGGCTCAAGGTCAACGAACCGAAGATGCGCACCGTGCAGAGCGTCTGCCTCGGCGGCGTGCGCCCCGACGGCGCCGACGGCGCGACGGCGCTCACGGACCTCTGCCTGGACGTCACCGGCGCGGTGCTGGAGCCCTACCCCAACACCGCCATCCGCGTCCACGCCGGCACCTCCGAGGCCCTCTGGGACCGCATCGCGCGGACGGTGCTGCGCGGCGGCGGCCAGCCGCAGATCTTCAACGATGACGCGATGATCCCCAGCCTCGTGCGCTCCGGCGTGCCGGAGGCCGACGCGCGCGAGTACTACCCCATGGGTTGCATCGAGGTCATGCTCGCCGGCCTGCAGCCGACCTACGCCGGCGCGGGCGGGGTCGACTTCCCCGGATTGATCGAGCACGTCTTCCACAACGGCGCCCCCAACCGCACCGGCGTGTCCGGCGCGCCCACGGGCGAACTCGCCGCGTTCCGGACGTTCGAGGACTTCCTGAACGCCTACCTGGAGCAGGTCCGCTTCCAGATCCGCACGCGGTTCGAGGAGAGGGAGCGGGTTTACGTCGAGGCCGACGGGCGGCAGTACGACCCCTACGCCTCGGCCTTCGTCGAGGACTGCCTCGACAAGGGCCTGGACCTCTGCCAGGGCGGCGCGCGCTACCCGAAGATCTTCGTCTCGAACGCCATGGGCCTGGGCACCGCCGTCGACTCGCTCGCCGCGGTGAAGGCCTTCGTCTACGACCGGCGCACGCTGACGCTCGAGCAGTTGCGGGACATCCTCGACCGCAACTTCGAGGACGCGGAGTCCGTTCGGCTCATGCTCGCCCGCGGCGCGCCCGCCTTCGGCAACGACGAGGACGAGGCGGACGCCATCGCGGAGCGGGTGTTCGCCGCGTGGTCGGAGGCGATCCTGACCTTCCCCTCCCGCATCGGCGCCATCTACCTCCCCCAGATGTTCAGCTACCACAGCCACGTCCGCGCCGGCGAAGTGCACGGCGCATCGCCCAACGGCCGCCGCCGGGGCGAGACGTTCAGCGACGGCGCCGGCCCCTCGCAGGGCCGCGACACGCGCGGGCCGACGTGCCTGCTGAACTCGATGACCCGCCTGGCCCTGCCGCGCCTGACCGGCGGCTGCGCCTTCAACATGAAGATCTCGCCCGACTTCGTCCGCGACGACGCGGGCCGCCGCCGGCTGGCCGCCCTGCTCCGCGCGTACATCGCGCGCGGCGGCATGCAGATCCAGGTCAACCTCGTCGACCAGTCGACGCTCCTCGACGCGCAGGTCAACCCCGAGCGGCACCGCGACATCGTCGTGCGCGTGGCGGGCTTCTGCGAGTACTTCACCAGCCTCGACCGCAAGGTGCAGGACGAGATCATCGCCCGCACGGCGCAGCGCTGAGGCGACATGCGCGACGCGGCCCGGCCCGACCCCAATTCCCGCGCGGCGGCGGCGCGCCTCCTGCGGCGGTGGGAGCGGACGCGCCTCTTTCCCGCCTCCCTGCTCGACGCGCTGACGGGCGATCGCGCCTTCGTGACCGAACTCCTCTGCGGCGCCATTCGCTGGCGCGCGGCGCTGGACTGGCTCGCGGGGCGGCTGGTGCGCCGCCCGCCCGCGGCCCCCGTCGCGGCGGTCCTCCACGTGGGGCTCTACCAGCTCTTCTTCACCGACCGCGTGGACGCGTTCGCCGCGGTGCACGAGACGGTGGACGCGGCCCGGGCGGCGGCCGGCGAGGGCGCGGCGCGGCTCGCGAACGCGGTGCTGCGGCGCGCCCTGCGCGAACGCGAGGCCCTCCGCGAGGCGCTCGGCCGGCAGGAGCCGGCGATCGCCTGGTCGCACCCCGCCGGCCTGATCGAGCGCTGGCGGAGGACGTACGGCGACGAGGGCGCCCGGCGCCTCTGCGCGTGGGACAACGAACGCCCCGACCGCGTCATCCGCGTGCGGCCGCCGCACGGGCCGGCGGCTCGATACCGCGAGGTCCTGCGCGCGGCCGGGATGGACGCCGAGCCGCACCCCTTCGCGCCGGACCGGTTCCTCCGCGTGCCGCACGGGACGGACATCGCCGCCTGGCCCGGCTTCGCGGACGGGGCGTTCTACGTCCAGGATCCCTCCACCGCGCTCGCCGTCGACCTCCTCGATCCCCGCCCCGGCGAGTGCATCCTCGACGCCTGCGCCGCGCCGGGCGGCAAGACGCTGCAGATCGCCGAACGCGTCGGCGACGCCGGGCTCGTCGTGGCGCTCGATGCCGACGCCGACCGCCTCGGCCGTCTCCGCCGCAACCTCGATCGCGCGGGCGCGGCGAACGTCCGGGCACGAGGCCTCGACGCCGCGAAGCCCGGCCCGTGGCCGCCACGCGCCGCGGCGGATCTGCCGGCCGCCTTCGACGCCATCCTGCTCGATGTCCCCTGCACGAGCACCGGCACGATCCGGCGCCGGCCGGACGTGCGGTGGAACTTCAGCGCGCGGCGCCTCGCCGATCGCGTCGCCGACCAACGCCGGCTCCTCGACGCGGCGGCGGATCGCCTCCGTCCCGGCGGCCGGATCGTCTACAGCACCTGCAGCCTCGAGCCGGAGGAGAACAACGCAAACCTCGCCGCCTGGCTCGCGGCCCGGCCGGCGTTCCGCCTCGCCGCCGAGCGCTCCCTCTTCCCGCCCGACAGCGGCACCGACGGCGCGTTCGCCGCCCGTGTGGAGCGGTCGGAGGAATCGGGGGAAGCCAGATCGAGGGGATGAACCCAAGAGGAGCCGTTGAACGGCTCCGCACAGGTTCATCCCTCATTCGCTTCCGCCGATCGCACGACGCGGCGACCGGCGCCGGACCCATTCATCCCGTGCGCCGCCCATGGCGTGCACGCGCCGGCATGAACGGCAGCGACTCGCCCATGCGCCCCGGGCGCATCGGCGAGTGGTTGCCGTCGAGGTCGGTTCGTGCGCGACATGGGCGGTGCACGCCGGCTCGCTCGGAGAGCTCGCCCTACCTGTCGCCCGGTAGCCATCGGTGGGGCGAGGTCTCCGACCGAGCCGGGGCCATCTCGCGGCCGTATGGCCCGTGGCGCCTGCGCGGTATAACGAATCGCCGATGCGCCCACGCGCCCCGGCGCGAGGGAACTGCTCTTCCCACGCTCAACGGCTCTTGGCAGGCTGAACGGCTCGTCCCAGGTTCACGGCGCCAGGCAGACGATCTGGCCGTTCACCAGGGCGATGAGCAGCCGGCCGGAGGCGGCGCTCAGGCCGTCGAAGGCCGGGCACGCCGGCAGGTCGTGTTCCGCGAGCAGGCGCCCGTCGGCGCCGTCGTGCACGAGCAGCTTGCCCGGCCCTTCGTAGCGCGTGGACCGTTCCCACTCCGCCGCCGTCGGGCCCTCGACGATGCCCGCGCTGAAGACCCGCTCGCCGCCGTTGCCGTCGGGTGCGACCAGCATCGCGCGCACGATCAGCGGCACGGTGGTCTCCCAGGCCGGCGCCCCCGTGCGGACGATCTCGGCGGAATTGCCGTACTGCTTGAAGCGTTCGTTGAGCTTCTTGTCCGCCAGCGCGCCGGCCGTGTTGCGGTGCTCGAACCCATCCGCCACGAGGCGGTTGCCCGCGCCGGGCTCATGCGTCGGATACCATCCTCCGGTGTAGTGCTTGGCGGCGTAGGCGCGCGTCTCGCCCACGACCACCATCGTGCCCGCGCGGGCCGCCCAACCCGAGCCGCCGCCGTAGCCCGGCCAGCTCTCGTCGTACATCCAGTACGCGCGGTGGAACATCGTGCCGTCCAGGAAGCCGGCGTTCGCCATCACGTGCATCCCGCCCATGGGCGTCAGGCCGGTGTAATAGATGCGTTCGAGCGGACGCGGCTCCAGCGCCGGCGTCAGCTTGGTCTGCATCATGTAGAGGTCGGTGCCGTCCGTCGTCAGCAGGTCGGCCTCGGCGCCGTGCAGGTTGTAGCCCGTGGCGTATTGCGTGGCCATGCCGGCCCGCAGCGCCGACATCTTCGCCGCGTCGCCCTCGGCCTGCTGGATGTCCCGCTCGCTGAGCACGCCTTTCTTGAGCCCCTCGGCATCGGGCCGAGGCCCTTCGAGGACGCGATGATGCCGCACCGCGCCGGTCGCGGGATCGAGCGCGTAGAGGCGGATGCCTCCGTCGAGGTAGCTGTTGCGCCCCGCCACGGCATAGATGAGCCCCTCGTGGAACAGCACGCTGGACGAGACGGGCCAGAGGCTCGCCAGCCGGCCGCCGTCGAGCGTCAACGCCTCGACGGGCGCCGCTTCGAACCGCCACGCTTCGACGCCGCTCGCCGCGTTCAGGCAGTGGACCGAGCCGTCGCGAACGCCCACGAAGAGGAAGGCGCCGGCTCCGCCTTGCAGGATCGTCGGCGGGCCGTCGAGGGCCGCCGGGAACGACTTCGCCCACGTGGTCGCGCCGTCGGCGAGCTCCAGGCACACGAGTTCGCCACGGTCCTTGCGCACGACGTACGCCCGCCCGCCGGCGATCGTGGCCTGCGTCAGCTCGCCTCCGAGGTCGCGCGTCCACGCGGACTTGAGTTCCGCGGAGACCGCACCGCCTGCGCGGCCGGTCCGCCGCGCATCCTGCCGGTGCATCGGCCACTCGGAGGAAGGCGGGAGGCGGAAGGCGGGAGACGGAAGGGCGCCGAACGCCGGGCCCTTCGCCAGTCGGCCCGGGTCGTCCGGCGGACGGGCGGCGTCGAGCCCCGCGGGCAGCGCCGGCGCGAGGGCGGTGAAACCGTAGATGCGCGCGCCGGCGTAGCAACTGCAGGGGTCGGGCGTGACGTAGAAGAGGCCGTTCGCGGGCAGGTTGCCGAGCGAGCACGCCCCGCGGAGCCAGTCGTTGACCGAGTGGTTGCCGCCCTTGAGGTCGATGAACTCCGCGCCGCGCTGCGGGGTGATGAGGTAGCGCTCGGTGGCCTTGCCGGGAAAGCAGCGGATGTGGTGGCCGCGCTTGAGCATGTCGCCGAGGGCGGGCAGCGAGGCGTTCTGGCCGTCGGCCAGGCGCGTGGCGTTGCCCGAGTCGCCGTAGATCGCGCCGCCGATCGCGCGCAGCGCCGTCGGGAACGCGAAGCCGCCGGTCGTGCCCATGCGCGGGTTCTTCCAGATCTCGCGTCCGTCGGCGAGGTCCAGGCACACGCCGCCGCCGGTCGCGCTGCTGGTCCAGAGCACCTTGCCGTCGGCGATCAGGAGATTGCCCGTCAGGTTGCGGATGCCCGTGAAGCGGCGGTTGACGATCGGGTTGGCATAGGTCCAGGCGGGCCCGCCGGTCTTCGCGTCCAGCGCGACGAGCGCCTCGTAGTTGTGGAAGACGACCTTGCCGCCCGCCGTCGCGAGCGTCTGCACCGACACCAGCGGCCCGTCGTGTCGCCAGAGCACCGTCCCCGATTTCGCGTCTACGGCGACGACGCGCTCCAGCTTCTGCTCCCGCAGGCCCTCGAAGATGCGGCGGTTCGGCTCGCTCTTGATCTCCTCTTCCGTCGCACCCTTCGTCTTCATCTCCTGCGCCAGCGCGGACCTCCCGGCGCGGTCGAGGACCGGCATCGGGATCTCGGAGCGCACGCGGCAGACGACGAGGTCGCCCTCGGCGACGATCTCGTCGACGCTCCCGCCGACGCCGACCTCGCGCACGACCGTTCCCGTGGCCGCGTCGAGGATGCTCAACGGCCCGTCGCGATAGCTCAGCGCGGCGCAGACCTTGTCGCCCTGCGCGACCATGCGCCGGTTCAGGCTGAGCGGCGTGCGCCAGACGAAGTCGGGCACCGCCTGGCCCGACACGTCCTCAAAGAGCCGCTGCCCGTAGCCCTCGAGCGGGCGCGTCCACAGGAACGCGCCGTTGAAGGCGTCGCGCGCGACCAGCGCCCAGCGGTTGGCGATGCCGCCCTGCGCCTGGTCGAAGAGGTACGTGCCCTCGTCGAGAAAGTGGAACACCCGGCCGCCCGCCGTCACGAGGCCCGTGAAACTCGAACCGTGGTTGTGGCTGCGCAGGTGCCGCGGCGGGGCCCACCAGCGGAAGGACACCGGCGGGGCCACTTCCCGATCCCGCGACACCGCGTTGCCGCTCGCGTCGTAGAGGTAATGCGTCCAGTCGTCGATCGTGTCGGGGACGGGGTTCGTGGAGGGCTGAAGGCTGAGGGCTGAAGACTGAAGGTGCACCGCCACGCCGCGGGGGACCAGTACGCGTGCGATTTCCTCTCCCGTCGCCTGCAACCCGGAACCGGAGACCCGGACGATGGCGTTGACGACCCGGTCGGCGAACGGCAGGCGCTTGCCGTCCCACGCGGCAACCGTGAAACGCCCCTGCAGGCCGGCCGCATCGATCGCCGCCTGGGCCTTCGCGACCGACGCGGCGTCGTCGAGCAGGATCCGCACGTGGAAAGATGCGCCGAGTTCCTTCAGGCCGAGGTCGTCGGTGCCCACCTGCACGACCAGCCCGCCGGCGAATCCGGCCGCGCGGATCGGCTCGGCCGGTCCCGCCGCCTCAACGGCCGCGACCGACGCGAGAACCACCCCCGCCATCACGATGGATGCCTTCATCTTACGATCTCCGCCCGCCATCAACCTACCACGTCTCCGCCCGCTGTCAGACGTTCTCATACCCGCCCGCTCCCCACACGCCGCGACCCGCACGCGCAGACGGACCGGCCGACGTGTCCTGGTTAGCGGGTCCAGCGGATGCCCGCGTTCACGGCACGGCCTTCAGGTCGGAGACGGTGACGACGGTCTCACCGGCGCCGGCGCCGGCCGCTAGGCCGGGCGCCAGCGCGCCGCCGGCCAGGTCCGGGTACTCGCCCACGGTCTTCCACCGCCCGTTCGCCTGGACCTCGGCGACGGCATGGCCGTCCCGGACCCTCATGCGCAGCCGGACGGGGAACGCGACGGAACCGGCGGGCAGGACCTCCCGGAGCCGGTCGCCCTGGCCGGCCAGGACGCGCACGGCGCCGCTCGGCGCGACGAGCACTGACGCCGGCGTGGCGAACGTCTTGTAGTCGTCCCAGCCGAAACCGAGTCCCTCGTTGAGGTCCGACACCAGCACCAGCCCCGCGCAGGCCCTCGCGTCGTTCGCCGGTGCGCCGATCGCCTCGATCGTCGCCTCCACGCTGAAGTCCCGCCGGTACCGCGGATCGGTCACCAGCACCGGATACGTCCCGCGCGCGACGATCGGCCCCTTGCCGTGCAGCGCCAGCGCGCCCGCGTCGCCGATGCGCGCGCGTACGTTCGCCCCCTGCCACGACGGCAGCAACCGGGGCCGCCAGAGCGCGCCGCCGAACCGCAGCCCGACGATCTGCTCGTGCCGCGTCAGCGTGTCGGAGAGCCCGCCGGCATCGGCGACCGCGAGTTCGATCTTCTCGATCCCCGCCTCCGCGAAGCGCACCGTGGGCGCCGCCTCCTTCGACGCGCCGAGCGAACCGATTGTCCAAGCATTGGACAACGCGTCGCCGTCGGCGTCGGCGCTCGTGTTGCGGATCGCCGCCTCCTCGCCCGCCACCACCGTCTCCGGCAGCTCGAAGCCGGCCACCGGCGGACGGTTGATGCGGCCGAGGTCAGTCCCCTCGAAGACGTAGCAGAAGACGGTGGCCGGCGGCAGACCGCGGGCGTCGGCGCCGCTCTTCTCGTTGACGGCGAGTACGCCGTTGAACCCGGCGGCGTCCAGCTCGAGGGTCTCGACCTTGTGCCGTTCCTCGAACCGGTCGTCGGTGCGCGGGTCGCCGGCGAGCTTGTGGAGCGAGATCCGCTTCGCCCTGGCGAACGGCAGCCGGACCGTCGCCGGGGTGAACCCGTCGTCGCCGGACACGGGGAAGTTGTCGAGCTTGCGCGAGATCAGGAACACCGTCATGCGGTCGCCCTGGGCGGTGGCGTGGACGCTGACCAGCGGGGCGGCTTTCATCGCGGGCCGCTTGACCCGGTCCATGTTGTCCATCGCCTCGTACTCGGGGAAGTCCCAGCGGGGCACGCTCGCGAGTTTGGCGTCCAACAACAGACCCGTGCCGTGGCGGTTGTACAGCGCCATCGCCTTCCAGAACGGGTAGGCGTGGCCGCCGTACGGGATCGTCGTATGCGAGCCCCATGCGCCGATCTGATGGCCGAAGGTGAAGAACGCCTGATCCTGCATGCCGAAGCGGAAGTTCGTCAGCGCGCCGTCGAGGATCGCCACGGCGCCGATCGGGCTCCGCGCGAGCTGCTGGTCGACCTCCTTGGCCGCCGCCGGGTCGCCGGGCATGACGAAGTAGGCGTAGCCGAACTCGTACACGCCCGATTCGACCGGCCGCCCCGCGGCGCGCAGGCGCCGTTCGCCGTCCCGCGCCTTGGAGAAGTGCGGCTCGATGGCGCTCAGCGGCCACTGCATGACATAGAACCGCTTGAAGTCGTCGATGATTTTCGGGTCGCCGAGGCCGCTGTTGTGGACATAGGCCGCGTAGGTCACCTCATCGGCGCTCGGGGAACGGCGCGCGGCGTCGGCCCCGAAGGGCAGCGCGACCGTCCACCCGCACAGCATGAACTTCGTCTTCTTCTCGACCTCGGGCGTCCAGTACGGGCTGCGGCGCAACAGGGCGATGACGTACTCATTGTAGAGCCCGTACGTCGCGCCGTAGCTGTAGCGTTCGCCGGTCGCGCCGTCCGTGATCGGCAGGCCCCAGTCCCAGTCGTAGGGCCGGAACGACTGATTCCACGTCTCGTTCGAGATCTCGAAGGCGAACTCCGGGAACTCGTCGATCCAGGGCGTCCGCTGTCCCATCGCCCACCGCTTGAACGCCCACGGCTTCTTCTCGGGCGTGTCGCCCTTCGCCGGGTCGTAGAGGGCGCACATCCACTCCGCGAAGCCGAGCCATTCCTCCTCCGAGAGGCACATCTCGATCTGCAGCCAGGGGGAGATGTTCCCCGCCCGGCGCATGTTGTCGAGGAGCGTGAAGAACGTGTGCGTGTGCGAGCGGCCGGCGGAGTAGTTGTTGCCGCCGGCGTAGCCGGTCATGCCTTCGAGCGTGTAGCCCCACGTGGTCTTGATCAGCTCGTGCGTGCGCATGAAGCGCATGTCCGACTCGCGGATGCGCTGGAGCGTGAGCGGGGGGTAGAGCCCGTAGGGTTCGCCCGAGCGGCGGATCTGGAGATTGTCGAGATAGAGCGTCCCCGGGCCCCGGAACGAGAGCATCAGGAAACCGAGGCCTTCATCGAAGAACGCGGGGACGGTGAACGTGCGCGCGACCTTCGTCCACGCGCCGGTGAGCGGCAGGTCCACCGGCGGGATGTCCAGCGTGTTGGCGGGATGGGCCTGCTGGCCGTAGGGCATCGGCACGCCCTTGGGCGCAAACGGCCCGCCGGCGAACACGAGCTGCGCCGTCCCGCTGCCGCGGACCCAGGCCTCCACGGTGTACGCGCCGGGCGCGAGCGCGGGATACCACGTATCCTTGCGGCCGCCGTAGGGCGTGATCGGGAAGCCGGTGAGCGCGTCGCTTTCGACCTCCCACTTGAGGCACGTCGCCCCCCGGCCCGCGAACTCCGCCGGAACCGGCGCCGGATGCGGGACGAACGCCCACCGCGCGGGATAGCCGTCGGACCCGTCGGACCACAGCTTGTACGGCTCCTGGAAGTACACGCTCTTGAAGGGACTCGACACGTTGCGCAGGGCCGGCCAGCTGACATAGGGCGAGACGTCCGACGCCGTGAGCGTGGTCTTGAGCCGGTCCACGAAGACGATGTCGTTCTTCTGGATGACGCGGTCGCGGCGCGGCTCGCGCGAGTCGAGGGCCAGGCCGAACCCCTTCTGCCGCTGCGGCTCCACCGCCGAGACGAAGATCTTGTAGCCGCGCAGGTGCTCGGACTCGACGGGATCCCACGCGAAGCGCAGGACGTCGCCCTCCTGCGTCACGCGCAGGTTCTTCGGCGCGGGCGGCGGCGGCGGCGCATCCGGCGCCGGGTCGTCGAACCGCTGCCACGGCGGATACGGCTCCGGCATCACCTGCCCCTTCGCCTCGCCCGACCGGGCGCGGACGACGTTGGACGGTTCGGACATCCGCTGGAACCGATCGATCGCCTGGACGCAGAACCAGTAGTCCCGGTCCGGCTGGAAGCTGCCGTCGAGCGCCATCGCGAAGTCCGTCTTGCCCCTGGCCGTCGTGATCTGCCCGCGCG
>Ga0233425_10005682_pt1 | contig 19400 bp, 22 predicted proteins | sample Watercolumn_Towu_2_FD_181712 | JGI IMG/M metagenome (GOLD analysis project Ga0233425, IMG submission 181712) | Freshwater microbial communities from Lake Towuti, South Sulawesi, Indonesia - Watercolumn_Towuti2014_140_MG | ecosystem: Environmental > Aquatic > Freshwater > Lake | place... | reverse complement strand
CAGGTGCGGCCTTCTTCGCAGGTGCGGCCTTCTTCACAGGAGCGGCCTTCTTCACCGGCGCGGCCTTCTTCGCCGGCTCGGCCTTCTTCACTGGAGCGGCCTTCTTCACAGGCGCGGCCTTCTTCGCCGGTGCGGCCTTCTTCACTGGAGCGGCCTTCTTCACCGGCTCGGCCTTCTTCGCCGGCTCGGCCTTTTTCTCCGGCGCGGCCTTCTTCTCCGGCGCGGCCTTCTTCGCCGGTGCCTTCGGCTCGGTAGCGGTTTTACCCTTGAGTTCCTTCCCCTCCATCTGCCACCTCCCGGATGTCCGTCACTTTCGGTTCGGGCGGTAATGTAGGTGGATGGCCGGTGGGAGTCAAGCAAAAAGAGGCTGCGGAGACGGTTGCGGCGACGGCCGTGGCGATGGCCACCCCTACGGCTGCGCCAACGGCCGCCGCTACGGCCGGGAGGATGGCAATGGCGGGAGCAAGGCAGTGCTTGACGGTATGCTGGCGGGCGCATATCCTGCGTATGCTTGGAGGTGCACATGCGGACCACCATCAACATCGAGGATGGGCTGCTCGAGCGGGTGATGGGGCTGACCGGGACCCGAGTGAAGACGAAGGCCGTGGACTGCGCACTGCGGGAGTTCGTGAGGCTCAAGGCGCGGGAGGAGCTGCTGATGCTCCGGGGGAAGCTGAACCTGGCCGACATCTGGCAGCAGGCTCGCGAGGAGGAGCTCGATGAGTGAAGACGTCCTGGTGCTGGTCGATACGTCCGCTTGGCTGGAGTTCTTCAAGCGCGGGGAGGGGCAGGTGGCCAACGCGGTGTACCGGCTGGTGAGGGAGGACCGGGCCGTGGTGGTCGGGCCCGTGCTGGCGGAGCTGCTGCAGAGTGCGAGGACCGAGAAGGAGAAGGAGACGCTGAGGCAGAACCTCTCCACGCTGCGCTACGTCGAGGCGGACCGGAGGGACTGGACCGTGGCCGGCTCCATGCTGGCCAAGCTCAGGCGAAAGGGGGTCCACGCACCGCTCACCGACGCTCTCATCGCGGTGCTCAGCGTGAGGCACAATCTGGCCATCCTGACCCTCGACAAGCACTTTGCCCATTTCAGCGACATGCAGTGGTACGCGGTCACCTGAGTGGCTGGCCGCGCACAGAACGAACGATTGCAGCACGGCTGCCGGTGTGATTGACATGTCGGAGCGCCGGTGCGACTTGCGCGTCTGCATGGATCTCGTAGTAGACCGATTCCTCGTCCGCGTGGCTCTCCAGCGCTCCGGGGTAGGGGTGAACGCCGAAGCGAATCTCCCTGGCAGGCTTTGGAGTGGAGTAGTCTTCTGCGGAAGGCTCGGCATGCTCTGCGGGCTCGGCGGGTTCGGCGGGTTCGGCGGCTCCCGGGAGAGCTGCTGGGCTGCCGACTGATGAAGTCGGCTGGTTCTGTCCGGACGAGGAAGATGGAGGCTCGGCCTGTTTCTGCGGGGCCTCCGCGGTTCGGTTGAGGACCCAGGTGAGAGACAGCCAGAGCGCTGCGACCAGCAGCACGGCCAGCCACGCAACGATTGCAGCCTTCCGCCAGCTCCGATTGCCAGGCCGTGCGAACGGGGCGGTCCGAGAATCGGCCGGCGAGGAGGAAGCGGACCCCGTGGATGGGGTGGAACGGGAGCCGGAAGACGGGGACGAAGCGGACCCGGTGGACAGGGCGGAACCGGGTTTCGTGCCCTGAGGAGCTCCCCGGGGTGCGCCGGGCTCCGACGGCAGGGCGACCGTGGGATCGGTTCCGAAGTCACCGCTCTTCTTTGGTGGGGAGCCGGTGAATCCCGAGGGGCCCTTGAACCCGCCGACCGGGATGGGGGCGGCCGGGAGTCCGCCATCGGCTGTTCCGTCCGCTGTGGGCATCTGAGCGATATCCGACAGACTGGCCGTGGTCTCGCCCGCGGGCAGGCGGTCGAGGATTCGGCGCAATTCGGCGGCCGCAGCATCCGCAGTCGGGGGGCGTTCATCGGGTGACTTGGCAAGGCATCTCAGCACAAATGCCTGGAGCTCCTCATCGAGCGTGAGCCCGGGGGCACTGACAGCGAACAGCCTCGGCGGCCAGCTCATGTGGCACACCAGGTAGTCGGAGATGGTGGCGGCCTCGAACGGGTGGGCACCGGCCAGCATTTCATACAGGATGATGCCGAGCGAGTAGATGTCGGACCGGGCATCAAGCGCGTCGCCCCGGGCCTGCTCGGGTGACATGTAGCGGGGGGTACCGGTGATGCAGCCGGTCTTGGTGAGGGTGGCATCGGGCCGGGCCTCGCCGACGAGCTTTGCGAGACCGAAATCGAGCACCTTCACGAAGTCGGTCTGCCCGGTGACCTCGCACAGCATGATGTTGGGCGGCTTGAGGTCGCGGTGGATGACTCCGGTGGCATGGGCATGGGCGACGGCATCGAAGATCTGCACCGCAATGCGGAGCGCCTGTTTCTGTGGGATGCGTCCGGCGATGAGGAGTGCCTCGGAAAGGGGGCGTCCCGGCACGAACTCCATGGCGATGTAAGGGGCCCCTTCCTCGGTGGTACCGAACAGGTACACCTGGATCAGGTTCGGATGGCTCAGCCGGGCGATGGCCCGGGCTTCGCGGCGGAAGCGTTCCACCGCGGTAGGGTCTTGGGACAGGCGCTGGTTGAGGATCTTGACCACCACCTTGCGCCCGATGGTCACCTGTTCGGCCAGGTAGACCGTGCCCATGCCCCCCTTTCCGAGGGGCCCCAGGATGCGGAACTGGCCGTCGAGGGTCCGTCCCGCCCCTCCATCGTTTCTCCGGTCGCTTCCCAAGGCACCTTCTGCGGCCCGAGGGGAATACGCCGCCGCCCCTGGATGTTTCCGGAGGCACGAGGGGCGGGTTGCCCGGGCCCATACGCCGAGTATGCCGCAACCGGACCGGTGGTGCAACGACCGAAGGGCACTGGCTTTTGCTTGACACTGCCGCCCCCCTGCTGCAAGAATCCCCACGCTTTCTTGCGAGGGAGAGGTTGCATGCTCGAGACGCTTACCCAAGGATTTCGTAACGCGCGGGCGCGCTTGAAGGGTTTCCGGCAGCTTTCCGAAGGGAACATCGAGGAAGCGTTGGAACAGGTCAAGGAATCGCTGCTCGAGGCGGACGTGGAGTACCACGTTGCCCTGTCGTTCCTGGAGCAGGTCAAGAAGAAGGCGGTCGGCGAGCTGGTGCAGACCAAGGTCACGCACAAGGGGCAGGAGATCAAGGCCACGCCGGCGGACCACTTCGTGAAGATCTGCCATGACCAGCTCGTGTCGCTGATGGGGAGCGAGGACACTGGATACCAGCGGAGCAAGACCCGCCCGGTCACGACGGTGATGATGGTGGGTCTCCAGGGATCGGGCAAGACGACCACGGCGGCCAAGCTGGCCCGTAACTACCTCAAGGACGGTCGCAAGCCGATGCTGGTGGCTGCGGACGTGTACCGACCGGCAGCCATCGAGCAGCTCATGGTGCTGGGGGAGCGGGTCGGCGTTCCGGTGTTCTACGACTCGGCCATGAAGCCGCCGCAGATGTGCAAGGCCGCCGTGATCAAGGCGATGCGGGACAAGCGGGACGTGGTGATTTTCGATACCGCGGGCCGGCTCGCCATCGACGATGCGCTGATGCAGGAGCTGGAGCAGATCGACAAGGAGGCATCGGCGGACAACATCTACCTGGTCGTGGATGCGATGATCGGCCAGGACGCGGTCAAAACGGCGGGTGAGTTCAATCGCCGGCTCAAGCTGGACGGTGTGATCCTCACGAAGCTGGACGGTGATGCCCGCGGCGGCGCGGCGCTGTCGGTACGGGCCGTGACAGGCAAGCCCATCAAGTACGTGGGCATGGGAGAAGGGATGGACCGGCTGGAGCCGTTCCGTCCGGAGGGGCTGGCATCGAGGATCCTGGGGTTTGGCGACGTCGTCGGGCTGATGAAGGACTTCGAGGAGGTCGTCGACGTCCAGAAGGCCGAGGAAGATGCGGTCAAGATGCTCAAGGGGCAGTTCAACCTGGTGCAGTTCCTGGACCAGGTGAAGATGCTGCGCAAGATGGGACCGCTGCAGGAGATGGTGGCCAAGCTGCCGTTCTTCCCGGACGGGTTGCCGGACGGCTTCAACGTGGACGAGAAGGCGCTGGTCCGAATCGAGTCGCTGATCCAGTCGATGACGCCCAAGGAGCGGGCGCACCCGGAGCTCCTGGGGCCGAGCCGGATCAAGCGCATCGCCCGTGGTGCGGGCCGTCATGAGCGGGAGGTGGAAGACCTGCTGACGCGGTTCAAGGGGATGAAGCAGATGATGTCGGCCATCGGCAAGCAGCCGGGGCTGCTGGGACGGATTCCGGGGTTCCAGCAGATGGCGCAGGCGCAGGCCGTCAAGGGGATGAAGCCTCAGGACATGTTCCCGGGGATGCCGCCGGCCGGGCCGGGGATGCCGCCGGGGATGCCGCCGGGAATGCATCCTGGGATGCACCCTGGGATGGCGGGGATGCCGGGGATGGAAGGACAGCGCCGGATGCAGCCGAAGTTCGCCGAGGTGGACAAGCGGCGCAAGAAGGCCAAGGAAGCCCGCAAGCAGCGCAAGAAGGCGATGAAGAAGAAGAAGGGGAAGAAATGAGAATCGTGCTCCCGCTTGCCGCCCTGGTCGTCGTTGCTGCATGCGGGCCATCCGCCACGGTGGACGGGGTTCCGGAGGGGGCGCGGGATGCGCGGCCTTTCCCCAGGCCGGTGGATTCCTACCGGATGACTTCGCGGGACCGGCTCGTGGATCTGCTGGCTGCTCCGGGGGTTGCGTCGGAGCGGGAGATTCGGGCACTCGGTCCCGCTGTGGATTCCGCCCTGGCCGATCTGGCCAACGAGCACGGGTTGTCCGAGGTCGTCAGGCTCGAAGCGGTGACCTGTCTCGGGTACTACCAGAACAAGCGGGCCCGGTTGCTTCTACGCAGCATCCTGACCGATCCGGTGTGGGACAAGCCTTACCGGATGGCTGCGCTGGAAGCCATGGTCCGGTCGATGGGAAGCGAGGCCTACGAAACGCTCAAACAGTATGCCAGCGACGGCGATGCCGACATCCGTACCGTGGCCGTGCGCGGGCTCGGGAAGATCGGCGGGGCGGGGGCGGTGGCGCTCCTGAAGAGCCTGCAGCTCACGGAGCGCGAACCTCAGGTCATCCAGGCCCTTGACGAGGCCCTCATGGAGCTGACCCGTTCCCCGTTCGAAGTGAATTGACGAGGGTGACGCCGGGTATCGATGCCCGGTGCAATCATGGGATTCCTTTCGAGGTGAAGCGATGTGGACCGGGACGTTTCCTGCTCTGGCGACCCCGTTCTCCGGGGGAACTGTGGATGAGCCGGCGCTCCGCCGGCTGGTTCGGCACGTGGTGGACCGGGGAGTGGAGGGGGTCGTTGCGTGCGGTACCACGGGGGAGGCCCCGACTCTGACCGCGGACGAATGGGCCCTGGTGGTGCGAGTCAGCGTGGAAGAATCCCGGGGGCGGCCCGTGATTGCCGGGAGCGGGACGAACAACACGAGGGCCTCGATCGAGCGCACACGGCGGGCCCGGGAACTGGGGGCCGCCGCTGCTCTGGTGGTGGCACCGTACTACAACAAGCCGACGCAGCGGGGGTTGGTGGCGCATTTTACCGCGATTTCGGCGGAAGGCGGGTTGCCGGTAATCCTCTACAACATCCCGGGGCGCACGGGGGTCAACATGGTCCCGGAGACCATTTGCGCCCTGTCCCGCGTTCCCGGCATCGTCGGGGTGAAAGAGGCAGCGGGGTCGATGGACCAGGTGGGGGCGATTCTGGCCGGGGCCGCGGCGGGGTTTGCCGTGCTGTCCGGGGACGACTCGCTCTGTCTCCCGATGTATGCGCTGGGGGCCCACGGGGTGATCTCGACGACCGCGACTGCGGCACCGGAGCTGATGGGCGGCATGTACCGGGACTTCCGGGACGGGAAGGTGGCCGAAGCACGTGCCGCACATTACCGTCTCTTGCCGTTGTTCCGGGCGCTTTTTGCAGAGACGAACCCGGCACCGCTCAAGTATGCGTTGTCGAAGATGGGGTTGGGGGCAAACGAGCTGAGGCTGCCGCTGGTCCCAGTCACCGAAGCGACGGAGCGTATGCTGGACCAGGCCCTGGAGAGCTGCGGACTAGTCGGAGGGGCCTCGTGAGGATCGCTATCAACGGTGCGTGCGGTCGGATGGGACGGGAAGTGCTTGCTGCCGCGTTGGCACGTGACGGTATCGACGTCGTCGGGTGCTGGGAGCATGCGGGTCATCCCGAGGTGGGCAGGCAGCCTCCCGGTTTCCCGGTTCCGGTCATGGCGGCCTGGAGCGGGGTCGTTCCGGACGTGGTGGTGGATTTCTCCAGCGAGGCCGGGCTGGCCGCGCTCCTGCCCGGTATCGATGCGGCGGGGTGCGGGCTGGTCACCGGGACCACGGGGCTGTCTGCCGGGGCTCTGGCCGCTTTGCAGGGCCTGGCGTCCCGGGTGGCGGTGTTCCACTCCAGCAACATGAGCACCGGGGTCTATGTGCTGGGCCGGGTGGTGCAACTTGCCGCCAGCCTCGTGGGCGACGAGTGGGACAAGGAGATCATCGAGGTGCACCACCGGCGCAAGGCGGATGCTCCGTCCGGGACTGCGCTCACACTTGCCCGGCTGCTCAAGGAGGCATCGGCAACCGAGCTGAGCGAGGTGCGGGGGCGGAGCGGGCTGTGCGGTTCGAGGAAGGCGGACGAGCTGGGGATCCATGCGGTCCGCTGCGGCGACGTGGTGGGGGAGCACGAGGTGATCCTGGCGGGGCCGTCGGAGACGCTGCGGCTGTCGCACTCGGCGTTGAGCCGGTCGGTGTTTGCGGTGGGGGCGGTCCGGGCTGCGCTCTGGCTGTGCGGGCGTGGGCCGGGATTCTACGGGATGCCGGACCTGTTTGCGGGGGCATGATGGAGCGCATCGATTGGGCTGCGGTGGAGCGGCTGATTGACCTCGCGTTGGCCGAGGATCTGGGGGCGGGCGACATCACGACCGAGGGAATCGTCCAGGCCCGGGCCCGCGGGGTCGGGCAGGTGACGGCCAAGCAGTCCTGCGTGGTATCGGGGTTGTTCCTGGTGGAGCGGGTTTACCGTCGGCTCGACCCGGACGTGAAAGTCGAGCTGCTGGTCGCGGAGGGGAAGCGGGCGGCGCCGGGAACGGTGCTGTGCCGGATTTCCGGGCAGTTCCGGGCCTTGCTGGCCGGCGAGCGGACGGTGCTCAACTTCCTCCAGCGGCAGTGTGGAATCGCGACGCTGACGTCCCGGTTCGTCCGCAAGGTGAGCAAGACCCGGGCCCGCATCTACGACACGCGCAAGACCGCACCGGGCATGCGGACGCTGGACAAGTATGCCGTGCGCACAGGGGGCGGCTGCAACCATCGCATGGGGCTCTACGATGCCATCCTGATCAAGGAGAATCACATTGCCGCGGCAGGAGGGGTGGACCGGGCGATTGCCAAAGCCCGCAAGGCCCGTCCGGACGTGGTGCTGGAGGTCGAGGTCCGCAACTTCGAGGAGCTCGTCCTGGCCGTCGAGTACGGTGCCGACGTGGTCCTGCTGGACAACATGCAGCCAGGGGACATCCGCAAGGCCGCCGGGCTCGTGGGGGACCGGGTGGAGCTCGAGGTTTCGGGTGGAATCAACCTGGCCAACGTGCTGGCCGCCGCGCAGAACGGGGTCGCCCGCATCTCCATCGGGGCGCTGACCCATTCGGCCCCGGCAGCGGACCTGAGCATGCTCATCGTGCCCGGCAAGGGCTAAGGGGGCATCGATGACCGAAGCCGCACCGACCCGGTTTGCCCGTGTGGTCCAGTTCGAGGAGATCGACTCGACCAACAGCCAGGCCTGGCGCGAGCTGGAGGCGGGCAGCCCGGACGGCACGGTGGTCATCGCCGGCCGCCAGACCGGGGGACGAGGGCGGCTCGGCCGGCAGTGGTCGTCACCGGGCGGCAACCTGTATGTCTCCATCCTGCGTCGGATGGTCGAGGGGGTGGAGCGGGCAGGGGGGATCTCGCTCGTGGCCGCGGTGGCCATGGCGGATTCCGTGGAACGGGTGACCGGGGTTCGGGTGGACCTGAAGTGGCCCAACGATCTGTGGGTCCACGGACGCAAGCTGGCCGGGATCCTCCTGGAGGGGCGCCCGGGACGACAGGAACACGCCCCGGCCGAGGTGGACTGGCAGGTCATCGGCGTCGGTATCAACGTGAACGTGCCGGTGTCGGCCCTGTCTCCGGACGTGCATGGGTCTGCAACGACCCTGCTGGAGCTGACGGGGCGGACGTGGTCGCTGGACGCGCTCGCCCGTGGGTTCCTCGAACGGTTTGCGGAGCTGGAGGCCGGGCTGGTGTTGCGTGGCTGCCTCCCGCTGGACGAGTACCTCGCCCGCTTTCCCTTTGTGGGACAGCGCGTGGCCGTGTACTATCGGGACCGGCAGATCGAGGGGGCCATCGCCGGCATCGACGGGGATGGCGCTCTGCTGGTGGATTGCGAGGGACAGCGGGTACGGGTAGTGTCCGGGGAGGTGATCCATGTCCGACCGCGGTGACGGACCGTTGCTGCTGGTCATCGATATCGGCAATACCAATGCCGTGATCGGGGTGTTTTCCGGCTCGACGCTGCTGGCCGATTTCCGCATCGAGTCACGGCGGAACCGGACGAGCGACGAGTACTATGCGCTGCTGGAGCCGCTGTTCCGGAGGGCCGGGTATTCGCTGACCTGCGTGGCCGACGTTGTGGTTGCGACCGTGGTTCCGCCGACCGTGTTTCCTCTGACCCGGTTTGCCCGGGAGCTGACCGGCCGCGACCCGTTCTTCGTGGATCACCGGGTGGACGTGGGGTTGAAGCTCCTCTACCACCGGCCCGAGGAGATGGGAGCTGACCGGCTGGTCAATGCCGTCTATGCCTGGCGCAAGTGGGGAGGCTCCATCGTGGTCGACTTCGGCACGGCCACCACGTTCGACGTGGTCAGCCCGGCCGGCGAGTACCTGGGCGGGTGCATCGTGCCCGGTATCCGGATCAGTATGGATGCGCTGTTCGACTATGCGTCGAGGTTGCCGAGAATCGAGGTGGGACGGCCCGTGAATGCCATCGGCCGGAGCACGGAAGAGGCGATGAAGGCCGGGGTGTACTACGGGTACGTGGCCATGGTGGACGGGCTGGCCCGGAGGCTGATCCGGGAGGCCGGCTTCCCGGCCCGGGTCATCGCTACCGGGGGGCTTGCCACGATGATCGCACAGGACAGCGAGACCATCGACGTCGTGGATGGCAACCTGACCCTGCTGAGCCTGGAGATGCTGTACCGGGAATTCGGAGCGGCCAGATGAAGCGGCAGGCGGCCAACTACAAGGAGCTGGCGGCACTGGCCAAGGAGACGGCCCAGCTCCTCCGCACGCTGCGTGGACGGGGGGTCGAGACGCTGCCCGGCGAACCGGTGGAGGAGGCACCTCCCGTTCCGGCCGCCAGGAAGGGGGCCGAGCCCCGTGTGGAAGCCCCGCCGACCGATCTTGGAAAGGAAGGGCTGCTGGAGCACTACCGGAAGCAGGCGCTCGGCTGCCAGCGGTGCGGGTTATGGAACGGCCGCCGCAACGTGGTCTTTGGCGAAGGGAGCAGCCGGGCTCGGGTGATGTTCATCGGAGAAGGCCCGGGGGCCCAGGAAGACGAGCAGGGCCGTCCGTTCGTCGGCCGTGCGGGGCAACTCCTGACCCGGATGCTGGCAGCAGCGGGGATCGACCGCAAGGAAGTCTACATCACGAACGTGGTGAAGTGCCGTCCCCCGAGCAATCGAGACCCCTCGGTGGAAGAGAACGCTGCCTGCCGCCCCTATCTCAACCACCAGATCGAGCTCATCGCTCCACAGGTCATCGTGTGCCTGGGCCGCGTTGCAGCGACAGCGATGCTGCCCGATACCGGCGCCCTCGGGACGGCCCGGGGAACGGTGCACAAGCTCGGGACGACGGACCTGATTGCGATGTATCACCCGGCGTTCCTGCTACGGACTCCGTCCCGGAAGGGCCAGTCCTGGCACGACATGCAGGTCCTGGTACACAGACTGATTGCCCACGGGATTCTGCCGCGCCTTCCCGAGCCGTGGTGGACGCCGACATGAACCATCGCGTCGCCATCCTGCTCTGTGCTGCCGGGATCCTCGGCTCGTGGTGTGTGGGCTGCCGCGACGAGGCGGTCCCCCCCGCACCACCGGCGGCCACGCCCACAGAGACCGGGTCGCTCGCACCGGTCGGAGAGGCTGCGAACCTGGCAAACGGGGAGAAGGCCGGCAAGGCGGCGACAACGGGGAAACCGGGATTGCCGGCAGAGGGGGGGAAAGGGGGAGAGTGCAACCCGGCCGGGCACGTGCAGACGGGAAACGGGTGCGACATGGAGGGAATCCGGGCAGCGGTCCGGTCTCACCTGGGACCGGGCGGGCCGGTGCAGCAGTGCTACCGGAAGCATCTTTGGGCCGATCCGAAGGAGGGCAAGGTGCTGGTCCGGTTCTCCCTGACCCCTGACGGCCGCTCCGAGGGGCTGCAGGCGGTGCAGGACGACCTCGATTCTCCGGAGATGGTCGAGTGCCTGTTCCAGGTGCTGGGCGGAGTGCGTTTCCCGGCTCCCGGCGACGTGCCGTGCCAGGTGGTATACCCGTTCTCTTTCTTCCCGAGGGGCAGCCGATGAGCACAAAACGGTTCGACCTGGTCGCATTCGACGTCGACGGGACGCTGGTCGACGACACGGTCTTTGTGTGGGAAACCCTGCACGATCACCACGGCACGGACCGGGAATCGCGGGACATGGCGTTCCACGCCTACATGGACGGGAAGTGGACGTACCGCCAGTGGTTCGAGCACGACATCCGGCTGCTCACCGAGGCGGGGGCCAACCACGCATCGATCCTGCAGGCAATCTCCGGGATGCGGCTGATGGAGGGGGCGCTGGAGACCCTGGCTGCCATCCGGCATAGCGGGGCTCGGCTGGCCATCCTGTCCGGCTCGCTCGATATCGTGATTGAGAAGTTCGGTCTGGCCGGCTACTTCGACGACATCTACCTGAACCACATCGGGTTCGATTCCGAAGGGCGGCTTTCCGAGTGGGAGCCGACCCCGTACGACGTGTGCGACAAGGCCACAGGATTGCAGGATCTGGCAGCCAGGCACGGGATCCCGATGGAGCGGACCGCTTTTGTCGGCGACAACTTCAACGACGTGGCGGTGGCGAAAGTGGCCGGCTTCTCGATTGCGTTCAACTGCAAGTCGGACGAGCTGGCCCGGACTGCGCACGTGACGGTGCCGGGCGGGGATCTGCGCCGCGTGCTCCCCTTCCTGGTGTAGAGGCGCAAGATGAAGGTCCTGGGCATCTCGGCGTACTACCACGATTCCGCTGCCGCCCTGGTGGCCGGCGGTGACATCGTGGCCGCTGCGCACGAGGAGCGGTTTTCCCGGCGCAAGCACGATTCCCGGTTTCCGGCCGGTGCCGTGAAGTTCTGCCTGGCCCGCTCCGGCCTGTCGCTGCGGGACCTCGATGCCGTGGTGTTCTATGACAAGCCTCTCCTGAAGTTCGAGAGACTGTTCGAAACCTACCGTGCCTATGCCCCCCGGGGGCTTGCGCAGTTCGTCACGGCGATGCCCGTCTGGACCCGGGAGAAGCTGTTCCTGAGGGATGTGCTGCACCGCGAGATGACCCAGGCGCTGGGAAGGGACGAGACCCGGGGTTGGAAGCCGGGACGGCACGGGCCGGCGTTGCTCTTCTCCGAGCACCACCTGTCGCACGCGGCCAGTGCGTTCTTTCCGTCCCCGTTCCGTGATGCGGCCATCGTGACGGTGGACGGGGTCGGGGAGTGGGCCACCGGCACCGTCGGCGCAGGGGAAGGCAACTCGATCACGCTGCTGCGTGAGCAGCACTTTCCGCACTCGGTGGGGCTGCTCTACTCTGCGTTCACGTACTTCCTCGGCTTCAAGGTCAACTCGGGCGAGTACAAGCTCATGGGGCTTGCCCCGTACGGCGACCCGGCATCGGAGCGCGTGAAGGACTTCGAGCGGCGGATCCGGGAACGGCTGGTGGACGTGAAGGAGGACGGCTCGGTCTGGCTGGACATGGGGTATTTCGACTATGCGTCCGGTCTGAAGATGATCCGGGAGGAGCGGTTCTCGGAGCTGTTCGGTTTTGCCAGGCGGCGGGAGGAGGACGAGCTCGAGTCGCACCACTGCGACCTGGCACTGGCGATCCAGCGGGTAACCGAGGATATCGTGGTGAAGCTGGCAGCGGAGGCGAAGCGGCTGACCGGGTCGGCCAACCTGTGCCTCGCGGGCGGGGTGGCACTGAACTGCGTGGCCAACTCCGCTGTGCTGCGCACGGGGATGTTCGACGCGATGTTCATCCAGCCTGCGGCCGGGGATGCCGGGGGGGCACTGGGGGCGGCCCTGGCGGTGAGCTGCATCCGCGGGGGGCGCGAGCGGCGGGTGGATGGCCGGGGCGACTCGATGAAGGGGAGCTTCCTGGGACCCGAGTACTCGGATGCGGACATCGAAGGGGTCGCCCGGCGGCACTCCGCCCCGTTCGTGCGGTTCGACGACTTCGACCGGCTGTGCGACGAGGTGGCCGGCCTGCTCGACGACGGCAAGGTGGTCGGCTGGTTCCAGGGGCGCATGGAATGGGGTCCCCGGGCACTCGGGAACCGTAGCATCCTGGCGGATGCGCGAAACCCGGAGATGCAGAAGAAGCTCAACCTGGCAATCAAGTACCGGGAGGGGTTCCGGCCGTTTGCTCCGGTCGTCCCGGAAGAGGATGCGCACAAGTACTTTGCGGTATCCGCCCCGTCTCCGTACATGCTGCTGGTGGCGGATGTCGTGCCGGAGCGGCGACGGCCGCTGCCCGAAGGGTACCGTGCAGGCGGCTGGCGGGAGCAGCTCTACTTCGAGCGGTCCGACATCCCTGCGGTCACGCACATCGACTTCTCCGCCCGGCTCCAGACGGTGAGTCGCACCACCAACGAGCGGTACTGGAAGGTGCTCAAGGCGTTCGAGCGGCGGACGGGCTGTGCGGTGCTGGTCAACACGAGCTTCAACGTTCGGGGGGAGCCCATCGTCTGCACCCCGGACGATGCCTATCGCTGCTTCATGGCGACGGAGATGGACTTCCTCGTGATGGGGGATCTGCTGTTCGACAAGGAGGAGCAGGACCGGACCGCGGGGAAGTGGAAGCGGGAGTTCGAGAAGGACTAGGCGCCCGTTTGCTGCCGGCCCCGGGGGCAAGGGCGAAGAAGGGGGAGCGCGGCGATGGAATCGCTCAAGGAGTTGGTGGCGTTCCTGATGGAGCGCAAGAAGTGGTGGCTGGCACCGATTCTGCTGGTGCTGGTGCTGCTCGGGTTGTTGCTGGTGTTCGGGGGCGGAACCGCTGTGGCCCCCTTCATCTACACGATCTTCTGAGGTTTCGGATGCGAGTGGTGACGGATCGAGAACGGCTCGAAACGATACTGGTGCTGGGGCTTGCCGCTGTGTTGTTCGGGTACTGGCTGGAGGCCGAGTGGCTGTTCTGGGCCGCTGCCGGGTTGCTGACGTTCGGCCTGGTGGCAAGAGAGCCTGCCCGCTGGCTGGCCGGGGCCTGGCTGGGGTTTTCCGAGGTGCTGGGGCGGGTCATGTCGACCGTGATCCTGGTGCTGTTCTTCTTCCTGGTGGTCGTGCCGCTGCTGCTGCTGGTCCGGCTGCTGGCGGGGGTGGCTCCGAGCCTCGTGCGCGCTCCCCGGATGCCGGGGGCCAGCAGCTTCGTGGTGCGGGTGCACAAGTGGGGACCGAGCGACTTCGACAAGGGGTACTGAGACGGAGCGGACAGCCTCCGTTCCCGCCTGCCTACAACCGGAGCATTGCCGACAGGAACAGCTCGGAGTAGCCGAGATGGCGATCCAGGCCGTCTTCGAGGAAGTACAGGTATCCTGCGCGGGCCTGAAAGCCGATAGACAGGGCATCGACCACCTGGTAGCCGATGAGCAGGTTGGCAAGCGGCGTGGCGGACACGTAGTTGTCGGTCGAGCTGTGGCCGATGGTCTCGTTGTCCACCGTTCGGCGGGCGTAGAAGAGTGCGACCTCCGGAGCGAGCTCGATCAGGAACGGAGAGGAAAGCACGGTAAAGGCCACCCCGGCCCCCCCTTCGAAGCAGGCAAAGGTCTGTGCCAGGGGACCGATGTAGTTGCTGGTGCTGCTCGAGACCCCGCCTCCGACCAGCAGCTCGACGAACGGGGCCACCCGGCGGCCGAGGAGGTCGTTGACCCGAAGCTCCACCCCGCCCATGACGCTTGGCAGGAGCGAGCGCTCCCGGATGGTCGCATCCCAGAAGAACTGGTAGCCCCCCTTGGCCGCAAGGCTGACCGAGGGTTTGCGCCCCTTGTCGATGAGCCAGGTGCGGGAGACCGGCTCCATCTGGTTGGCCGACACGGAGACCTCCGCACCCGAGGGGATGCTGATCGAGGCCCGAAACAGGGCCGAGTCACTGCGGCGGAACAGGTCGAACGTGCCGGCCGGGACAGCGAGCGAGCGGGGTTGCCCGGTCTTCTTTTCGACCTCCGCCAGGACGGTATCGCTGGCAGGATCGTAGAGCAGGAAGTCCCCTTCCGCTGTCTTGGGGAAGAGCAGCCTGGACGAGGCCTTCTGGGGGTAGCTGACCACCACTTCTCCGGAGCCGGACAGGGCGTAGTCGAACGTGGGGTGCTGGCCCTTGCCGCCCGCTGCGTACGTGCGGTTGAGCGTCCTGTGGTACGCGTACTGGTACAGCTCGCCGAGGGTGACCCGGCCGTCCCCCGATGAATCGGCCTCGCCCCGCATTCCGGAAGCAAGGAAATGGGTGAAGAATGACCCCCGCAGCTCCTCGCTTTCCTGGGATTTCTCACCCGCGGAGCTGGACGTGATGATGGCAAACCCCGAAGCATCCCCTTCGGACGAGATGGCCAGCTCGAGCGGAATGCGCTTTCCCCCTTTGTCCCTCAGCAGCGCACCGCTGTGACAGGCATCGATGAACGCGATGCGGACCTTGGCGGGGGACTGCTTGAGCCAGGTGCGCAGCTCCTGGAGCGGAAAGACCGTTTCACCGAGGAGCAGGGCCGTATCGTCAGCGTGTCCGCTGTAGTACAGGAGCACTTCGGCCTGGGTGCCCTCTGAGCCGGAAAGCTCCTTCTCGATCCTGGCCAGCGCGCTGCGAAGCTCGTCTGCGGTGGGGGACCGGAGCACGACGAGCCGCTCCCGAGGCACCTCGCCGATAGCAGTCAGCAGGCGGGCCACCTTGTCCGCATCTTTGATCGCGTACTTGAGCTTCGTCGTCCGGTGGTCCCCCTGGTTGTGCCCGACCACGACCGCGTAGCGAGGGCGGGGCTCTTCGTTTTCAGCAGCAAGCGCATGAACTGCGGTGCCGAGCAGGAGGAGGATAGGGATGGCGGCAAACCTGGTCACGGCGTCCTCCGCTCGAGAAGAACGGTGGACACCCGGGCCGGGAGGGAGAGCGAAGGGATGTCCCGGACCGCAGAGACCCAGTCACGGGCCGTCGTCGCGTCTTTGCCGCCCAGCTCGCTCCGGGCCATGGCCTTGCGGACCTCCTCTTCGACGGTGCCGGCATCGAGCGGAGCGGTGCTGAAGAGGGCGATGAGCCGCTCCGGTCCGAGGTAGTCGTCGAGAGCGATTGCTCCCTGGAGCGGGATGTTTCGGCCCCGGACGATGGGGATCGAGCGGCCGTCTCCGTCCGGGTACCAGGTATCGACATGGCCCCGGCCGTCGATGGACACGACGCACAGGTAGTCGAAGTCGGTCGCATCATAGAGAAGGCGGATCACGTCACCGGGGTGCACGGTGCCATCCGGTGCCAGGGGGGCGAAGCGGTCCGCCCGCCGGACTTCCACCCGGAGCACGGGGACGGAATCGGGCAGGGGGCGGTCGATGCCCTCGGCCCCTTTGAGGGTCGTGGTGCCGACTGCTCCGAACGGGGGCGGCTGCGTGGCGGGCGGAGGCGGGGACAGGAGGACGAACGCTGCCGTGGCTGCCGCTGCGGTGCCGGCCAGGGCGGCCAGCCAGGGCAGGACCGGTCGTCGCCGGGATTCGAGGGCGGCCATGAAACGGTCCGGCGGATACTTCCGGTAGAAGTCCTGCGGGCTCATGGGGCCGGGCCGGGCGGAGGGGAGTCTGTCGGGCAGGTCCGGTGTCCTGTTTTCGGGGCCGTTCATTGCGGGCTCCTTTCCCCGGTGCGGACGCGGGCTTTTTCGAGGAATTCGGCCACGGCCCGGCGCACGGTGGGGACGCTCACGTCGTTCTCCTGGGCGACCTCCTCGTGGGTCATCCCCTCGATGAAGTACCCGATGACCAGCGAGGCCTTCTCCGGCTTGAGGGGGGCCAGCAGCTCACGGACGAGCATCGAGTCCTGCACGAACGGGAACGGGTGGGATTGCAGCGGTGCCACGGTCTCCTCCGCAGGCACGGATTTCCAGTACCTGCGCCGTCGAAGCTCGTTGAAACATTTGTTCGTGGCCACGGTCAGCAACCAGGCTCTCGCCCTCCTGTCATCGGGAAAAGAAGAAGAAGGGGAAAGCCCGGCGAGGATTCCGGCGGACCAGGTGCGGAGCCGGTCGACCAGAGCGAGGAACGTGTCCTGGGTGACGTCCATGGCAGCCTGGTCCTCCTTCAGCAGGTAGAAGCACCGACTGTAAACCCGGTGACCGAACAGGGTGTACAGCCTCTCGACTTCGGACGGTCTCATGGTCACCATCCTGCCCCAGGAACACGCTGCTCCTGAACAAGCGATCAACTTCCTGGCCCGTTATACCAGCTTTCGACTTGCGCGTCGAACAATGAGGGAAGTAGAATGCGCTCCGTCGCAGGCTGCACGGCCTGCGTCAAGGGAAGGGGCTGGACATGGTCGCCAGGCGGCAGTTCCGGGGTGATGATGGTCGATGGTCGGTGAGGGAATGGCCCGTGCGACGGGCGTCATGGGGCGGGGTACCGTTCCTGGTGCTTGCGGCGGCCTGCGGCCTGTCGGTATCCAGTCCCGCGCTGGCGGATTGTTCGGGCGGGGCCAAACCCACGGGGAAGAAGTGCGGCAGCATCCCGGTCGAGGGGTGCTGCGACGGTGAGACCCTCTACTTCTGCGAGGGGGGGGAGCTCTGCGAGCTGTCGTGCGGAGTGATGCCGCACTGCGGCTGGAGCGATGACCGCCTGTTGTACGAGTGTGAGACTGCGGGCATGGCCGATCCCGCGGGGAAGTACGGGAAGGAGTGTTCTCTCGGGGGATGCCCAGGGGTGGACTACGTGGGGTGCTGCTCGGGGGAAACCGTCGTATGGTGTGACGGGACCTCGGTCCAGAGCCTGGATTGTTCGGGGAACCCGGAGAAGAACCGGTGCGGGTGGGATGCGGGTAAGGGGGTGGCCGACTGCGTGGGGCCGGATGCGCCTGGGCACAAGAGCTGCGGTGCAGGAATCGGGGATGCAGCGGTCGGCGGGGATTCGACCGGTTCCGGCGACGGTACGGGGCCGGGCGATGCCGGCGGGGAGCCTCCGGTGGACCTGGACGGGCTGGTGGTTCCGGACCTGCATGCGCCGGCCAGTTGCCACGAGCTGGCCTGGGGATACGACGTTTCGGAAAGCGACTGCGGGATCTTCGGGAAGAGCTTCCAGGTGAAGGCGGACGGGTGCGCTGCGCTGCTCGTGGGGCTCGTGCCGTCCGCTCTGTCGCATCCTGCGGCCAAGGTGACTCAATCCGGCATGGTGTTCACGTTCACCGATGCCGGCACGGAGCGGCAGTGCACGGGGCAGTTCAACGCGCTGGGGGCCGTGGCGGGCAACTGCTACTGGGACGAGTCGAGCTGTCTGTTCCGGTTCGAGCCCTCGGCAGCTCCGGCGACGCCGGATGTGACGAGCGGCGCGGAGGTGGAGGACAAGCCGGGCGGGGGATGCGATGCCCGCGGTGGACCCGGTGCCGGACAGACCTCGGCGCTCGTGCTGTTTCTCTGCCTTGCGATGGCTGGAATCCTCGGGAAGTGCGCAACCCGACTACGACGCTAACGCTTGGTCAGACGCTCCTGCCGCTTGCGGAACTGCCGCTCGGCCTTCTCGATGACATCGTCGATGGCGGTGACCATGTTCTTCTCTTCAGACTGTGCTACGATCTCCTTGCCGCGGACGTGAAGCTTGATCTGTGCGACGAACCTGCCGTGGCTGTTCTCGACGAGAAGCCGGACCGGCGTTTCCTTGTTCGTGCTCTCCAGGACTTTTTCGAGCTTCTGCTCGACCCTGCCCTGCACCTCCTCGGTGATGACCACATCCCTGGCGACAAGCTCAATGTTCATCGAGACCTCCTTTCCTGAAGGGGATTGAGCCGCAGATCTGGTGGAAGACCTGGTTTCTCATGCCATCTTAACCATAGCACCGGAAAAGCATTCCGGGAAGTCCGAAAAATGAGGGGGCAGCTTCGAACCATCTAGTCGGGCAGTCCTTCCGGGTTGGTCTTCTCGTCGCGAATGGACGGGTCTTCGATGTCGATGTCCATGTCCTCCATGGCCCAGCGCTCCTGTTCGTTCGGCTGGCCGGAGATGGTCTTCTCGTCGACGAGCTCGACATCGAGCAACTCCTCTTCGCTGCTCTGCGCCTGGGGCGGTCCGCCGGATCGGGCGGCGACATCGAGATCCACCTGGGTACCTGCGAATTCCGCCTGTCCGGGGATGGCCCGGATGGTCTCCCCCTGCGGTGCGGCAACCGGAGGTGCGGGGATGTCGGCTTCGGGCCGGCGCTGCTCCCGGACGGATTTCGGGGTCACGGCCACCTTGGCGGCCCGGAGGAGCCTGTCGTGGAGCTGGTAACCTCTCTCGAATTCCTGGACGACGGTTCCAGGCTCGATGCCATCCTGCTCCCGGGTCGAGAGGGCCTCGTGGAAGCGGGGATCGAAGCGTTTTCCGGTCGAGTCGAACGGCGAGACCCCCTGGTTCTCGAGCACCTTGAGGCAGCGCTTGTGGATGAGTCGGATTCCCCTGAGGACCTCTGCATTGTCGCATGCCGGGTCGTCCGCGTGCGTGAGTGCGCGGTCGAAATCATCCAGGATGGGCAGGAGCGCGGTGACGAAGGCTTCGGTGGCATACAGGACGGTGCGTTCCCGCTCTTCTCTGGAGCGCTTGCGGAAGTTCTCGTATTCGGCGCTCACCCTGGCGAGCTGATTTCGCAAGGCATCCACCTGGGCCTGGAGGTCGCTCACTGCGTCATCGGAGCTGTGCCCTCCTTCGGCAAACACCTGCTCCTTTTCCCATTCCCCCTGCGGAGTCAGGGTCGTTTCGGCTTCCGGCGGCTTCTTGTCCTGTTTCTTCTTCCCGGCAGCGCACATCGGCAACTCCTGGCGGTTGGCCAGTCCACCTTATCAACCGCCCCGCAGAGTG
>Ga0233425_10005681_pt1 | contig 19404 bp, 26 predicted proteins | sample Watercolumn_Towu_2_FD_181712 | JGI IMG/M metagenome (GOLD analysis project Ga0233425, IMG submission 181712) | Freshwater microbial communities from Lake Towuti, South Sulawesi, Indonesia - Watercolumn_Towuti2014_140_MG | ecosystem: Environmental > Aquatic > Freshwater > Lake | place... | reverse complement strand
CCGAGGACTGCGACCTCCACACCGTCTTGAGGCTGCCAAGGGGAACGTTCACCCCGTACTCCCAGGGTGTGAAGGCCAACGTCTTGTTCTTCACGAAGGGGCAGCCGACCGAGAAGGTCTGGATCTACGACGCCAGAACGAACATCCCCGGGATAACAAAGAAGGACCGCCCGCTGACCCCGGTCCACTTCAAGGAGTTCGAGAAGTGCTTCGGGTCGGATCCAAACGGCAGAGGCAAGCGAAAGCGCTCAGACTCGAAGGGGGATCGGTGGCACGACATCGCCCTTGCCGAGGTCAAGCGGAGGGAGTTCAAGCTCGACGGGCTCAAGTGGCTCAAGGAAGATTCTCTCGAAGATGCGGACGATCTCCCCGAACCCGAAGAGCTGGCGACCGAGGCCATCTCGGAGCTGGAGGAGGCCGTTGCCGAGTTGAACCAGGTGCTCAAGCTGCTGGAGAACGGTAATGGGCTGGTGTCGAAGGGGATCGAGGCGTGAGCGAGGCGGACGAGCTTCCAGAGGGGTGGGCCAAAGCGAACGTGCCCGACCTGCTGGCTGAGCCGATGGCGAATGGGCGATCCGTACCGGATGGAGACGGCTTCCCAGTTCTGCGCTTGACGGCCCTGCGCAACGGACGAATTGACCTCCGGGAACGAAAACTTGGGGCGTGGTCGAAGAAGGACGGAGAACGGTTTGCGGTTCGGCAGGGCGACTTCCTCGTAGCCCGAGGCAACGGTTCGCTATCACTCGTGGGAAGGGGGGCGATGGTGATGGAGGAACCTGATCCAGTCGCCTACCCCGACACAACAATTCGACTCCGACCGAGGAAGGACGTCTTCCTTCCGGGCTACCTACGTGCGGTCTGGGACGCCCTGGAAACGAGGCACCAGATCGAAGCAGCAGCGCACACGACCGCAGGGATCCACAAGGTGAGCCAGCAGGATCTTGCTGCGATCGAACTGCCAGTCCCACCCCTCCCCGAGCAGCACCGCATCGTCGAGCACGTTGAGGCCCTTCTCGCCCAGGTGAACAAGGCCAAGGACCGACTCGATCGAGTGAAGCTCATCCTCAAGAGGTTTCGGCAGGCGGTTCTAGCTGCGGCTTGCTCGGGGAAACTGACGGAGGAGTGGCGGTCCGAGCATCCAGAACTCGATCCGGCGCTCCGAACAGTCGAGCGACTGAAGTCACTGCATGAGCCGTTCGGGACGGACAAGCGTGGAAATGCTGCCCCGCCTGACGACGAGGCGCATGACCTTGATGCTTCGGTCCTTCCCTCAACCTGGATTTGCACGGAGCTGCTCTGGCTGTGCGAGCCGGGCCGACCGATCACCTACGGCATCCTGAAGCCTGGCCCGAACCAAGATGGCGGCGTGCCCTATGTCCGGGTTGCTGACTTTCCGGCCGGCGTGATCAAGGTCGCGGGAGTTCACCGTACGACGAAGAAGATCGCCGAGGCGTACAAGCGCTCGACTCTGCGAACCGGAGACGTGCTCCTCTCGATTCGTGGAACCTACGGCCGCATCTGCGTCGTGCCCCCCGAGTTGAACGGAGCCAACATCACGCAGGACACGGCAAGGCTGACGATCCACGAATCGGTGAACGCTGCGTACATTGTGATGTACCTCAGGTCGCAGCCCGTACAGAATCGGATGAAACGTGCTGCGAAGGGGGTCGCTGTCCACGGCGTCAACATCGGGGACGTTCGAGCACTTCAGGTCGCTCTGCCCCCGCTGGAGGAGCAGGTCGAAATAGTCCGTCGTGTTGATGCCCTCCTCACGGTGGCCGACGTCATCGAGGCCCGATTGGCGACCGCTTCGTCCCGAGCCGGGAAGCTCCCCCAGGCGATCCTGTCCAAGGCATTCAAGGGCGAACTGGTCCCCACCGAAGCCGAGCTGGCCCGAGCTGAGGGCAGGTCGTTCGAGTCGGCTGCGGAGATGTTGAAGCGGGTGACGTCCACCCGGGGAGAGCACGAAGGCAAGCGGGTGCCACGAGGGCGCCCGGGTTCGACTCCGGGAGTAACCCGATGAGGGTCACTGGGACCACGCCCCGCGTGTTTGTCGGCTCATCCAAGGAGGGGCTCGAACTTGCCAAAGCGGTGGCTACCTACCTCGCCCCTGATTTTGACGCCGTCGTTTGGAACCACGGCCTGTTTCGTCCAGGTCTCTACACCATGGAGGTCCTGGATAGCGCCGTCCGAGAATTCGACTTCGCTGTCATCGTCGGAACGCCCGACGACGAGTTGACCAGGCGTAGTCATTCTGATCCGACGATCCGGGACAACCTTGTCTTCGAGCTTGGGATGTTCTCAGCCGTCTTGGGTAGACGAAAAGCCCTGCTTCTCGTGCCTGAGGGAGTGGACATCGCGTTACCATCAGACCTCAATGGTCTCGGGCTTGCGATGTACCTAGGGCGATCTGAACCGGCGATATCGAAGGAAACGCTCGATGCGCTTCAAGGTGCGGTAACCGAGATCCGGAAAGCGTTTCTGGCTGAAGTTCTTGAGCAGCAGAAGGCTGACCGAATACGGCTCGCCGCTCTCATCCGGGGGCAGAAGCTAGGGGCGGTAAGCCGGCTCTTCAAGGCGGTCGTTCAGCTTCGAGACCTCTGCATCGAACTACCGACCCAGGTCCTTGGATCGTTGGGCGACTTTGGAGAGTTCGAAGCCGCGAAGTCCGAAGCCGCAGCGAAAGTAGCAACATTGCACGATGGCTGGCGACGAGACGCAACGCTCCTCGGCGTCCATGCCGAACTCGAAGCGCTCGCACTCGCTACCCAGAGAACGATCCGAGCGTTCCCGTATCCCGCCGTCATGGTCACCGACGTGGACGCCGTTTCCGTCGGAAGGAAGGCGTTAGAGGGCTCGCTTCAGGCCTACGAGCGGGGGGCGGGTCTTGGCGATTCGGCAACGGTCGGCTTCGGTCACGTCGTCGGTGAGTTCGAGGCGAGGGTGCAAGACCTTGCGGAGCGCTACTCGGCCTGGTGGCAAGGACAGGCCGTGGAACTTCGGCGCCTCGCCTATGTTCTCTCGGATCGCCTTGCCGAGGCGGCTCTATCCCTTGGCTTTGAGAACAGCGAACCGTGATGGCGGCCGAGTGGGAGCTTCGGCGAGTTGGACCGAGGTTTGAGTGGTGATGGCCACAAGTGAGCTTGCTAGCCAGCAGCCACCGCCAGCAGATCCTCAGGATCTCTCGCAGCGGGCTCATCGCATTGTCATCGGCGTTCTCGGTTGCATCCTGCCTCCGGTGCTCTACGTCGTCGCAGGGCTTCGGGAGACGGTCGGCTTGACGCCCTGGGTCCGCCTGAACTCGATCAGCGCCTACTACTACACGGGAGCCGTCGGGATCTTCGTCGGGGTGATCTTCGCCCTCAGCCTGTTCCTCCTTACCTACAGGGGGTACGCAGGCGTATGGGTGGATCGAATTGTTGGCGGCCTTGCGGGGCTGGCTGCACTGGGCGTCGTCCTGTTTCCCACGAGACCGCCCGAAAGCGTCCAGCCACCCGATTGGTGGAGTGAGGCCGCCGGCCATCTTCACTATGTGTCGGCCGTGGTCCTGTTCCTCTGCTTCATCGTATTTGCCGTGTGGCTCTTTCGCAGGTCGAGCGTCCCGAAGAGAAGCGACCGGCCCTCAGCGAAGCAGTGGCGTGATCACATCTGCCTGGCATGTGGAGTCGCAATGGCCATTGGTGTCGTCTGGGCGGGCATTTGTCTGCTGACCGGCGACGACTCGATCTTCTACCCGGAGACCCTGGCCATTGAAGCATTCGCCGTTTCCTGGCTCGCAAAGGGTGAGGCGCATGCACCACTGGTCGAGCTTGTGCGACGGCGGGGTCTCCAGCGTCGAGCACGCATGAAGCAGATCGACCCCTCGACGGGGAAGCCTCACGCCTGATGAAGGCCAGTCGCCCAACTCCGCTCCTTGGCCCCGAGCCCTGGAAGACCGTCCGAGGCATCCCCTTCACGACGTGGGACCTCTGGCTCCTGACCCTTGCCATCGCTGGCGACGAGAGCGGCCTCGACGGTGTGGCCACGAAGCTCCGAGAACGTTCTCGAACCCAGCATGGTTCGGCTCGCGACGACTCGGAGGCCAAGCTCTCGCAGCTTGATGATCTCCGTGAGCGGCTTGCGAAGCTGAAGATGACGCCCAAGGATCCCGTGCTCAAGGAGGCCCGTGATCAACGATTCGTGACAAAGGCCCGGAAGAAGCTCCTCGAACAGACCGTCCCCGAGAGAGACTACACGGATGCGATGAGGGAGACTCCTCGCCGACGCCTCGAACGTCGAGCCAGGAGCGGCTACTGGCCGAAGTTCCCCGTTTCGCCGGAGCCCTACGCGGTCGAGCTGCTCTCCATCGTCGAGGAGTACCGCTACTACAACGAGAGCCAGGGGATCCGCCTCGCCGAGAGACTCGATGCCCGATTCGACAAGCTGGCAAAGCGGGTGGGCAGGAACATTCCGAAGAGCCTGGCCCTGAACCGAGCCATGCTCTTCGCCTGCCTGGCAGCCCAAGAGCGAGCCGATGATTCGTCGGGAGAGGTGGGGATGGTCTTCACCTCGGCCATCAAGAGATACGCCGCCCTCGACTGGGAGCTGACGGGCATCGATGTGGAGGTCTACATCAGGGACGCCGTCGAGTTTTCCGTTTGGGAAGACTACGGCCAGGACGAGGAGCTGGAAGCGCTCTTCCGGAACCTCGACCAGAAGCACGGTGAACTTGCGCTGAGTATTTTCGACGAGACCGTCGGTGAGCTGGAACGCTACGGGCTCTTCGACCACCAGGTTAGCGGCGCACTCGGCTTCAGGAGCGTGCTCCTCATCGCCCATCGCAGGTTCGATGACTTCGTGCCGCTGGCCACGAAGATCGGTTCGTCTGCCTGGAGACCCATCGTCACGATGGCCGAGGCTGCGATGCGAGCGATGAAGCCCGACCTGGCCCTCGCCGTCTTCGGGGCGGCAAACCAACCTGGAATGCAAAGGGAATACTTGGCCAAGGAGTGCGTCAGGGTCACGGGGAAGACCATGCCCTCGCCCGGCTTGAGGCTGGTGAAGTGATCCCGCTCGAAGCCCGTCATCTCGCCCACCTCATCCTCGCCTCCGCCGAGGCCCGAGGCATTCAGCTCGAAGAACGCTTCCTCCGGCTCGAACGGGGCCGCCCCGTGCTTCACGTCCGTCTCGGTGATCGAGCCCTTCGAGGCTGCCACGTAGGGCTCCCCGCAGCTACTTCACGGTATCGGAAAGCACCGCGTCTCCGTGACCAGGCTCAGTGAGTTGCCGCACGAACAAACTTGATCGTTTGGTGGAGCAAAGCCGCAAGTGATCGGTCCGTAGGTTACCTCTCTGCACTCCTCGCCAGCGCTGCATTGCGTGCTCGTGGAGCACTTGACCCGATAACAGCCGAGAGTGTCGAGTATGGACGCCGGGTCTCCGCAGTTGAACTTCTCCTTCCGGCACATCTCCTGGACGCATTCCAGGGGAACGTTCGGAAGGCAGTCTGGCCGTTCGATGGCGCCATCCCCGGGCTGGCCACCGCCACCACTACCCGAAAGCCCCGCACCACCGCTGTCGGACTTCTGGTCGGAACACGCGACCATCATTCCTACTGCGAGGAGTAGGCCGCCCTTGAAAACGTGCGCCATCTTTCTTCCTCCTGACCTTCACTTCGAATCACAACTAACATGTCGCGACACGCGTACCATGCAAGGCGGAAAATGCCCGAGCAACCCCAGTTGCACCACTGCGGCGCCGGGCGAACCGAGTCACGGCTACCAGCGCGATCAATTCTGGCCACCAATCAGGAGCGGAACTTGTACTCCAGACAGAGCACCCGGGTACCGATTCGGCGGGCACGGTGCACACGCCTGACCCGTTGCCCGGTGGATCCCTGGTGTCTGTTGATGCCCGCGAAACCGCCAGGGCAGTGCGAATCGAGTCGGCAGACTCTGCCTTCTCAATGCCATGGTCCGTTCTGGTTGCTTCGACCGCGCAAGTCGCTCCCCATGAAAGGTCGTCCGCGCCACCAGAAACAACGCCGACGAGTCTGCCTGTCGTGTCCAGCACGGGGCCACCGCTCGCTCCAATCGCGAGGTCAGCAGCCAACGTCACTGCTGAAGGAGTTGCTCCACTCACAATCGCCTCAGGGTCGCACCGTATCGGCGCCCCGAAGCTAGCGCCGCATGCGATGACCTTTTCGCCGAATTTCGGTGACCGTTCGGCTAACTCGGCGAATGCATCCATCGGCGGGCTAATCTCGATCAGCGCGAGATCGGCGTCCGAGCAGTCGTGGTACCGGCGGAACAATATCCTCCGGCACTTGAAAACGTGCTCGGCGGGAACGTTCGGCTGCCACGAATCCCAAAGGAACCCGCGAATTAGGACCAGTCGGTCGCAGTCTTCTTGATCCGCGACGCAATGAGCAGCCGTCGCGACGACGTTCGCAGCGACGGCTACTCCCGTGCACACCGCAGCGGCGGGAAGCTCAACACCTAGCTCGGACGCGCAGAGGCCGAAGACCTCGCCCACTGGCTGCGTTGAGACCGTCAAGGAGTCAGAACCCTGAAGCGTGAAATCCTCGGGGACCAGCGCAAGGGTGCTCTTTGCCAACACGCCTTGGGCTGCCTGACTCTCCAGTGCCGTGGGCGCGACTCGTGAGTCGTGGCCGTATACAACAGGCGAGTGGACGCTTTGTTCGGGTTCCCCGGTCTCCGCAGAGCACGCGCCTGTTGCAACAGCGATGAGCGCCACGAGCCCTCTCACGGGTAAGTTGCCCGCAGATTGCTCATCAAGTTGAAGATGAAGCTATCGAGCCGCTTCTCCAGGTTCGGGTTCGCTCTGATGGTGGCACTCGGTTCCTGAGCTACCGTGCACGTCGAGCATCGTTGGGTAGAGGCCACGGCGAAGATGTGAAAACTACCTAGTCCGGTCGTGTACATGCCAGAGCCAGAGTGTCCGGGGCCGTTGTCGCACCCATGGGAGAACGTGGAGTTGAACCCGTTGCCAAAGGGGAACATGAATTGACCGAAGCTACACCCCGTTGTTTGGCCATACAGGCGCTCAGCCTGGCAGTTCGTCGGCGACTCCGGAAAGCCGCAGCCCGGATATCCAACTTCACGCTTGGTCCAGTTCTGGATGTCGCTCTGGCCGAGCCACGCATACCCGAGCCAGCCGGGGTGCCCTTGGGGGAAGTTGTCTTGTAGCAGGAGGAGCGCCCAGTCCTCCGGAACACAGTCTGACCAGTAGCCTGGCGCACCACCAGTGCACTTGGAGATGTAATTGCCGCCCCACCATGCAGCCACGACCGATTGCTGGCCGAACGGAAGCGTGCCTCCATTGACGGCCGGCTGGAATGTACCCGCTGCGTAGTTGCCGTTCGGATCTATTACACAGTGAGCGGCGGTGATGATCAGGCGCCTCCCGAAGAAGGTGGCGGTGCATCCGCCTGCGGCCCACAACCTCCCAACCGTTCGGTACTCCCAGTTCTGGAATCCCGACAGATTCACTCTATTGTCAACACCATTCCCCGAGGAAACAGCGCTGGACCACCCCTTCTCTTGCAGTGGCACCTGGTCGGGTTGAACTGGTTCAGCGATCCCTAGTGGCACGACCTTCGCCGCCAGCGCTGCCAGCTCCTCGCTGTCGTACCGCAGACTCTGCACCACGGGTTGGGAGGCTTCGAGGTAGGAGACCAGTTGTTGGTCCTCGGGAGGGGAGCCCGCGTCCATGTTCGATGGGTTCGCTGCCCAAGGCGGGGTCGCCATCATCCCCTTTTGCGTTGGCTTGACGGAAATCGCGGTCGTACCAACGACAGTTGGGATGACCGGAGTCACGTCCTTGAGGAGCGCTTGTTGGTACTCATGTGTCGTCCGTGACCGAGCGACCGGCGAGGTCGGCTCTCCGCCGCAGCCAGCGGGTAGTGCCATTAGGGCGAGAACCGAGGTTCCCAGGGCAGAGCCAACCAGAACCTTAGCGATTGTCATGCTGGCATTTCCTTTCGCCACGGGCGGGTGGGCGTCCAGCTCCCCCCGGCGCAGAGGCTCGCGAATAGCTCCCCGCCTCGGCGGGAGCATTGACGGCCGTCAAGTGGACATGGCGTCTCGCTCGAAGTGCGGTTCGTCGCCTTGAGCACGGGTGAGCACGGGTGCTACGTCGGACTTCCTGGCGATCCCAAAGTCTCGGAGTTCGGCCACGCTCCCGATGTGATCACCGTTCATGGCTCAGGCCATCGAAGCTCCAGAATGTGGCCCAGGAAGACCGACGGCACATTCAGGATCGAGGCCATCACGGACCACATCCTGGCCCTTGTCGGCGAGGAGGTGTCCCGCCCACGACCAGAGCTGAACGTGCCCGTGGAGATCCCGGCCGCTTCTTGTCGTTCATCTTGCTGGTGTCCGTCTCGGTGCGCTCCCATCCCGGTCCAGTGCTGAGAACCTCGTCGGACGGGTCGAAAGCTTGAAGGTCCGGGAGCGGATCGAAGCTCATCTTCAACGCGGTGGTCTCACCGATGGGGACATGCGAGCCCTCGGTGATGCTGCCGGGATGTACGTCGGTCGGCCCAACAAGATGGACGACATCGAGCCTCTGGAGCCGATCAACGACCGCATCCTCAAGGCCCTCGTCGTCGTCAAGGAGAAGGGCTCGGGGATCGAGAGGAGGTTCGTGCTGATCGTGGAGCACCGTGGCCACGAGATCGATGTGGCCGACCCTGCCGGCAAGGGGTTGTCGGTCGTCACCCCCTCGGAGCTGTGGAAGGCATGGGAGCTGGGGGCGAGACGGGGAAGGCCGTGGATGGCTACGATTTCGGTGGGGTGATCACCCTTGGAGCAGATGACCGCTAGCACCGGTTGCTGGATTGCTCTGAGATGGCAGAATCCGATTCATGAACCCAGCGAACGTGGAACCCGCTCTCCTTGCCAAGAAGCGGTGGGAAGATGCCATTGACAAGTTCTTCGTTGCGGGCGTCGCCTTGAAGCAGGCCCCGTCAGCCGAGATGAAGCGGGTCCTAGAAAACGCACACGAAGACCTCGTCCGCCTTGAAGAAGAGGCGGTCAAGCTTGACCGGGCAGCGTACGCACGACTCAGCAAGCACGGGGTGTTGGAGGTCGCGTGTATAGACGCGAAGGTGCCCTCACCTCTGTCGAGCGAAGTGGCTGATGTCGAGGCTTGGCAGAGCAGTTTGATTGGTCGTGTTTCGCTCTCGAACCGAGAGGAAGCGCGGCTGATGGTCGCTTCGGCAATTCGACTGGCCGGCTCTGGGCGCCTGCTCTCAGCGACACTTGTTCTGACTCGCCTCGAACCGCTGCTTGACACCTAGTTCCGGTCGGCAATTCGACTCGCTCTTCTCTTCGCAGCGCGACCGGATACGCTTCGGGCATGGCACGGAACGGCACAACAAGGAAACGGAAGCGAAGGCGGAAGAAGAAGGATCTACGGCTCGTGCAGGGGGTGATGGAGTCCTAGAGGCGTTCTGGACTGCATCATCACTTTGCCGGCCTGCTCAGCCGACCAAGTACATCCCACTCCCCGTCCCCGGCCTCACGCCCAGATACTTGGAGGTCGTGCTGATCGAAGCGTGCCCCAAACTGTCCCGGAGGACGTGAAGTGGACATCCACGCTCCAAGGCCACCGAGGCGTGGGCGTGACGAAGCCAGTGCGGTGACGCAGGTCTCCCGATGCCTTCGAGAGCCGCCGTGGAGACGATCCTCCGGGCCTGCCTGACCGAGAGCGGCTTGCCCTTGGCCACCTTGAACACCCGGGCCGTCTCGGGTTCACCGCCCTCTCGGAGCCCACGAAGCTCGATCAGCAGCTCCTTGGGGACGGCCACCGTTCGAGCCCTAGAGCCCTTCCCTACGACCGAGATGCCCGCCGGGCCGAGGTCGATCCACCTGATCCCGAGGGCCTCGGAAATGCGAAGGCCCGAGAGGTAGAGCAGTCGGAGCAGGATGCGGTCTCGTCCCGAGGCGGCTTCCTTGATCATCTCGGCAACCTCGACCTCATCGAGCAGGCGCTCGTGGAGCTTGCCGGTGACCCTCGGGACACGGAGCACCGAGCCCAGGTTGGTGCTGGTGAACCCCACCTTCAAGGCGAAGGCGAGCAACGACTTCAAGGTTGAGATCCTTCTCGCCCTGGTAGCTGCCGCCCCTCTGATGCCCTCGGCATAGAGCAACACATCGGCCATGGTGGCTGCCCGAAGGCCGTTCGGAAGGAAGTCCAGGAAGCTCGTGGCTTCGGCCAAGTACACCCGCTTCGTCGTGGGTGGGCGGCCCGAGAGCCACAAGTTCACGAGGTGTTCGTCGGTCTCGATGTTCCGGAGCGTTGAGGTTGCCATGCTGGCCGGAGTACGAACCGGCAGGCTCGGAATCAACCTGAATCCCCGAGAATTGATGGCCGCAAAGGCACGTTCTCGGCCATCGCCTACATCGTTGCCGCCGGGCGCTGGGTGGTTACTCCTTCGGGATGGACGTCACCTTCCTCTTCCTCGACGAGTCCCGCAGCACGCACCTCGACACCGCCTCGCTGACTGGCGTCTTCGTCCCTGCCGACCACTACGCACGGGTTCGAGACGCTGTGATCCGTGTCTCGGTGGAAGTACAACGACCACCTGTTGGCGTTCCGCCGGTTCCTCTGGAACTTCACGGCTCTGCGATGCTCGACGACATGGACGGCGTCACGGAGGCTGACCGGTTGCTGGCGTTCGAGCGGTTGGTCGAGGTCATCAACAGCGAGCAGCTTGAAGTGCTGAGCATCGTCTACTCGGGGGTCAAGGACATCCAGGCCCATTTCGACCAACTCAACATGCCGCCTGGAGACAAGCTCTACCATTGGACCTTCGATGCCATGTTCGACGAGATTCGCTTGCCCAAGGGCGGTCTCGTCGTTCCTGTGTTCGATGGCATCCCCGGGCAGGGCGACGGCGGGCAACATCAACCGGTGGATCGAAGCGCCTACGAGACGTTCCTCGCGGGGGCTTACACTAGCCATTGGTACCGGGTAGCCCTCCCGAAGCCTGAACGCTACGTGCCGAACTTCCACAATCTCGTCGAGCCAACGTTCTCTGACAGTGCCAAGTCGCCCCTCCTTCAGCTCGCTGACGTGGTCGGCTACCTGCTGCACGTGGAAGACTTTGTGAACACGAAGCGGTCGGAAGGCTTCAAGCGAGAGGTCGCCTGCATTGCGGCGAAGCTGGACAGGGTCATTGTTCGACGGGTGCCGTCGAGCATGACGTTCCTGCCAAAGGACGGCGCCGCACCTTGATAGACTGAAGCGAGTGGCCCGACGAACTGCCGATGAGCAAGCACTTCACGACCGCGTGATCAGCGACGCAGGCCGCATCGTCAACCAGCTCGGGATCGAGGTGAAGCTCGTGGGTTTCGTCGAGGGCGAGGACGGATCGATTGTCTTCGACCAAGAGATCATCCCGCCGTTGTAGTTGTCGTCGAGGTTGATCACCCCGAAGCGGAGGCGTACTCCCCTCATGGCTCCTCGCTCACGGTGCCTTGTCGATCAGTCTCCAATGGCGATCACCAGCTCGGGTGGCATCGTCGTAGGGCTCGGGTATTGCTATTCGGCCAAGACCACCCAAGACGTCACCAAGGCTATCGCAGCCGCAAGACTGAACCCTGGCCAGAGCTGGTTCGTTGGAGTCGTCTTGGACAACCGTGGTCGTGCTGATGCCCTCCACCGGCTCGAGGACGCAGCAGCAGAAGCAGCAGCTCTATCGGCGACCAAAGGTACAAAGGGACATGGCCGGTGATGGCTGCTCGCCGATGGGTCACGAGCATCGATCAGTCGCATCTTGCGGCCACCTCCTCCGGCATGTTCTTAGGACTGGGCTTTGCCAGAGGGCTCTACACGATCGACGAGGTCATCGAGCTTCTTCGCAGCGGCTTGATCACCGGGAACATCTTCATCGGCGTCCAGATCGATGGACGAGGAGCGCTGGGGCTGAAGGCGTACGTGGGCGCCGACGAGACCGACGGCCAGAGCAAACCCACTCCACGGCGTCGATCACGGAGACGTCATCTTTGACGACCAGTTCGTCTTCGAGGCTTCGGCTTCCGGCCCCGAGGGGGCGGCTTCACGTCCAGCTCCGACAGCTTCACCGGAGTCTTCCGCTCGCCAACATCGAGCAGGTCAACAACGCGGACATCGAGAATGTCGGCGAGGTCGTGCAACATCTTGAGTGAAGGATTCCGGCGGCCCTGCTCTAACTCTTGAAGGTAACGATAGGTGAGCCCTTCGGCGGCGACCTCCTGCTGCGTCATCGCTTGCCTCCAGCGTGCTCGCTGGAGGTTTCGGCCGAGCCGGGCGAGCACAGTGCGGAAGTCCACGGGACCAATGTGGTCCGTGGTCGCACCCGAATAGAGCCCACCTGATTAGCGTGTTTATGGTTGAGCGGCTTTGCCCCTGGTCGTAGCCTGATGGTTGCCTCTGCATGGTGCGTGAGGCGGGAGGATGTGCGTGATGCGTCGGCTCCGGTTCGCTCTGACGAGCCTCGTGCTGCTCGGCTGCTCTGGGGGCGAGGGTTCGACACCACCCGGTGGAAACACCGGAGGGGCCACCTCCACGGGGGGCTCGGGTGGCGTCGCGGGCGGGAGCGGAGGGAACCAAAGCGATGGGGGTCCCGACGCATCTTCAGGCGGCACATCCGGAACGGCGGGCTCGCCAACCGGGGGCTCCGGAGGAACTTCGGGCACAGGTGGCTCCGGTGGGACGACCGCCGCCTGCACGCCAGGTGAGAAGAAGTGCCTCGGCTCAACAGCTCAGCACTGCAACTCCTCGGGCACTTGGGAGGACCAAGTTTGCTCCACCGCCTGCATCAACGGTGACTGCACGGCCTGCACCCCTGGCACCTCGGATTGCCAAGGCAACGTGCCTCGGTCCTGCGACACGACTGGGAACTGGACCACCGGGACGGCCTGCTCAGGTCAGACGCCGGTCTGTCTCAGTGGGGCGTGCGTCTCGTGTTCACCGTCGTCCACCCAGTGCTCGGGCACGACGGCTCAGACCTGCAACAGCACCGGCTTCTGGCAGACCACGCAAACGTGCCCGTACGTATGCAGCGGCGGAATCTGCATCGGCTCGTGTGTCCCCACGGCGAAGAAGTGCTCGGGCTTGAACGTCGAGACCTGCGATTCGACGGGGACATGGCAGTTCACGCAGACGTGTCCGACGGCCTGCAATTCGGGCTCCTGCGGCTCGTGCGTCAACGGCTCGACCCAGTGCAACGGGCTCGACGCCCAGTCCTGCAACGCCTCGGGGCAATGGATCACCGCGGCTACGTGCCCCTACGTTTGCAGCGGGGGAGGCTGCACCGGAGTCTGCAAGCCCGGTTCCACCCAGTGCTCGGGAACAACAGTGCAGACGTGCAACAGCTCGGGGCAGTGGGCAAACGGGGTGACCTGCCCGTACATGTGCTCGTCCGGGTCTTGCACGGGATCCTGTGCGCCTGGCACTACCCAGTGCTCGGGAGTCGTCGTGCAGGTGTGCAGCCCCGGCGGTGCCTGGCAGAACACGGCGCCCTGCACCTACGCATGCGTCTCGGGATCCTGCACGGGTATCTGCTCTCCTGGAGCCGTCCGTTGTTCTGGAAACAAGCGCCAGACCTGCGACAACACGGGGCAGTGGCAGGACGCCGAGGTGTGCCCCTACGTCTGCACATCTGGGACATGCACGGGCGTCTGCGTTCCCGGTTCGACAACGTGCGCCGACCCGACTTCCCTCCAGACCTGCAATTCGTCGGGACTTTGGGGCACTGCCGTCGCCTGCCCGACTCCCGCACCGACGCTGCACCAGACCACGGCATGCACGTCTGGCGTTTGCACGGTGACGTGTGCGTCGAACTACGACGACTGCAACGCGACGGCGTCCGACGGCTGCGAGACGAACCTTGCTACGACAGCCAAGCATTGCGGCTTCTGCGCCCGAGACTGCCTCGACGGTCCATGCAGCGGCGGCCTGTGCTCTCCGATCGAGATCCCGACCGGCGGAGACTTGACCGCACGCGCTGTGGCCGTCGATTTGACGAACGTGTACTGGACCAACGTGAGCGGGAGCAGTGTGCAATACCGCCCGAAGGTTGGCGGCGGGCCGATCATTACCCTCGCAACCGGGCAGCCGTCACCGTACTGGCTCGTTCTCGTGGGAACTAACCTGTACTGGACGACTGTGCAATCCATCTCCGGGAAGTCCTACGGCAGCATCCGCTCCGTGTCCGTAGGCGGCGGCACGGTATCCACTGTGGTGTCATTGCAGCAGGGCTTGGGCGGCTGGGCAGTGCCCTTCACAGCCGACGCACAGTACGTCTACTGGCTCGGTCAGCCCGGAAGCCAGCAGTTCCTCAGCAAGACCACGGTGGATGGAACATCAACGCAGTTGATCGGGGCCATCCCGTTCGGATCCTCGGCGTTCGGGATGACATCGTCGGGCGCCACGCTTTGGTGGACTACTGTCTACAGCTCCTCCGGAAACGGCGAGGTGTGGAAAGTACCAACCTCCGGCGGCACCGCCACAATCGAGGCCAGCGGCCAGCAGCTTCCTTCGGGCATCGTGTACTACGGCGGAAAGCTCTTGTGGGTGAATGGAGCAACGTCAGGTGGTGCCTGGAACGACGGCGCGATCATGAAGCTCGACACGGCGACGGGCACGCCGTCGGTATTGGTCTCCGGCGAACACAACCCAAGACAGATCACGACCGACGGCGTTCGAGTGTTCTGGAGCACCGAGAATCCGAGCTACATCAGGCAGGTCACATTGAGTGGCGGCGCGGCCATGTCCTTGACGGCATCGGGCGGGGTGGGTGCCAACCTCGTTGCCGATGACAAGTACGTCTACTGGACGAACTCGCGACTCTACAAGGTCGCGAAGTACACGGGTCCGTGAGCCCAAGGCACCCAAGGACGCCACAGCCGAGATCGCAGCGACCAGTCAGGTCGGTCGAACAAAACCGGAACTCAGGAACGGGCGAAAATGGAAATCCAACACCTTGTCGTACTTCTGGTCTGGATCGGGTTTGGGATTACCAGCGGCGTCATGGCGTCGATCAAGGGGCGGTCTTTCTTGATCTGGATGTTTCTCACGCTGTTCCTGTCGCCAGTGTGGCTCTTTATCCTCTTGGTGCTTTCGTCGATCAAGAAGTGCCCGTTCTGTGCATCGACGATCCCCCAGGCGGCGAGGGTGTGTCCAAGGTGCTCCCGGGAGCAACCGGCGTAGGAGCTGCCCAAGATGATCGGTGAGAACGGAAGCCGGGACACTGTCGCACAAGGCGGACGTGACGAGGCCAACGTGAGCTTTGTCGGCTGCTCCTCCTTCCTGTTCGAACGCGACGAAGCTGGCTGGACTGGAAGTGCGGCTTCGATTGCATCGGCAATGTGAGGATGACCGCGTTGTCCGGCGACCAGTACGAAATCTCTAGCGGCGGTCAGGTGATCGGTCCGGTCACGCTCGACTTGCTTCGACGGGGCTTCGAGGCCGGCAAGATCCCGGCCGAAGCGGTCGCACGGCTTGTCGGTGATGACCGCTGGGTTTCGGTCCGTGACGTCCTTCGGGCACCGGTCAGGGCCGCACCGGCAAGCGTCGGCTCGGTTCAAGGAGCCAAGTGCCCGAGCTGCGGGGCCGACCTGAAGGTACCCGCTCACGGTCGAACGGCCCACTGCACGTACTGCAAGAAGGACGCGCTGCTTGCCGCTCCAGCCGAAGCAGCGAAGGTGGATAACCGGCTACGTCTCGCAGACGCCGCTGCCGAGGCCGGCAACTACAAGGAAGCGTACCGTTACTACACGAAGGTTCTGGAGGACGACCCGGAGAACTACGAAGCCTGGTTCGGCAAAGGCGTTTCGGCAGCGTGGGACTCGGGTCTCCGGGGAGACCGTTTCTCTGAGCTGACGTCCGGCATCGACCGGGCGTTGCAGTGTGCCCCCGAGGGAGTCCGAGACCTCCTCGCCAAGCGGGCAGCCTCGAAGATCAACCTGATCACGCTCAGCTACTTCCAGCTTTCCGTGAAGCACACCGCCGAGTTCATCTCGCTCGACGAGACCTGGTCGGAGCACGTCGGGCGGTGCATCCCGATCATCTCTGCCTTGTCGAAGGCCCACGAACTGGACCCGGCGAATCGCCTGGTTCTCCAGTCAGCTATCGATCTCTGCAAGAGTATGATCGAGGGCGTCCAATACTGGGACGAGTTCGACAGGGACGACGACGGCGACTCCATCCAGAAGACCAAACACCTCTCGCCCGAGCTGGAGCAGCGGGTCAGGGCCGTGATGGACAGCTTCATCGAGAAGATGAAGCGCCTCGATCCGACGTATGCAGCCCCAACGATCCAGAAGGCCGGAGAGATCTCCTTGATCGGGGTGCTTGGCTGCCTTTTGGTTCTCCTGGTCCTGGCCCTCGTGGCGTTCGGGATCTGGAAGCTCGTCTCGGAAATTCGCGAAGTGAAGGCGATAGCGGACAAGCCGCAGGTCGATCGGCCCACGTCAGTCCCACAAGCGGCCCCGGCGCCCGAGCCCGCCAGGACATCCCACTGCGGTGACCCCGTCCATCCTCCCCGAGGGGTCTCTGTTCCGAGGAACTGGTCCGCCTGGACCTGCAAGTCCTCGCACCAGGCCGGACCAGCGTGGAGCAAGTGCCTACAACGGACGGCGTATTCGGACACCGAGGGGATGGGCTGCGAGGGCTCGAACCGCTGCTGTCCACCCTGAGGCTCCCCCAGGGAGGCTCCATTCCCGCGCCCAGGAGCCCCGCTGTGCTCGTTTCAAAGGTCCGGACGGGCCACGGGTTGTCCGAGGAGGGAAAAGGCTCGTAGCGGCGCTGAGGGCGACGGATCGATTTCCACCGTTTCAGCGAAAAAATTCACCGGGCCAGATCACAGGAGGTTCACAGGATCCCCTTAGGTTACCATCTTGAGGGGGGTGGGGGGTGGTTTCTGAGGGTTTCTGAGGATCTACCCTGAGAGGCCGTGCGTCCGCTTGACCGACACCTTCGGCCCACTCACGGGCGTCGAGAAGGATAATCACTCGGTTCTACGGCGAGCTTCCCCGAGCGGGCGTCCCGAACCGAGCCTGAATCTCCGCAACAAGTTGAAGCGCTCCAGGGTAACCCCCGGTCGCCCGGACGGAGCGTCGTCTACTTGCACGAAGTCCCTTGGCGATCTTGTCCATGTCGAGCTTCGACTTCACAGCGTCGGCCCCCGTTCACGGGGAGCACCCCAGACAGCGAGGACGTGAACGACGCCCTTCGCCTCGTCCACTCGGAAGTAGATGTGGTTCAACGTGCGGGGCATCAAGATCCGTCGAAGGTCAGGACGTTTCGAAGTCGGCCATCGGACGCCGGCTGCGGTCGTGCTCCGGATGTGCTCGAAGAATTCCTCCAGCTCGTCCGTGAAGAGGCTTGGTGCCGCTGGCCGGTTCTTGACCCACCACTCTTCGATCCGGTCGGCTTGTCGCTGAGCCCGCTTACCGACTCGCAGCTTCACGTTTGGCTCGTAGCTGGGCGATGAACTCGAAGCCGTCCATGTGGTCGCCTCGCTCGAAGTCTTCGACCCCGTCCTCGATGGCCTGGAGCAACCGAGCCTTCTCCTCTGGGGCGAACTCTTCGTCGTCCAGGACGACAAGCTCGACCTCTCTGCCTTCCGGCAGATCAGTCGGTTCGTCGAGAACGAGACGGCCGTTCTTCACGTGGGCCTTCAGGGCGTGCATCGGGTTCAAGATTACTCCTTCCTGGTCGAGTCGTCGAAGACCACGGACATCGCAGGCGTGTTCGGCTTCTTCAGCCTGAGGTGGCTTCATCGGGATCGCTCAAGGGATTCGACACGCTGGCGTCGAACCTCGGTCCGACCTGGCAGAACGACACCGCTGCGACATCATCCCCGTCAATCACGATCACCGGCACCGCCCCGTGCTCGCTGACGAGCTGCTGGACCTCGCTGGCTCCGGCGGCGGCCTGGAGAGCTGGGACGGCAGCCATAGTGACCGGGAGCACGACCGAGGCCCGCTCGGTCACGATCACGCCAGCATCCGTCGTTGCCTGGCCCAGCTTGGATGCTCTGTCCGCCACGACGAAGGCGATCTGCTCGATCTGCATCTTCGTGGATCGTACGAACCGAGCCAGGGCGGGACGATGACGACGGAGAAGAGCAAGGTGCTTTTGGTTGAGCCCTGCCACGGGTTAGCCCTCGGCATCGAGCCCGGCCAGGAGAGCCGGAAGCTTGCTCTTCACGAGGGCCTTCATCTCGGTTTCGACCAAGTCCGAGAGGCTCGTGCCGGACAGCTCAGCGAGAACCTTCACCTTCCGGTGAAGAGCCTCGGGGATCATCACGGTCACGGGCTTCTTCTCGGGAGCCGTGATCGTAGAAGGGGTCGGGCTCGTCGAAGCAGCCGGCTCTTGGGAGTGATCCTCGCCGTTGCTCTTGGTCTTGGTCGTCGTGGACTTGGGGGTGGTCGTGGTGGTGTTGGTCATGCCCGGAGTACGAGCGAGGCGGACCGCGATCAACCGGCCCACGCGAAGTTGATCATCGCCGACGCAAGACGTACCTCCCGTGATGAACATCTTCGAGGAGGCCCTCGCCCTGCTGCACGATGAGCAGCAAGATCCCGTCGTGCGAGATGCGTGTGCTAGCCTCCTCTCTGTGGCGCTTGAGGGAGGGCTTGAAGAACGACTGCCGGACCAGGCTCCGTTGGCGCTGTTCCGGTGGATGATCAGTACCGGTGCCGGACGTTCATGGCTGCTGACCTCGTCGCTGGGCCGGATCCGAAGCGAGGTCATCACGACCGAGGCGGTGCGGACGCTCCTTGCAGGAATGGCCAGCAAGGAGGTCCGAGATGCGTGTGCCGAAATCCTCTGTGGAGGCGCCCATGCGCCGAGGCTCGACGACGATACGATCCAAAAGCTGTTGGTCCAGTGTCCTGAGGAAGGTGACCGTCTCGTGCGTGTCGTCGAGGCTGCACACTCGGGCCGGGGTATCGACCAACACGTGTTGCTGAAGCTCCAGGGGCAGCTACAGCGATCCGAGCACGTCGATACGCGGGTGGCCTCAGTGTCGATAGCGATGCTCCGAGAGTTCGACGTCGAGGCGTTCAAGCTCTTCCTCGGTGACCCTCACGAGCTGGTGCGGGCGGAGGCCGTGAAGTCGATCAGTAAACGTGGTCCCCCGGGGTCCGGCATCCGGCTCATCTCCGCGAGGGTTGTGGTCGAGCCCGTGGTCTGGGTGAAGGCCGAGATGCTCCAGGCGCTCGGCAAGCTCGTTCAGCGGATGCCCGAGTGATCAGACGATGGCTTGGAACCAGGGGATCACGAACCGAGATAGCGTTCTCGGATCTCCGTCGCCCAGGGTCCTGCCCCAGCTTGATCAACCGCGTCGAGCACCTGTTCCAGAGTCCAGCTCGTGAACGTTGTCGCGTCGAGCAGGCATGACCGGCACCG
>Ga0233425_10005680_pt1 | contig 19404 bp, 17 predicted proteins | sample Watercolumn_Towu_2_FD_181712 | JGI IMG/M metagenome (GOLD analysis project Ga0233425, IMG submission 181712) | Freshwater microbial communities from Lake Towuti, South Sulawesi, Indonesia - Watercolumn_Towuti2014_140_MG | ecosystem: Environmental > Aquatic > Freshwater > Lake | place... | reverse complement strand
TCGAGCCCGCGTACGACGAGCTCGTCCGCGCACTCCAGGGGCTCATTCGATCACTCGAGGCTCGCTCTTGACCTGGAGCCTGGAGCCTGATCGCTGAAGCCCCCGGGTTTCGCCCGAAAGGGCGAAACCCGAGGCTGAGCTCAGCCCGAGCTGGACTCCGGCTCGTCGTCGTCCCGCCTGACGAACCCCGACTGCGAGAGGCTCGGCAAGGTGTCCGAACGCGGCGGAGCGCTCTCCATCGGAGCCTCGATGGCCGGGCGCCGGCTGCGCGGTACGACGATCTCGTCCGGGGCGGTCGGGGACATCGCCGGGGGCGTGATGCTGGCGCGGCGGATGATTCGATCGATGGCCTCGAGCGTCGGTTTCGTGGTGGGCAGGTGTGGCCGCGACGGGCGCTGAGGTGCCGGGCCCTTCCTGGGTGGCTTGGGCGGGGCCTGCGCCGCCAGCGTCGGCGCGACGCCCAAGCGGACCTCGAGCCGAACGCGGTCGCCGAGGGCCTCGGTGTCGAGCGCGACGTCGTCGGTCATGCCTTGACGCGCGAACCGCTGAGCCGCGCGCACGGCGCCGACGGTCAAGTGCCGCAGCAGGCGTGCCGTGCGCGGGCGCCCGCTGACGCCCAGGAACAGCACGAAGCCGTCCCGCCTCTTGCTCAGGTCGAAGCCGATGGGCAGTCCCACGAACAAGTGCTCGAGAGGCGCCTGCAGGCGCGCGACGCTGGCCATCAGGTCACCGGTGACGCTCAGGGTGCCTTGGGCCAATACGCGAGCGAACTGCTCGGTCGCGAGCTTCTCCAGCAGCTGTCCGGTGCCGTCGGAGAGCGCGGCGTCCAGGCCGAACAAGAGCTCCTCCGCGTCTGCGACGTCGAGCGTGTCGGCGTGGGCGGCCGAGCGAAGCGCCGCGCGCACCTCCGGTTGCGACAGGCGCGCCTCGAGCCGCTTGAGCACGTCCTCGACGAGCTCTGGGCGGCGCTCGCGCTCGAACGCCTCGACGATGTCGCGGACAAATCGCGTCCGAAGCCCCGGCATCCCGGGAGTATAGGCTCAGCCTCGCTCGGCGCCGAGCCTCAGCTTGGGGAAAAACAGACCTACGGCCAGGGCACCGACGCTGAGCCCTGCGATGACCCAGAAAATCGGCGCGAGGCCGTGGGCCAGCGCGCCCGAGAGGTGAGCGCGCTGGGCTGCGTCGAAGGTCTTCCCCAGGTCACCGCCGGCGAGCATCCGCGCCGTGTCCCGCGACAAGGCCGGGTCGCGGCCCAGCGCGCGGGCGAGCAGCTCGCCCAGGAGCCCGACCGAGAGCGCGCCACCGACCGTTCGGAAGAGCATCGTGCTCGCTGTCGCCACTCCGCGCTCGCGGAAGTCGACGCTGCCTTGCACCGCGATCAAGGTGACGGTGTTGGCGAAGCCCAATCCGACGCCGAAGCAGGCGCTGGCGATGCGCGGCACCGCGCTGCTCGCGTCGGGCGTCAAGAACGCCGCGAGCCCGACGGCAGAGAGCGCGGTTACCGTGAGGCCCACTCGCACCAGCGGCCGGTAGCCCACCCGCTCGACGAGGCGGCCGGCGATGACGCTCGCGACGGGCCAGCCGATGGCCATGGGGGCGATGGCTGCGCCGGCGTCCGTGGCACTGCCCCCGGTGACGCCCTGGACGAACAGCGGCACGAACGTGAGCATCGACATCAACGAAGCGCCGATCAGCGCGCCCAGCGCGGTGGCGACTCGCAGGATGGGGCGCGAGAGCAGTGCGAGAGACAACACCGGCTCGGGCGCGCGGCGCTCGATCCAGACGAAGAGGGCGCCGGTGACCAGCGCCGCCGCCAGCGCCGGGGTGCCAGCGCCAGCGCGGGCCCCGACCAAGGTCAGTACGATGGTCGCGCCCAAGAGCGCCGCCCCCGCGACGTCCAGGCGCGCGTCGCGGCGCTCGACCCGTTCGTGCAGAACGCTGGCGAGCAACAGCGCCGAGAGCAAGCCGAAGGGGAGGTTCAGATAGAACACCCAGGGCCAGCCGACGTGGTGCACGATGGCCCCGCCCAGCAGCGGGCCGACGATTCCCGCCAAGCCCCAGACCATCCCGGTCACACCCTGGATGCGCGCGCGCTCGTGCACGCTGAAGATGTCACCCATGATGGTCAGCCCCATCGACTGCATGGCGCCGCCACCGAAGCCCTGCAGCGCGCGAGCGCCGATCAGAAAGGCCATCGTCCGCGCCTGGCCAGCGGCCAAGGAGCCGCACAGGAACAGCGCGATGGCGACCAGCATCACGGGCTTGCGTCCGTACAGGTCGGCGAGCTTCCCGGCGATGGGCATGCTCACGGTCGACACGACCACGTACGCGGTGAACACCCAGGCGTAGAACGACACGCCGCCCAACGCCCCCACCACCGTGGGCATTGCGGTCGAGACTACCGTGACCTCGAGCGCCGACATGAACACGCTGAGCATCACGGCCACGACCGTGAGCGGGCGGTTGGTCTTCTCGGCGCGCGCGCCCATGGTCTCAGACGGCGCGGAGAGCCTGCTCGAGGTCGGCAATCACGTCGGCCTGCTCCTCGATGCCCACCGAGAGCCGGATCAGCGCCGGGTCGATGCCTACACCTTCGAGCTCCTCGTCGGAGAGCTCGAAGTAGCTCATCAGCGCGGGCTGCTCGATCAAGGTCTCCACCCCCCCGAGCGACGGCGCGATGGTCGCGAGCTGGCAGGCGTCCACCAGGCGCCCCGCGGCGGCGCGCCCTCCCTGGACGACGAAGCTCACCACGCCTCCCCCACCGGCCATCTGCAGCGTCGCGATGGCGTGGGAGGGGTGACTAGGCAGCATGGGGTAGTACACGCGCTCGACGGCGCCGTGGGCCTCCAACATCTGGGCCACCGCCAGCCCCGTCGCGTTCTGCTTCGCCACGCGGACCGCCAGCGTCTTCAGGCCGCGCCCGATCAGGAACGCGGCGTGCGGGTCCATGTTGCCGCCGAGCACGCTGCGCAGCTCGCGTACCAGCGAGATCAGGTGATTGGGCCCGGCCACGAACCCGCCGAGGACGTCGTTGTGCCCGGACAAGTACTTGGTCGCGCTGTGCGCGATCAGATCCACTCCGTGCTCCCGCGGCCTCAGGTTCACCGGCGTCGCGAAGGTCGCGTCGACCAGCGTGCGCACGCGACCCTTGCTCTTGGCGATGCGCGACAGCGCGGAGAGGTCGGTGCAGTAGAGGTACGGGTTCGTGGGCGACTCGCCGACGCAGAGGCGCGTCTCCGGAACGATGGCGGCCTCCATCTCGTCGAGGGCGCCGGGCCCTACCAGCGTGTGGCGAACCCCGAAGCGGGAGAGCGTCTGGGTGACGAACTGCCGCGTGCGCCGGTAGCAGTCCCGGAAGAGGACGACGTGGTCGCCCGACTTGGTCAGAGCCAGGATGGCCGTGGTCACCGCGGCCATGCCGGTGGCGAACGCCACGGCGTCGTCGGCACCTTCCAGGGCCGCGACCCGCCGCTCGACCTCCCTCACGGTCGGGTTGCCGTAGCGCCCGTACTCCTCGCGCTCGGAGTCCCGGTCCTCGCCGCGCATGTAGCGAGCGAGGTCGGCGGTGTCGTCGAAGGTGTAGGTCGCGGTCTGGGCGATGCTCGGGGTCAGCGTGTGGTGGGGGCGGTGCGAATCGGTGCCCGCGTGGACTGCGTCGGTGCTGGTCGCCCCTCGCCGCGCTCGCGTCATGACGCCGAGCCCGAGAGCATCTGCCGCACCCGGCCGGCGATGGCGTCGGCCGCCCCGGCCAGCGGGAGGATCTCGACCTTCTTCGGGTCGGGCTCGCTGCGCGGCTTGAGCTCGACGCCGCCGCTCTTCAGCGCCTTGGCGCCCACCGTCACGCGCAGCGGGATGCCGATCAGGTCGGCGTCCTTGAACTTGACGCCGGGGCGTTCGTCGCGGTCGTCCACGAGAACGTCGATGCCGCGCGCCTCCAACGCCTTCTCGATCTCGGAGACGGCGCCCTCGACCTCCGGCTCGACGCCCACCTGCACGACGTGCACCTGGAACGGCGCCAGAGCCATGGGCCAGCGGATGCCGTTGTCGTCGTGGTTCTGCTCGACCGTCGTCGCCACCAGGCGAGACACGCCGATGCCGTAGCAGCCCATGACGATGGTCTTCTGCTCGCCCTTGTCGTCGAGGTAGGTCGCACCCATCTTCCCCGAGTAGTGCGTGCCGAGCAGGAAGATGTGCCCTGCCTCGATGCCGCGATAGACGCCGAGCGCCGAGCCACACTCCGGGCAGGCATCGCCCTCCCGCACGCTGCGGATGTCGGCGACCTGCCCCGTGAAGTCGCGCCCGGGCTGGACGTGCTTCAGGTGGTAGTCGGTCTGGTTGGCGCCGGTGATGCCATCGACGACGCTGGCCGCGCTCTCGTCGACCAGGAGGCGGCCGGTGAAGCCCACCGGTCCCGCGAAGCCCACCGCGGCGCCGGTGGCCTTCTGCACGTCTTCGGCGTTGGCCATGAAGACCTCCCCCACGCCCAGCGCGCGCGCGAGCTTGATCTCGTTGACCTCGTGGTCGCCGCGCACGATCGCCATGATCACTTCCTTGTCGGCGACGTAGAGCAAGCTCTTCAGGAACTTCTCGGGCGACGCGCCCAGGAAGCTGCTCACCTCTTCGATGCTGCGCTGACTCGGGGTGTGGACCTTCTCCGTCGACGGGGTCGCCTCCGGGTCGCCCGCGCGCGCGGCTGCCGGGGAGCTCGCGACCTCCAGGTTCGCTGCGTACTGGCACTTGGTGCAAGCCGCCAGGAAGTCCTCTCCGCTCTGCACCAGCACCTGGAACTCGGCGCTGCCCGAGCCGCCGATGGCGCCGGAGTCGGCGTTGACCATGCGGTAGCTGAGCCCCATGCGGTCGAAGATGCGCGTGTACGCGACGCGCATGGACTCGTAGCTCTCCCTCGCGCGCGACTCGTCCACGTCGAAGGAGTACGCGTCCTTCATGCTGAACTCGCGGCAGCGCAAGAGGCCGCCCCGCGGACGCGGCTCGTCGCGGTACTTGGTCTGGATTTGGTAGAGGTTTTTGGGCATGTCCCGGTAGCTCTTGATCTCGTGCCGGGCCAGGTCCGTGATGATCTCCTCGTGCGTCGGGCCGAGGTGGTAGTCGGTGCCCTTGCGATCCTTGATGCGGAACAGCACCTCCCCGTAGAGATCCCAGCGCCCCGTCTCGCGGAAGTACTCCGAGGGCAGGAGCGCCGGCAGCAGCACTTCCTGAGCGCCGGCGCGGTTCATCTCCTCGCGCACGATGCTCTCGACCTTCTTCAACACGCGCACGCCGAGCGGGAGGAAGCTGTACACCCCGGCACCGACCCGGCGCACGTAGCCCGCGCGCAGGAGCAGGATGTGGCTCGCGCTGGTCGCGTCGGAGGGGGCTTCCTTGAGGGTGGGGAGCAGGAGTCGGCGGTACCGCATGGCGCCCCGGCTCCTACCACGAACGCCGCCATGACCCCTGTTCTTGAGTCATTGAGTCAAGTTTATCAGGCCTGATTCCAAGGCGTTTCATGCCGGATCTAGCGTGGGACCAGATTCCCGACTTGTCGCACCGGGAAATGGGGATAATACCTCGGGCAAGTCGATGGCTGGAGAAACCACCTGGAAGGAACGCCTGGGCGCGCGAGTGCGAGGGGATTGGGGCCGCGAAATCGACGTCTTCGAGACCCAGCTCGAGCTCCGCCAGCGCGGGAAGATCGAGGAGAAGCTGTTCGCCGAGACACGCCTCCGGCGCGGCGCCTACGGGCAGCGTTACGACAACGGCCAACGCAACGACGGAACGAAGACTCAGGCGCTGGCGTTTCCGGAACGCCCCACCAAGGGACCGGGCACCGTGTGGGACGCGCCCGGCATGATGCGCATCAAGATCCCGTACGGGAAGCTCTCGGCTGAGCAGCTCGACGTGATGGCGGACCTCGCCGAGGAGTACTCCGACGGCATCCTGCACGTCACGACCCGTCAGGACGTGCAGCTTCACTTCGTGCACATCGAGGACACGCCCGACCTGATGCGCAGGCTCGCGGCGGCAGGAATCACCACGCGCGAGGCGTGCGGCAACTCGGTGCGCAATGTCACGCAATGCCCGAACGCTGGGGTCTGCTCGGGTGAAGCGTTCGACACGACGCCGTACGCGCACGCTCTGACTTTCTTCCTGCTCGGGCACGACGACACGCAGGACTTCGGGCGCAAGTTCAAGATCGCGTTCTCGGGCTGCAAGACCAGCGCCTGCGGGCTGGTGAGCTTCCACGATCTCGGTGCTGTCGCCGTCAAGCGCGGCGACCAGCGCGGCTTCGAGCTCTGGGTGGGTGGCGGGCTCGGCGCGGTGCCCCAGGCGGCGGCCTTGCTCGAGGAGTTCGCTCCCGAGGCGGAGCTCCTGCCCATCACCCAGGCCGTGTGCCGCGTGTTCGCGCGCTTGGGCGAGCGCGAGAACCGCCAGCGTGCGCGGCTGAAGTTCCTGGTCAAGCGCCTGGGCATCGACGAGCTCAGGCGCTTGGTGCGCGAGGAGCGCGCGGCGCTCCGGCCGGATCCGCGCTGGACGGAGTTCCTCTCGGAGCTCCACGCTGCGGACGAGACGCCGCTCCGGCCCCCGACGGCGCTGGACGAGGCCGTGGCGCGCGAGGCTGGCGCGGGCTTCGCCGTGTGGCGCGCGGAGAACGTGCAGGCTCAGAAGCAAGCGGGTTACTCCTCCGCGGTCGTCGCGCTCCCGCTCGGGGACCTGACCAGCCGGCAAGCCCGCGCGGTCGCCGCCGTGGCACGCCGCTTCACTGGAGACACGCTGCGAACCACCGTGGATCAGAACCTGCTCTTGCGCTGGGTGAGCGACGCCGATCTGCCCGCGGTGTACTCCGCGTTGGTGGACGCCGGCGTCGGCGACGCGGGCGCCGGGACCATCGCGGACCTCACGGCCTGCCCGGGCACCGACACCTGCAAGCTCGGGATTTCGTCCTCGCGAGGGCTGGCCGGCGAGCTCCGCGAGCGGCTCCAGGTGATTCAAGATCCCGCGGCGCGTGCGCTGCACGTCAAGTGCAGCGGCTGCTTCAACTCTTGCGGGCAGCACCACGTTGCCGACATCGGGTTCCTGGGCGTGAGCCGCGTCGTCAACGGGCGCCGCGTGCCGCACTTCCAGCTCGTCGTCGGGGGGCAGTGGACCGAGAACGCCGGCGCGTTCGGGCTCGCGATCGGCGCCGTGCCATCGAAGAACGTGCCGAAGCTGGTGGAGGCGCTGACGAACCGCTTCGTCGGGGAGCGCAGCGACGGCGAGGGCTTCCGCGCCTGGGTGGAGCGGGTCGGAAAGAAGGAGATCCGTGCGCTGGTGGACGCTCACGGCGCGGTCCCGCCCTACGACCTGGACCGGTCCTACTACTCGGACTGGGGCGACCCCCGCGAATACACCATCGGGGACATCGGCGAGGGCGAGTGCGCCGGCGCCGTGGTCAGCTACCTGGAAATGGGGCTGGCCGCCAGCGAGCGAGAGGTCTTCGAGGCCCAGCTGCTCCTCGATCAGGGGGACCCGGCCGCGGCCGAGCGGCGAGCGCAGAGCGCGATGCTCCAGGCCGCGCGCGCCTTGGTCCGCGAGAAGAACGCCAATGTGTCCGAGGCCCCCGACGAGGTGGTGGCCGAGTTCCGCACGCACTACTACGACACGCAGCTATTCTTCGACCCGTTCGTGGGCGGCAAGTTCGCCCACTACCTGTTCAAGGCCCACGCCGAGCTACCGAAGGTCGCGACCCCCGAGTCCGCGCACCAGCTCATCGAAGAGGCGCAGCTGTTCGTGGACGCGGCCCACGCCTGCCATGCCCGCCTGGTGGCTGGGCGCTCGCCGCAGGCGGCGGAGTGAGCGATGAAGGCGCGACGCATCGAGCTCTCGCTCGCCATCGAGCCGGGCACCCTGCCGGACCCCGAGGCGGTCGTGCCGGTGTTCCACGCCTGGATCCGCGAACGCGCGCTCGGTGAGACGTTGGTCGACGTGGCCCGCTACGGTCACGTCCGACAGGGCCCGGTGGTGATCTTGGTGGGGCACTCGGGCGACTACGTCATCGACGTGACTCCGAACGGAACGCGCTTCGCCGCCATCCGCAAGCGCGATGCCGCGTCCGAGAGCTCCCGCCTCGGCGAAGCCGCTGAGCGGCTCCTGGCCGCCGCCGTGCTGCTCGAGGCCGCCTTGCCCGGCCTTCGGCTCCGCACCGACGAGCTGTCGCTGCGGGTGCTGGATCGCCTGAACGCGCCGAGCACGCCCGAGGCGCTGGCTGCCTGCTCGGAGGAGCTGACCGCTTTCGCTCGCCCGTGGCTCGGAGAGGTGGCGATCGAGCCGGCGACCGAACCCGGCGGGCCTCTCGCGCTGCGCCTCACGCGGGCGGCGAACGAGCCCGCCGCCGCGCTGCGGGCGCGACTCCCCCCGGCGTGAGCGTCAGCCGAGCGCACGCGCGACGAGCGCGCGGAGCTCCTCGGGCAGGGACGGCAAGAGCTCCGCGGCCAGCGCGTGAGCGCGCGGGCTCATCTTCCGCCAGGTCTCCCGCAGGATGCGGAGCAACTTCTCCTCGTTCTGACCCCGAGCGAACCCCCCGAGGTCGTGCTCCAGGAAGGAGAGGCAGAGCGCGTCCTCCATGCACTGCACGTCGGCGTGCTGCTTCATGCCCTGCTTGAGCACGATCCTGCGCACGCTGGTCACCATGTCGTCCTGGTAGCCGGCCTCGCGCAGCACCTTCTCCGCTTCCTGGGCGTGGAACTCCGCCATGTGCCGGCGCCAGGCGTGGTAGCCCGCGGGGCCATCGGGGAACTCGCTGCGCTTCACCGTCCAGCGCATCAGGTGCTGACAGCGGGCGGCGAGCCGGAGCGCCACGCTCGCCTCCGGCTCCAGGCGAGAGATCCAGCCGCTCAACCAGTCCGCCTTCGCGAGCTCTCGGGGCCTGCCCGAGGCGTCGAGGGTCGGGTCTGCCGAGTTCAGCGCGTCGAAGGCCCGAACCGCGCGCGAGAAACGCTCGTCGCTCATCGCCCTGACCTTCGAGCCGCCTCCCCGATTCGGCAAGCCCCACGAGAAAAAAGGGCGGGTCCCGCGAGGGGACCCGCCCTGCCGGGGGGTTGGGGAGATCAGACAGGATTGTCTTCGCGAGCGCAGCGAGCCCGCGACGAGGGAAGCGAGTCGCGTTGGGGGTCCGGGGGTGTGGGTGGGTGGGACTGCATCAGAAGCCGCCGGGCGGGGGCTTGGCGAACTGGCTCGGGAAGGGGTCGGCTCCGTGGCGCTTGTCCACTTCGTGGTTGTCCCAGGGGAAGCTCGCCCCGCGCTCCTCGAAGAGCGCCACGCCGATCACGCCGACGTTGCGGTCCTCGCCCTTCTTGCCGGCGTAGGACTCACTCACGCGACCGAAACGGAAGGCCGCGACCGTGTCCGTGCTGCGGCGCCAGCCGTCGATCTCGACGGTCGAGAAGCCGTTGACGATGTAGCCGCGGTTGGAGAACGAGCCGGAGCGACCGTTGATCACGTCGAGGCCGTCCACCGTCGTCACCGCCTCGAAGCGCACGCCGGTGTTGTTCTTGATCTGAATGATGTAACGCTGCCCGTGCTCGCCGACGACATAGGTGTTGCCCGCGGAGTTGAAGCCCTCGAGGGGGCGGCCGCTGCCGTCGAGCAAGCGCACCGTCAGCGCGCCGCGGGTCGAGCGGCCCGAGCTGTCGCGGAAGTCGCTGACGCCGGCGCGACGGGCCATGGCGCGGACGCCCTCGGAGTCGTTGTAGAACATCTTGACGACGTCGAACGGCTGGTCCGGACGCTCGCGGAAGAACGCCGAGGTCGAGACGCGGCTCTCGCGGTTCTCGCCCCACTCGGTACCCAGGCCGGGGCGCTCCTTGGCGGCGGCCATGTCCGCGCTCTTGCCTTCCTCGCCCATCGCCGGGCTGGGCGCCGCCTCCGCGGCCGGCCCGCCCTGGCCGCCTGGGGCCGAAGCCGTCTCGGGGGCATTCGGGGCGTAGCTCGCCTTCGACCCGCCCGCGGCGCAGCCCGCCGCCACCAGCCCCGCTGCCAAAACGCCCAGAATCGTGAATTTACGCATGACCTTCTCCCGCTTTCGCTGCCGACGCCCGATGAACGAGCGGGTCCCGCTCCGGCTTACACCCGGGGCGCGAGGCGAGGAAGCGGAGGCCAGGGTCCAGCGCGAACGGGCGGTTTGGACGGGTCGGCTCCAACCCGTCGCACCGGGCGGCTCAGCTGCAATCTGCGCAGCAATCCCCGTAGAAGACGCACCAGACGTCGCAGTAGCACTGGCCGCCGCTGCCGGCGCTGCCACCGCTGCCGCCGCCGCTCGCTCCGCCGCTGCCGCCGCCGCTCGCTCCGCCGCTGCCACCGCAGTCCGCGCAGCAGTCGCCATAGTAGCTGCAGGACGCGTCGCAGTAGCACTGCCCGCCTCCACCGCCGCTGCCGGCGCTGCCACCGCTGCCGCTACCGCTCGCTCCACCGCTGCCGCCCGAAGGCGGGCAATCGGAACAGCAGTCACCGTTCTGCGCGCATTGCGCGTCGCAGTGGCACTGCGGGGCGTCGGTCTTGCCCGCCGGCGCGCTGCCGGAGAGCTTGGCGGCGCGGATGGCATGATAGCCGCCGGCTGCCAGCGAGTCGACGCTGCGCGCGCGGAACTGCATGTCGTCGGCGGTGCTCGCCTGCTCGAGCACGCAGGCCTCGGTCTTGGCCGCGTCGTTCCAGCCGACGAACATCATGATGTGGCCCGCCTTACCGCTGCGGTAGACCATGGCGTCCGCGGGGACGAGATCGTCGAAGGAGCCCAGGCTCGTCCACTCGCTGGTGTCGTCGATGAAATTGGCCGTCGTATACGAGGTCCCGAGCTCCCAGCACATCGAGACGAAGCCCGAGCAGTCGGTGCGGTAGCCTTCGTGGTACTGGCTCTGACTGTATGGGACCTGCGCGTCGTACCAGCTGAAGCCGCGCTCGATGGCCGTGCGGCGCCCGCCCTGCACGCTGGCGAGGATGCTGTCGCGCGACAGGTTGCACTGGGTCTTCAGCTCCTGCCCCGAGTTGTCGCCGACGTCGCCGACGATGGGCGGAGCCTCGGTCTCGACCGCACACGCGGGGCCGACGAGCGTCAGGCAGAGGGCGATCAGGGTGGCTGCGCGCATGTGGGGCATTCAGCAAGCCTCGTGCCGGCGCACCTGCGCCCTAATCTTCCAGGGAATCCAGGCTCGCGCTCCGAGTTTCCGGACGGGCCGATGGAAAATCTGGACGCTGCTCAACCGGCCACGCGGCCCGGGCCGGTGTAGACGTTGAAGGCCCCCGCTCGCGAGAACCCGAGCAGCGTCAGTCCCGCGCGCTCCGCCGTGGCCACCGCCATGGACGTCGGCGCGGAGACCGACACCAGCGCCGAGCACCCCGCGACCACGGCTTTCTGGACGATCTCGAAGCTGGTGCGCCCCGAGACGACCAGCACGGTGGCGCGCGCTGGCAGCGCGGCATCGAGCAACAGGCGCCCGATGGCTTTGTCCACCGCGTTGTGCCTCCCGACGTCCTCGCGCACCACGAGCCACTCACCCGAGCCATCTGCGACGCCCGCGGCGTGGAGGCCGCCGCTGGCGGCGAAGCCCGGCTGCTCCGCGCGCAGCCGCTCCGTCAGGGTCACGAGCATCGTGCGAGCAAAGCGCGTCGCGTCGTTGCTGGGCGTGACGCGCGCCATCAGGTCGTCGATGCTGCGCCGGCCGCACACGCCGCAGGCCGAATTCGTCAGCGTACCCCGGCGAGCCAGCTCGATGCGCTCGGCGTCGAGGCGCGTCCCGGGAGCCGCGGTCACCTCGATCGTGTTGCCGAAGCCCTCGTCCCCCGGGCGCCCGCAGTGTGCGAGCCCCCCGAGCTCGTCACGCCCGCGGATCAACCCTTCGGATAGCAGGAGCCCCGCGGCCAGCTCCTGGTCGTGGCCGGGTGTCCGCATCGTGATGGCGAAGGTGTCCCCCGCGATGCGGATCTCGAGGGGCTCTTCCACCGCGACGACGTCGTCGAAGCGCTCGCGGCTGCCGTCGGCGTGCAGCCGGTCCGCCGCCCGCCGCGCCAGCGCCTTCTCGGTCATCGCGCCTCGATGCGTTCGAGCCAGCGCCCGAGGATGCGCTGGCCGAGAGCCAGGCTGGAGATCGCCGTCCACTCGTTCTTCTGGTGGGCTTGGGCTTGTGTTCCGGGCCCGAAGTTCACGGCGGGCACGCCGAGCTGGGCGAAGCGCGCGACGTCGGTCCAGGCCTGCTTGGGCTCCACCGCGACGACCCCGGAGTCCGCCAGCGCTTCCACCAGCGGGTGGTGCCGGTTCGGAGGCGCGGCGGGCGACAGGTCGGTGAGCTCCACGTCCGCCTCGCCAGCGACCAGCCCGAGGAGCTCCTCCTTCACCCGGTCCAATCCGCGATCCGGCCCGAAGCGCCGGTTCAGGTTCAGCTCGAACTGATCCGGGATCACGTTGCGGCCGCGGCCGCCGCTGGCGAGCGTGGCGCTCGTGACGTGAGCCCACTCGAGCCCGTCGATGGCGACGCGCTCGGGCTCGAGCGCGCTCAAGCGGGCCAGGAGACTGGCGGCCTTGTGGATGGCGTTCTCGCCCTGCCACGGTCGCGCCGAGTGCGCGGTGCGGCCGCGGAAAGTGACCTTCGCGTGCACCGAGCCGCTGCACCCGAGCTGCAGCTTGTTGTCGCTCGGCTCCAGCGCCACCGCGAAGCCGACGTGGCGGAGCTCCGGATCTTCGTCGAGCACGACGCCGAGCTCGTTCTCGGCGTAGGGGCCCTCCTCGCGTGCATAGAACACCAAGGTGAGATCCACATTGGGCCGCTCGGGGCGCTCCGCCAGGTCCAGCATCAGCGTGAGCCCGCTCTTCATGTCCGCGGCGCCGGGCCCGTACAGGCGATCACCCTCGATGCGAGGGCCGTGCTCGTGCTCCGTCCGGACCACGTCCAGGTGCCCGATGAGCGCGACGCTCGGACCGCCCGTGCCCCGCGTCAGCGGCACGACCAGTGAGTCGCCGTAGCGACGGATGGGCGCCGCGAGGGGGACCGTGCCGAGCCGCTCGCGGACCGCGTCGCAGAGCTGCCGCTCCTCACCGATGGGGGAGGGGACCTCGCACAGCCAGAGCAGCGTTCGGGCGAGCTGCATCAGACCGGAACGTTGAACTCGCGGAGCGCGGCGTTCAAGCTCGTCTTCTTGTCGGTGCTGTCCTTGCGCTGGCCGATGATCAGCGCGCAGGGCACCATGAACTCCCCGGCGGGGAACTTCTTCGGCCGCATTCCAGGGATTACGACGCTCCGGGCCGGGACGCGGCCGCGATGCTCCACGGGCTCGCTGCCGGTCACGTCCAGGATGGCGGTGGACGCCGTCAGGGTGACCCCGGCCCCGATGACGGCGTCGCTCTCGACCATCACGCCCTCGACGATGATCGCCCGAGAGCCGATGAAGCAGCCGTCCTCGACGATGACGGGCTGAGCGCCCGGCGGCTCGAGCACCCCGCCGATACCCACGCCGCCCGAGAGGTGGCAGTTCTTGCCGATCTGCGCGCACGAACCCACCGTGGCCCAGGTGTCGACCATGCTGCCACTGCCGACCCAGGCGCCGATGTTGACGTAGCCTGGCATCACGATGGCGCCCGCCTCCACGAAGGCTCCGTAGCGCACCGTACCCGGCGGTACCACGCGCACGCCCGCCGACTCGAGCCCGCGCTTGAGCGGGATCTTGTCGAAGAACTCGATGGGTCCGGCCATCTGTCGCCGCATCTCGGTGACGCCGAAGTACAGCAGCACCGCCTGCTTGACCCAGGCGTGTGTCTCCCAATCGCCGGGCGCCTTCTGCGTCGCGACGCGGATCTTCCCGTCGTCGAGCAGCGCAACGGCCTCGTGGACGGCGGCGCGGTGGCGTGGCTCCTTCAGCAGGGCGCGGTCGGCGAAGGCGGCTTCGATCAGCGGGCGAACTTCCGAGGCTTCCACGGGCGCCACCGATAGCGCGGTTTGCGCGCGAGCAGAACCAAATCCTTCAGCCGGGCAAGAGCAGCGCGAAGCGCGGAACGTCCGGCTCCCAAAGGGCGCGCGCGCCGCACGCACGCGCTGCCGCTTCCACGCAGCCGAGGGTCGGGCCGACGAGCGGCAGTGTGGGCAGCGAAACCGCGTCGCCCGCGGCTCCGCTCGACTCGACCACGAGCTGCTGCCCCGACGGCCCCGATTCGAGCCGGATCAGCGGCTTGCCCCGCCCCGCGTCGGACACGAGCCTTGCCCCGACACCCATCACGAGGCTGCAAGCGCGCGGGTTGAGCGTGACCTCGCGGCCCAGGCCCGGCGCGGCGCGCGCCTCGACGCGTTCGACGTCGTCCCGCGCGGCGGCGCCTGTCCTGAGCAGATCCGCGAGCGCGAGCTGGACGTGGTTGCCTCGCGTCGCGTCGTCCAGGAGATCGATCAGGGCACGTGCCGCCTCGAGGTCTCGCGACAGGCCGGTCACAGCGTGTTCCAGCGCGAGGCGCGTCTTGGCGTTGACGGGCTTCCCGCTCGACCGCGCGAGCTCCGCCTCCAGCGCCTCGGCGCGCGGAAGCATCCAAGCCAGGAGCTCGTCCGCCGCCTTCCGCTCGGGAAGCCAGCCCGCGACGGTGTCGAGCACGGTGCGCGAGAGCGCGCCGATGCGAGCGCACGAGTCACGGACGTCGGGCAGCACGCTCTCGATGGCGCGAGGGCCCACCCTGACGCTGTGCAGGAGCTGCGCGAGATTCCTCACGCTGCCGAGGGCATCGCGCAGATCACCGCGCGCCGCCTCGAGCCGCGCTCGCGGGTCGGGCCCCTCGTCGGGCTTGTCGCTCTCCATCGCGGTGGAGTCTGGGGCTCAGAGCAGGTCGTGGCCAGGGAAGAAGTAGGCGCACTCCTTGACTCCGTTTTCCTCGGAGTCGGAGCCGTGGCAGGCGTTCTCGCCCACGTTCGACCCGTAGAGCTTGCGGATGGTGCCCGCCGCCGCCTTCGCGGGGTCGGTGGCGCCGATGACGTCGCGGTAGTGCTGGACCGCGTTGTCGCGCTCGAGGGCCACCAACACCACCGGCCCGCGTGTCATGAAGGTGCAGAGCTCGCCGAAGAAGGGGCGCTCGCGGTGCACGGCGTAGAAGCCCTCGGCTTGAGCGCGGGTCAGGTGTGCCTGGCGCATCGCGACGACCGCGAAGCCTTCGTCGAGCAGGCGCTGGAGGATGTGCCCCTGGACGCGCTTCTCCACCGCGTCCGGTTTGATGATGCAGAGCGTTCGCTGACTCGCCATGGCTACTCCGAGGATTTCTCTGGGGTTACCCCGCCCGCTTTGGGCGGGGCTCTTACGGCACAACACCGCCGGCGATCAACTGGGATCTGACCCTGACCACCCGGACAGTGCCGTTTCCAGCCCGATCTCAGCTCGACGCGCAGTGCTGCAGGAAGTGCGAGCGCTCGCGGGCGGTGGTCCAACGCTCCAGGGTCCGGACCGTCGCGGGGTCGTTCTGGCGCAGCTTGTCGAACAAGTAGTCTTGGATGCCTTTGTGCACCGCGCACCAATCGCTCTCGCGCATGCGCCCGTGCAGCGAGCCCTGGGTCTCGTAGTTGTGCACGGGGCACACGCCGCAGTAGGCCGCGTAGGTGCAGCTCACGCAGTCGGGCTGCGCGTCCAGGTTCGACGCCGCGAGCATCGCGCGCACCGTGTCGTGGGTCATGATCTCGCGGTACTTCGTCTCGCCGACGCGCCCGAGCAAGAACAAGTCGTCACCCATCTCGTGCAACATGCGCCCCTCGTCGCAGGTGAAGAGGCTGCCGTCGTAGTTGTAGGCGAGCTGTCCGATGCCGGCGCCGCAGGGTGAGCGGATGTCGAGGAAGTTCGGGTCGTCGCCGGTCAGGATCTTGGTCAGGAAGATGGCCGCGTAGCGCTCCAGGATCTCGGAGCCGCCCGCGTTCCTCTCCAGCATGTAGTCCACGGCCTCGCGGTAGAAATCCAGGTAGCTGCGCCGCTGGTACTCGATCTTGTGGCCCGTGTCGCTGGCGAAGCCGAATGGGTCGAGGGGCCGGAGGAAGAGCGCCCGGCAGCCGAGCTCGAGATAGGTGTCCACGATGGCGCGCGGGTGGTCGAGCGCTGCGCGGGTCACCGTGATCAACGCCTCCACGTGGTAGAGCGTCGGGTCCAGCCCCAGCTCCGCGTAACGCTGGTTGATCGCGCGCACCCAGTGGGCCGCGCGCGCGAAGGCGCTGCCCCCGGCGAGCACACGCTGCTTGTCGTGGAGCGTCGGCGGACCGTCGATGCTCGTGCAGATCTGCACTTTGTTCTTCACCAGGAAGTCGAGCCGCTCGTCGTCCATCAGCGACAGGTTCGAGACCATGGTGAACTCGAGCTCTTTCCCGTGAGCGCGGTTCTTGGCGAGCGCGTACTCGACTGCGTGCTGGACGACGGGGAAGTTCGCCAGGGGCTCGCCGCCCTGGAACTCCAGAGTGATGCGCGGGGCGGTGGAGCGGAGCGCGAGATCCACGCACTTCTCCGCCGTCTCCCTGGACATGTCGGTGTCCACCCGGTCCATTGGGGCGCGGCTCGCGTGACAGTAGACGCAGGTCTCGTTGCAGCGCAGCGTGACCACGAGCACGTGGAGGTTCGGGCCGTAGCGCAGGAAGGACTTCTTGCGCCGCACGCGCTCCGCGAGCGCGGCCGCGTCCAGCGAGTCTGCGAGGAAGCCCTTGGCGCGCAGGCGCGCTTCGAGCTCGGAGCCGGTGGCGAGCTCGCCGGCCTGCAGCTGAGCCAGCTCCAGCTCGCTGACGAACACCCAATCTCCGAAGTCCGTGGTGAGCAGTACCGCGTCACCCACGCGCCGCTGCCGCACGGGTACCAGCTGGCCGGGGCGTTTCGGTCGCGTGCCGAGCTTCAGCAGCTTCATTCCAGCCACTCTAAATCAACGACCACCCATCGGCGACAAACGCCGTCGCAGGACCTCACCCGCCTGACCTCCCATGGCGACGGCGGCGGTCGGGTCCCTGCACGGGATCCGCGCTTCGTGGCTTGCAGCAGCACCACCACCAACGAGGGGGTAGGTGGCGCGTCGACGGGAGGCGCGTCGCCGTGAACCGCCTGGATCGCTAGCCGCTCTTCCGGCGGGCCGCCGCGGCGAGCAGCACGGCGACAAACGCCCACGCCCCCGCCGCGGGAGGCACGGGGCTCGTGGTCGCGCCGCCGCAGCCGCCACCGGGATCGTCGGCTTCGGGCTCGGGCGGGGCAGCGCCGGAGTAGAGCGCGGTCATCACGCTGCTGTCGGAGGGGCCGAGGTCCCGCTTCTTGAGCTCGCACTTCCCGGTCTTGAAGTACATGGTCGCCTCGCCGTCGCTGTGGTCCTCGTCGAGGCCGAAGAAGTGACCGGCCTCGTGGGTGACCACGTTCTGGAGGTCGTAGCGGCCAGCGCAGGCTTCCTCCGGCGCCGCACCCTCGAGCACGGCGATCTCGAGCGTGGAGTTGACGATCAGATCCGCCTCCACGATGCGCCCCGTGCCCGGGTCGGCGAACCCCACCGTGACCGCGATCGCGTGCTTGTGCCCGGGGATGTCGATGGGGGCGTACACGACCGCGTTGACACCGTCCGGCTCGACCTTTGCGGACAGGCCGCTGCCGGAGTCGAAGCGCAGGGGCGGGAGCGGGGCGCCGCTCGACAGCCAGGTCCCGAAGGCTTGCTGTACGGCGCTCGGCGCGCTGGGCCCGAGCGCCGCGAAGGACTGGTCGATGGTGATGGTGATCTCGTTCTTCCCCCAGCGCTCGGTCGCGCCGCTGGGGGTCTGCTTGGTCTGCGGGGACCCGTTGACCAACAGCATGGGCGCGCGCACGCCGGGCGGCTTGCGCTTGGCGGCCCAGGCAGCGCCCCCGACTCCGAGCGCGAGCACCAGCGCACCCGCCAGCCACGGCCAGCGGCGCGGCGTCGCTGGCGCGACAGCGCCCGCCGGAGCGCCGATGATCTCGATGTCGGGTGGGGGTTGTTCGGTGCGTGCGAAGGGGCGCAGGGTGAAGATGCTGCGCTTGGGCCGGAGCGAGCGTGGGGAGAGTGACGAGGTAGGGGCCGGGCGCTCGTAGGGGTCTTCGGTCATGGCATCACCCGTCGGGCGATCCACGAGCCTAGCTCCATCGTCGGGCGCTGTCCCGCGCCGTGTCTCGGGCGGCTCGACTACAGCATGCTCTTCAGCGTGACACCCATGTCACTGGGCGTCGGGGCGACCTTCACGCCGGCCGCGGTGAGAGCGGCGATCTTGTCCTTCGCCGTGCCCTTGCCGCCGCTGATGATGGCGCCCGCGTGGCCCATGCGCTTGCCGGGCGGGGCGGTGGTGCCGGCGATGAAGCCCGCGACGGGCTTCTTGAAGTGCGCCTTGATGTACTCGGCGGCGCGCTCCTCGGCGCTGCCGCCGATTTCGCCGATCATGATCACGCCTTCGGTGTTCGGGTCTTCGTTGAAGAGCTTCAGCACGTCGATGAAATCCGTGCCGTTCACCGGATCACCACCGATGCCGATGCAGGTGCTCTGTCCGATGCCGAGCGCGGTGAGCTGTCCCACGGCCTCGTAGGTCAGGGTGCCCGAGCGGCTGACCACGCCGATCTTGCCCGGCTTGTGGATGTGGCCCGGCATGATCCCGATCTTGCACTCGCCAGGCGTGATCACGCCGGGGCAGTTGGGGCCGATCAGACGCGCGTTCTTGCCTTCGAGCACGCGGCGGGTGCGGATCATGTCCATCACCGGGATACCCTCGGTGATGGCGATGATCAGCCGGCAGCCAGCGTCCGCGGCCTCGAGGATGGAGTCCGCGGCGCCCAGCGGGGGGACGAAGATGCAGGAGGCATCGGCGCCGGTCTGTTTCACGGCGTCCGCCACGGTGTCGAAGACGGGCACCTTCAGCGTCTTGCCGTCGGGGCCCGGGGCCTCGAAGGTCTCACCGCCGCGCCCGGGGGTGCAGCCGGCCACGATCTGAGTGCCGTAGGCGATGCACTGCTTGGCGTGGAAGGAGCCGGCAGAGCCGGTGATGCCCTGGACGACGACACGGGTGTTCTTGTTGACGAGGATCGACATGGCTCAGGCTCCGCGCACGAGGCTCACGATTTTCTGCGCACCATCCGCCATGGTGCCGGCCGGGACGATCTTGAGCCCGCTCTCCGACAGGATCTTCTTGCCCAGGTCCACGTTGGTGCCCTCCAGGCGCACGACACAGGGAACGCTCAGGCCGATCTCCCTGGCCGCTGCCACGACGCCCTCCGCGATGACGTCGCATTTCATGATCCCACCGAAGATGTTGACGAAGATGCCCTTCACCTCGTCGCTGTGCAGGATGATCTTGAAGGCCTTCGTGACCTGCTCCTTCGTGGCGCCGCCGCCGACGTCCAAGAAGTTCGCCGGCTCGCCGCCGAAATGCTTGATGATGTCCATCGTCGACATCGCCAGGCCCGCGCCGT
>Ga0233425_10005678_pt1 | contig 19409 bp, 17 predicted proteins | sample Watercolumn_Towu_2_FD_181712 | JGI IMG/M metagenome (GOLD analysis project Ga0233425, IMG submission 181712) | Freshwater microbial communities from Lake Towuti, South Sulawesi, Indonesia - Watercolumn_Towuti2014_140_MG | ecosystem: Environmental > Aquatic > Freshwater > Lake | place... | reverse complement strand
GTGATGCGGCCGCCGGGCGGGACCACCAGGAAGTCGTCCGCGTTCCAGTCGCCGTCGATGAGGGCGCGAATCAGCCGGTCGCTGCCCTCGATCATCTCGAATTCCCAGCCGTGCGACTCTGCGGCGCCTCGGGCCTCCGCCTCCACGTCGGGACGATGCCCCAGCTCCGTGCGGATGTACGCCGCCGTTGTGTAGTTACGCTGCCACTGGTTCTGAAAGTCGAGGAGGAAGCGGGCGTTGTCCTCGCCGTACTTCGCCACGAGCTCCTCGAAGGCGACGTCGAGGCCGGCGCCATCGGCCGGACGCCGCTCGGCGTGGGCGGCGTCGCGCTCGATCCAACCGGCGGTGTAGTAGTACGTGCCGGGCTTCTCCCGATGGCGCTGGGCGTAGGCGTCCTTGGAGCCGAGGAAGAACGTGATGCAGTCGTGGGCCCGGGGTAAGACAAGCGGCGTGCTGCGCGCTTCCAGGCCGACCGTGCCGTTGCTGCAGAGGGCATAGCCCAGCAGCACCGCGTCGTGGGGCTGAGCATCGAGCTCATCGATCTGCCGCTGGAGCTGCTCCCGCAGGGCGTCCGGATTGTCATGGAGCCCCTTCGTGAGGAAGTGCAGATCGAGGACGTGGGGTGAGGTGGCGGCCCGGAACGCGGCCTCCCGCAGGATGATCTCACACGCGATCAGCTGGTAGCGCAAGCTCGGCTCCTGGCAGGGAGTGGGCCTAAGGCGCTGGGGCCGCGGTTCCGACGGCTACGATCTTGTCGATGGGTTCGCGGATCATCTCCTGCCGGATGACCTTGCGAGACTCGGGGACGAGCTTGTCGTTCCGCCATGTGCCCCGAATCCACTCCTTGGCCTCGCCGGGCTGTCCGTCGCGCATCACGCGGCGCTCGCCCTTCGGCAGGGTCGGGTGCGGCCGCTCCTCCACCTTGAAGGGGACCGGGGCCACGCCGGAGGTCTCCTTCTTGGTGATGACCACCAGCGTCGGGCGCGGCCCGGCCACCACCCACTTGTCGCCGGGCTGGATCGCGTTCCGCGCGGCCCGCTGCTTGAGCCCGGCGTTCAGCTCGTAGAGCTTCTCAAGCGCCATCCCGTGGGCCTGAGCCACCGAGTAGGGCGTATCCCCCGCCTTGACCACGTACTCCTGCGGCTGCTCGGTGCCGCGGAGGAGCTGGTTCGTGGCGGTACGGATGTCGTCGAGGAGGTCCTCCGGCGGCGCCTGAGTGCGGGTGATCGCTGGGGCGACCTCGAAGCTTTGCGCCTCCAACAGGGTCTCGCCCTCGGCGAGGAACTTGGCCTTCAGCGTGTCGAGGGCCTCCTTGGCCTGCCCTTCGGTCGGCAGTACGACGATATTGCGCCCCTTGATCTGGATCGCCCAGCCCTCGACGACCACCGCGAGGCGCGGCTTGAGCAGGGCGACGGCCTCGCCGACCGTGTGGATCTTCTCGCCCTTGCCGGGCCAAGGCTTGTCCTCCCACTTCTGGCGGAAGGACATCTCGCCCCGGAAGTCGTCGCGCTTGGCCGCCAAAACCTGGTCGTGGACGTCGTTCGCCGCGCGGTCGCTGCGGACGAGGCAGACCAGCTCCCCATCGATGAGGATGGCCCGGGCCGTGCCGCGACTCAAGCAGCCGCGGACGAGACCGGCAGCCAGGATGATGTTCAGGGCGACGGAGGCAAGCAGAAGGCGCCGCAGCCAGACAACCGTGCCGTGGAGCCGCGTCGCTCGCCGTTCGGTCGCGCCATCGCCAGCCATACTCCACCCCTCAGCCGGGAACGGCAGTGACCCGTGGCAAGTCGAGAGTGCCAGGTGCGGTACAGGGCGCGGCTCAGGTGCCGGCGGTGGGACGGGCAGCTGAACGCCGGACCTCGCCGCCCTCGGCCTTGGCCATCTCCTGCTTCAGCACGTCGATCGCCTTGTCCACCTGCTGATCGTGCCACTGACCGCCCGTCAGCTTCGTCTCAGGAGTCCACTCCGGGAACTCGACGTCGGGAATGACCCCGACCTTCCCGTTGCGGCGCTCCCCGATATCGTGCTTGCCGGGGGTGAGCCACAGCGCGGTCGTGATCAGCATCGCCGAATCGTCCCCGAGCTGCACGATCGTCTGGACCTTCGACTTGCCGAAGCTGGGCTGGCCGACGATCCGCGCCCGCTGACGATCCTGGAGCGCGCCGGCGAGGATCTCCGAGGCGCTGGCGCTGCTGCTGTTAACGAGGCAGACCATCGGAATGTCGGTGGGGACGAGCAGCCCCGGCGCGGCCTCGAGCACCTCGGGCTCGGCGGCGCCCTTCTCGAGGATGAAGGCGGCCGGGCCGCCGTCGAAGAAGAGGCTCTCGATCTCGACCGCAGTGTCGAGCAGGCCGCCGCCGTTGCTCGACAGGTCCAGCACCAGCCCCTTGGCGCCCTGATCGAGAAGCTCCTTCAGGGCGGCGCGCATCTTGATCGTCGCCGGTCGGCTGAACTGCCGCAGCCACACATAGCCGATCTTGCCGTCCCGCATCTCGTACTCGACGACCGGGTACTCGATCCGGTCCCGTACAATGGGGATCTCGACCGGCTCCTTCGACTCCTCGCGCGTGACGGTCAGCTTCACCGTCGTGCCCTGCTTGCCCCGAATCCGATCGACCACCTGGTCGAGGCGCCAGCCCTGGACGGAGACGTCATCCACGCCAATGATGACGTCCTTGGGTCGCAGGCCGCGCTTCTCGGCGGGCCCGTCCTCGATGACCGACTGCACGACGATGTCCAGCACCGTCTCGCCGTGCTCGTCCCGCTCCTCCACGCCCAGCATCGCTCCGATGCCCTCGAAGTTCCCTTCGTTCTCCTCCTCGAACATCGTGAACTCCTCGGGCTCCATCAGGCGCGTGTACGGGTCCTCCAGCGCCGCGAGCATCCCGCGGATGGCGCCGTAGGTGAGCTCTTCCTCGTTCTCGATCGGCCGGTAGAACCGCCGCTTGAGCTCCTTGCGCGCCTCCCAGAACGTCACGATCGGCTGGAGATCGATCGGCGCCGGCGTGCTCTCGGCCCGGTCGTAGCTGTAGGCTCCGGGGACCAGCTGGGCCACCTCGGCGACCCAGCGGAGCATGTCCTCCCGCTGGAGCTGCTGGCCCGCGAAAGTCCCGGCGGCAAACGCCACCAGAGCGATCACCATGCCCGCGACCATGCTCGGCGACAGCAGTTGCTTCCTCACGTGGCTCTCCTCTCACGCCTCACGGCTGTCCAGGGTCTACAACCAGACCTCTCGGCTCAGTACGCCCCTCCGGGGGAGCGCGGTGAGCCGTAGTACCGCACGCTGTAGTGCAAGTGCGGGCCGGTGGAGTAGCCGGTCGAGCCGACGTACCCGACCACCTGACCCGCGGAGACCGTCTGTCCCGATCCGACGGCCGCGCTGGTGCAATGTCCGTAGAGCGTCGACCAACCACCGCCGTGATCGACGATGACCGCGATCCCGTAGGCGCCGTACCAGCCCGAGTGGACCACCCGCCCGGCGGCGGCAGCGTGGATCGGCGTGCCCGACGAGCAGGCAAGGTCGACGCCGTCATGGAAGCTGCGCCGCCCGCTGATCGGGTGAATCCGGTAGCCGTAGGTGCTGCTGACCCGGTACCCCGCCTGAATCGGGGCCGAGCCCCAGCCGCTCCACGTGCCGGAGTACCGCAGGTCGGCCTGGCTGCCCTGGCCGCGCTGGACTTGGGCCAGCATCTGCTCGATCTCGTTGGAGGCTTCCTCCAACGCCGCGAGCTGGGCCTCCTCCGCGGCGCGCTCGGAGTTCGCCTGCCGCAGCAGGCGCTCGGCCGCCGCGGCCTGCTGCTCGTGTCGGGCCTTGATCCGCGCCAGCTCCGCGGCCTCGCGTCGCTCGCGCGTCTCCGCCTCCTCCAGCCGACTGCGCAGGGCCTTCGCCTTCTCCTTCTCGGCGGTGAACTTCACCAGGAGCTGCGCATCGGTCTCCGCGACCCGCTGCATGTAGTCGGCCCGCTCGACGAAGTCCGAGAAGCTCGAAGCGTCCAGCAGCACCTCCAGGTAGGACGGCTCACCCACCTCGTACATCACCTTCACGCGGGCGCAAAGCGCCGCGTCGTGTCTCTCTAGACGCGCCGTGCAGGCGGCAAGTTCCTTCCGGGCCGTCCGCAGGCGGGAGCGAGTCGTGGCGAGCTGCTCCTTCGCGGAGCCGTAGGCCTCCTTCGCTCGGCGCGCATCCCGCTGGGCCGCGGAGAGCACGTTCCGGCGTGTGGCCTGCTCGGCCTTGATGTCCTTCAGCCGCTCTTGGGTCGCTGCCTTCTGAGCCTTGTTGGAGCGCAGGCGCCCCCACAGGCCCTGTCCGCGGGCGCCGGGCAACGTCGGCAGCGCCAGCAGTAGGCTGAAGGCAATCATGCCCGCGAGGGCACGCTGAACTCTCATGGGACCTCCGAACGGCGAGTGCAAAGTCACAGGTGCCAGACGGTGTCTTGGCGGGCACAAGGCCCTGCGGGACCCGTAGGGGCGGACCCGTGGGTCCGCCCGTGCCCGTCAGTACGCGCCGGCCGGGTCGACGAAGCGACCATATTGCCGGACGGCGTAATGCAGGTGCGGGCCGGTGGAGCGCCCGGTGGAGCCGACGTACCCGATCACTTGCCCCGCCGAGACGTTCTCGCCCATGCCCACGACCGTGTGCGTGCAGTGGCAGTAGGCGGTGGACCAGCCGTCGCCATGGTCCAGGATCACGTGGTTCCCGTTGATTCCGTCATAGCCCTCGCGGACGACCCGCCCCGCCGCGGCTGCGTGGATCGGCGTTCCCGAGGGACAGGCCAGGTCGACGCCGTTGTGCATCTTCCAGTATCCCAGCGTCGGGTGCACTCGGTACCCGAACCCGCTGGTGAACCGGTAGGCGGCGCGGATCGGCGGCGAGCCCCAACCGCTCCACTTCCCCGCGTAGGCCAGGCCGGCGTTGCCCATCCCCGACTGGATGCGGGAGAGGAACTCCTCGATCTCGTTCTCGATCCGCTCCAGCTCGGCGAGGTCCGCCTCGGCCTGGGCGCGCTCGGCGTTTGTCGAGCGCAACAGCTGCACCGCCTCGGACTGCCGCGCCTCGGCGGCCTCCTTGCGGCTGGCCAGCGCCGCCGTCTCGCGCTCCTCACGGGCCTGGGTGGCCTGGAGGCGGTTCCGTAGCGCCTCGGCCTCCTTCCGGTCGTCCGTGTAGCGGACGAGGAGGTTCGAGTCGTTCTTCGCAATGCGCTGCATGTAGTCGGCGCGCTCGACGAAATCGGCGAACGAGGTCGCGTCCAGGAGCACCTCCATGTAGGAGGGTTCGCCGACCTCGTACATCACCTTCAGGCGCGCGCGCAGGGCCTGGTCCTGCTTCCGGACGCGCTCGACACACGCCGCGTGCTTCTTCCGCGCGGCGCGGACCTTGGCCCGGGTCTCAAACAGCTCGTCCCGCGCCGCGTTGTAGGCGCTGCGGGCCTCCGCGGCCTTGGCCTGTGCCGCCTCCAGGCCTGCCTGCTGCGCCGCCTGCTCCTTCTTCAGGTCGCGGAGGCGCTCCCGGGTGGCCTCCTGCTGGGCGCGGTTGCGACCGAGCCGACCACCCGCGCCCTGCGCTTCCGCGACAAGGCCCCCGGCGGTCCACACCGCCGCCAGGCAGCATGCCAGAATGGTAGCGCCGCGACCGCTCATCGCTCCCCTTGCCGCTCAGGTCAACCTCAGGTACTGCCGCAGGCTGAAGGCGCTGCCGGTCGCGCCGACCAGCGCCCCGGCGGCGACCATGCCCAGCCCGAACGTCACCAGCAGCCTTGCGCTGTACATCAGCTGTATGAAGGCCAGGTGCGCATCGACGTACCGCACGACCTCCAGGTATACGAGCAACACCGTCCCCGCCGCGAAGGCGCCGCCGAGCAGCCCGTGAAAGAGCCCCTCGCAGATGAAGGGCAGCCGGATGAAGCCGTTCGTCGCCCCGACCAGCTGCATGATGCGGATCTCGCGGCGCCGGGCGTAGATCGTGAGCCGGATCGTCGCGTTCACGATGAGCATCATCCCGAAGGCCATCAGCACCAGCAGGATGCCCCCGGCGATCTGGACCGCGCGCTCCAACACGATGATCTTCTCGACGATCTGCTTCCCGTACCGGACCTTCGCGACTCCCTTCTGTTTCCCTAACGACGCGGCGAGGGCATCAATGTCCTCGGGCGACGCGGGCTTCACCCGCAGGGCGTCCGGCAGCGGGTTCTCGCCGATCAGCGCCACGGCCTCCGGGTTCGGCACGTACCGCTCGAAGATCGCCCGGAGGTTCTCCTCCTTCGTCACATATACCACGTCGCCGACGCGCGGGTCTTGCCAGACTGCGGCCTCGATGTCGGCGTCCTTCGCGTCGTCCTTCAGTTCCGCCGTGATGACGGCCTTCTCCGCCTCAGAGCGGGCCATCTGCTCCAGGTTCAGCGCCGCGAGGAAGAGGCCCCCCAGGATCGCCAGCGAGACCGCGATGTTGGACACCGAGGCCAGGGTCAGCAGCCCGTTGCGCCGGATCGCCGACCAGGCCTGGGTCAGCAGGAAGCCGATCGTGTTAGGCGTGATCGTAAGCCCCCCCCTCATCGTCGCGGATGACGACGCCTTGGGCCAGGGCGATCACGCGCCGGCGCATGCCGTCCACGATGTACTTGTCGTGCGTGGCGACCGCGACCGTCGTTCCGCGCTCGGAGACGCTGGCCAGGAGCTGAACGATGTCCCAGGAGGTCTCGGGGTCGAGGTTTCCCGTGGGCTCATCGGCCAGCAGGAGCGGCGGGTTGTTCACCAACGCCCGCGCGATCGAGACGCGCTGCTGCTCCCCTCCGGAGAGCTCATCGGGGTAGGCGTCGGCCTTGTGGGAAAGCCCGACGAGCTCCAGCGCGATGGGCACCTTCCGCGACTTCTCGCGGCGGCTGGCGCCCACGACGTCGAGCGCGAAGCCTACGTTCTCGCGCACGACCAGCTGGGGGAGCAGGCGGAAGTCCTGGAACACGACGCCGATCTGGCGGCGGAGGTAGGGGACGCGCGCTCGATCCATCGCCGCCACATCCTGCCCCGCGACCACCACGCTGCCCTCGGTCGGCTCGCGCTCTCGGTAGACCATTTGTAGGAGCGAGGACTTGCCGCTGCCCGACGTACCCGTGATGAAAACGAACTCACCCTTGGCGATGTGCAGGTTCACATCCGCCAGGGCGCGGGTACCGTTGGGGTAGACAAGACTCACCCCGACGAAGCGTACCATGATGTTGTGAGCCTCAGAGTGTGCTGCGAACGTTGCTGTAGCTTCGGCTGCGATCTCTGGCGACCGGGATTGTACCAGAACCCGACCCCGAGGGGCAAGGTTCCGAGGCTCAGAAGAACCTCACCGCAAAGCCCGCGCCGTGAGGCTCGCCTTCGGCCCGGTGTGCCGCCACATGCTCGACATGGGCCCCCGGTGGGCCGCGCCGGATGAGTGCCTCCAACCGATCCAGGCTCTCCGGCGCCCCTACCGCCTCCAGCTCGACCCCGCCCTCACGCAGGTTCCTCACGTAGCCGTCGAGGCCCAGCGCTTGAGCATGGTGCTGCACGAAGAACCGGAAACCGACGCCCTGTACCCGGCCTTTGACGCGCGCGTACAGCTTCATGTTCGCTTCCCACGGTGTGCCCCGGCGAGCCGCGCCCCCATCGCCGCCACCACAAACCCCAGGAACGCCAGCACGAGCAACCACACCAGCCGCAGACCGAACTCCACCCCGACGCTCGCCAGCGACGGCCCCCCGGGCCTCGCCGTTACGTGGCCGTTGGCCTCGGCGTCCCCCGCCGGGGGCGGCGCTGAGTCCACGGAGCCGATGCGAGCCGCTTCGACGGCCGGTCCGATCTCCCGGTACCAGCCTGCGGCTTGGTGGTAGGTGGCGATGACAAGGGCTACCCCGACGATGAAGACCACAAGGCCCAGCACGCCGCCGGTGATGTCGATGGCTGTCGCCCCCGTCTCCGTCACCTTGCGGGGAACTGCCTCCGTCGAATCGCGAGGGGTCGAATCGTCTGCCACATCCACGCCCTCCTGCGGGTCTCCACGGCCCGCGAAGTATACCACAGGCCGCCCCATCCGGCAACGCAGAGACGATCCCTTGCGGAACCCGGGGCGCCCCGCCCGTCGTTCCAGCAACCGAGACCGGCCAGTGCCTGATCCGGGCATACGGGACCCCGATGACCCCCAGCGCTTCCCAGCGACCGCGCTACGACCTCAGCCGCATCGTGGTGATCGACCTGGAGGCGACGTGCTGGGAGGGCCCGAGCCCGCCCGGCGAGACCTCGGAGATCATCGAGGTCGGCAGCGCCGTGCTGCACGTGGCGGATCTACGGGTCGAGAGGGGACCGGAGATCCTGGTCCGCCCCACTCGTTCGCGGGTCGGCGACTTCTGCACGCAGCTGACGGGCATCACCCAGGCGCTGCTGGACGAGCGGGGACGGGCCTTTGCGGACGCCATCGAGGCTCTGCGGGAGGCTCATGGCGACCTTCAGCGGACGGTCTGGGCCAGCTACGGAGACTACGACCGACGGAAGCTGACCGACGATTGCCGGCTCCAAGGCGTGCCCTTCCCACTCAGCGAGAGCCACCTGAACGTGAAGCGGCTGCTGGCCCTCGCGGCGGGATGGCCTCGGGAGGAGGGCATGGCGGGCGCCCTCCGGCGGCTGGGCATTGAGCTCGTCCCGGGCACGCGGCTCCACCGGGGAACGGACGACGCGGTCCACATTGCCGAGATGCTCGGAAGGGTGCTGGCCTCCGGCCTTCGCGGGCTTACACCGACGCCCGCGCCGTAGCAAAGCCCTGTCCTTTGCCCCGCGGGTTCATCGCCGTCGCCGCCCTGTTGGTGCGTTCCGCGCGTCTCGTGCTCGGCGACCGTTGCTCCGGACGCGGCGGCTGTGCTATACTGGAGGGAGACGGACGGCGCAGGTCGTTGCCTCTCGGCGGAAGAGAGGGATGAGGTAAGTCGTGGACGACGGCCCAAGTAGCCTGGGGCTTGTTGGCCTGATCTTGCTGCTGGCCGTGCAAGCCCTGTTCTCGGCGTCCGAGATTGGTTTCCTCGCCATATCGCCCGCGCGCGCGCGGCACATGCGGGATGCAGGTTCGCGTGTGGCCGGGCTGATCATCCTCCTGAAGCGGTACCGTTCCTTCGCGTTGGCGGCCTTGCTGCTGGGCATCACGGGCGCGGTGTACGAGTCTGAGCACCTCGCGGCGATGCTCACGATTCGCGCTTTGGGCCCCGAGCTGGGTCCGCGCTGGGGGCCGCCGCTGTCGGTTGTCTGGTTGACACTGGTAGTGCTGGTCTTCGCGGAGGTGACGCCGATCTCGTGGGCGGCGCACAACCCGGTGAAGGCGGCGAAGGTGGGGGCATGGCCGATCGCGGTGCTGGCGGTGGTGGCGTTGCCGGTGACGCTCGTGCTGGCGGCGTTCTCGCTGCTCGTGCAGTGGGTGCTGAGCCGGCTGGGGCGAACCGCGCCCGCGTACACCGAGAACGAGCTGAAGACGATGATCGGCGCGATCGCCGATCGGGGGGAGTACGCCCCGACGGACGAGCGGATTCTCAAGGGCATTCTGAATTTCGGCGATCAGACCGCCGCGCAGGTTCTCCGGCCGCGGCCGGACATGGTGTGCGTCAGCGCGGAGGAGGCCCTCGGCGAGGCGCTCGACGTGATGCTCGAGAGGGGCCATTCGCGCTTGCCCGTCATCGGGGACGACCGTGACGACATCGTGGGCGTGCTCTACGCGAAGGACCTCCTCCCGTACCTCCGACGGGGCGAGACCGACAAGCCCTGCCGCCTCGTGGCGCGGCCGGCGCTCTTCGTGCCCGAGAGCCTTCCGGTCGACCGACTGCTCCGGCAGCTCCAGGCCGACCGCCGGGTTCTCGCGATCGTGCAGGACGAGTACGGGGGCACCGCGGGGCTGGTCACGGTGGAGGACATCCTGGAGGAGATCGTCGGGCCGATCCGCGACGAGTACGACGAGGAGGAGCCCGAGGTCCGGGTCCTGGGGGAGTCCGAATGGAGCTTCGCGGCCACCGTGAACCTCCATGAGGTCGATAACTACGTGGACAGTGACCTGCCGGAGGACGAGTACGATACGCTGGCCGGGCTGCTCCTGGACGTGGCGCAGCGCATCCCGCAGGAGGGCGAGACCTTCACCTTCGAGCGCATCGAGATGACCGTGGAGCGCATGGACGGCTCACGCATCGACCGCATCCGCGTCGTGGAGCGCGACCTCAACGGCGGCGCGGCGGATGCATCGGGGAGGATGTAGTGGTGGGCGACGCCTACTCGGTCCTCCTTGTGGCGGGCATCGGCGCGCTAATTGCGTGCGTGTTCGTGCTGTCCCTCTCGGAGGCCGCGTTTGTGTCGGTCAGCCGCGTTCGGCTGCGCCGTCTCGTGGAGGAGGGAGACCGGCGCGCGGCCGCGGTGCTGAGGCTCACGGAGTCGCCGACCTCGATCAGCGCCATCATCGTCGCCATCAACCTGCTCGTCATCACCATATCTTGTCTCACCACGCTCTACGTGATCCACAACGAGCACCGGGGGATCGGGGACGAGGCGACCCGCCTGCTGATCCTCGCGACGATCCTGGTGGCGGCAGAGATCACCCCGAAGAACATCGGCGCCTCGTACCCCAGCGGCATCGCCCGGTGGCTGGTCGGGCCGACCGCTCTGCTGACGTGGGTGCTGTCCCCCATCGTGTCGATCGTCACCGCCGCCGGGAACTTCATCCTGCGCGGGGCCGGGGTTCGCGAGCTGCACGGGGGGCACTTCATCACGAAGGAGGACCTCCGCGCGGCGGTGGATGTGGGTGAGGAGGAGGAGGTCCTGGAGGCCGATGAGGGAGAGATGTTCGACTCTGCCCTCGCCATGGCCGAAACCTCAGTGCGCCGGATTATGGTGCCGCGGGTCGAGGTGGTGGCGCTGGACCGGTCGGCGACGGTGGACGAGGCCCTGACCGCCGTGCAGGACTCCGGATTCTCGCGCATCCCGGTGTACCAGGGTGACATCGACCGGGTCGTGGGGGTCCTATACGCGAATGACCTCCTCCGGGCGCTCCGCGCCGGGGAGAGCGACGGGAAGACCGCTGGGGACCTGATGCGGGAGGCGATCATGATCGCCGAGACCATGCGCATCGACGAGGTCCTTCGGCAGATGCGCGACCGGCAGGTGCACTTCGCCGTGATCATCGGCGACCGGGGCGGAACCGAGGGCATCGTGACCATCGAGGACATCCTCGAGGAGCTGGTCGGGGAGATCGAGGACGAGCACGATGTGCCCGGCGAGGAGATTCGGCGGCTGAGCGCGAATGAGGCGTTGGTGGACCCCAAGGCGCGCATCGAGCAGGTCAACGAGGAGCTCGACGCCGGGATCCCCGGCGATGACCACGAGACCATCGCGGGCTACATTGCGGGGGAGTTGGGGCGCATACCCGACCCGGGCGAGACCCTTCGCTTGGACAATCTCGAAGTGACCGTTCAGGGCGGCCGCGACGACCTGCGCCTGCATGTCCGACTCCTGACGGACTCTAGCGACCGCGAGGGTGGTGACGGCTAACGTGGCTCGAATCGGCAAGACTCAGAAGCGCAAGGCAACCGTCCTGGAGCTCAAAGACTTCCAGTACCCCGGCGAGAGGATGGGCTATCTGCAGGCCCTGGGGGGAATCTGGGCGCTCTTTCTGATCCTCGCGGGTATCACGGCCTACGAGGCCTTCAAGCCCAATGTGGGCCAGTTCCTCGCCGGGAAGCACCAGGTCTGGATCATCCTGCTGCTCTACCCGGCGATCACCACGGTCGCCCTGAACTACCTGTCGGCCCGACCGCGGAAGATGGAGCTCAAGAAGGCCGGCCTCCGGGCCAAGGTAGCGCCCACGAACCAGCCGCAGTTGCACAAGCTGGTGAAGGACGCGTCGACCCTGCTGTGCATGAAGCAGCCGGAGTTCTACCTCATTGATGACGACGCCCCGTTCCTGTACGCGGTGCCGGGGAAGGCGGGCGCCGTCATCATGAGCAACCGGTGCATCGAGGTGCTGCGGCCCGAGGAGCTTGCCGCCGCGGTCTCCAAGCAGCTCGGCCACCTCAAGGCCGGGCACGTCGCCGTCGATCTGGCGATCACCGCCGTCCGCAGCCTGAACCCGCTGCTGCAGGTCATCTTCCTCCCGGCCACCCTGATGAGCCTGTTGATGCGGAACTGGCAGGACACCATCGAGTACACCGCCGACCGCTGCTCGCTGCTGGTCACGCGACGGCTGCAGACTTGCACGGCGGCGATGGTGAAGCTGGCCGCGGCGGGCGCCGGCATCACCAAGGACACGACGCGCCAGAAGCGCCGCGGCGGCAAGCCCGACAAGCAGCGCTCCATCTCCGCCATGACCGAGACCGAGGCGGCGGACGAAGCCGAGCGCGCGCTGGCCTCCATCAACCCCGACGAGCTCGACGCCTACCTCGCCGGCGGCGGCGAACTGACCGATGACCCGGTGCAGGTCGAGCGCGCCTTCAACATCTCCCGCTTCATCGAGCAGCAGCGCAACCTCAAGGACCGCATCCGCAACCTCGGTGAATGGGCCGAGACCGACCCCTGCGACGCCGCGGTCGCCAAGGTCGACGAGATCCGCGCCCAACTGCGGTCGAGCTGAGTGACAGGCGCCGGCGTGAACGCCATCTGTGACCCGACCCTGGACATCTACCTCGGGGACAACCTGCCGGTCATTGCCGGCTTCCGGGACGCCTCGTTCAACCTGGTCTACATCGACCCGCCCCTCAACACGGGCAAGAGCCAGGCCCGCGCCCAACTGCGGACCGTACGGGACGCGTCGGGGGACCGCATCCCCTACCTCGCCCCCGGCCTCGTGACGCCGGAGAAGGCCGCGCGGGGCAAGACGCCCACCGATGTGTGGTGACACACGATCGTCAGCCCCACGGGCAAGGAGAAGACCGGCTACCCGACCCAGAAGCCCTTGGGCATCCTCAATCGCATCGTCCGCGTCCATTCCCGTCCGGGCGACCGGGTCCTCGACCTCTTCGCCGCTAGCGGTACCACGGGTGAAGCGGCCGTCCGCCACCGCCGGAGCGCGGTCCTCGTCGACTGCAGCGAGGAAGCGGTCGAGGTGATGGCGCAACGCCTCGCCTTCGCGCGACCAACCTTTCACGGCTGCGCACCAGCCACGAAGCCCGAACTCCAGCCCACGCTCTTCTGAGGAGGGGCCTCCATGCCCCGCGGGACGGTGGGCGACCCCGATGTCAGGCTGCTCGCCGCGATTGCCGCGAGCTTGGAGCTCGACTACACGGCTGAGGACGACGTCTGGCGGGACTCACCGTTCGCCTGGATCAAGACCCATCCGTCGCGGCAGGTCGGCAAGATCGGCGAGCAACTGGTCGCGGGGTGGCTGGCTGCTCGGGGCCTAAGTGTGGAGCGAGGGCCTGACGCCGAGTGCGACCGGCTCATCGAGGGCCGGCGAGTGGAGGCCAAGTTCAGCACGCCATGGCGGAGCCGATCGTACACGTTCTAGCAGTTGCGCGACCAGAACTACGAATTGGTGGCCTGCCGGGGGGTAAGCCCCTTCGACACGCACTGCTGGGTGGTGCCAAAGACGGAGGTCCTGAGGCGTTGGCGGGAGACAGGAGACCTCCAGTCACAGCACGGCGGCTGGAGGGGCAGCGACACGGCCTGGCTCGCCGTTCAGCCGGAGGCGCCGCCCTCGTGGCTTCTCCCCTTCGGCGGCCGGTTGTGCGAGGCCCTGGCCGTCCTCTCCCGCCACACCGGGTATGTGCCTCCGCCCCCTCCTTAGGCCTGCCCCACCTGCTCCCTCTTCGCTCCGGTTCAGTCCGCTTCCGGGTAGGACCCCAGGATCTTCACCGACGCGCACAGCTCCCGCAGGCCCTCGAGGGCCTCGGTGGCCTCCTCAGCGTGGCCCTGGAAGTCGATGAAGAAGAGGTACTCCCACGTCCGTCCGCGCAGCGGGCGCGAGTGGATCATGGTCATGTTGAGGCTGTACCGCTGAAAGGGCTCGAGGGCCTCGTGGAGTGCGCCGGAGCGATGCCGAGTCGCGATGGCAAGGCTCGTCTTGTCCTTCCCGGTGGGTCGAGGCGGCTTGCCGCCGACGATCCAGAAGCGGGTCCGATTGCCGGGCTCGTCGTGGATGTTCTCCGCGAGGACGTGCAGCCCGCTGGCATGACCGGCTTCGGCCGGGGCGATCGCGGCGCGCGCGGCCGACTCGGCGGCCATCTGGGCGGCGGCGGCGGAGCTGGACGTGGGAACCGGCTTCGCGGCGGGCAGGTTCTGGGCCAGCCACCGGCGGCACTGCGCGAGGACCTGCGGGTGGGAGTAGACCTCCTCAATGCCGCCCATCGCCCCCTTGCCCACCAGGTTGTGGCGCACCGGCAGGTAGAACTCGCCCACCACCGGCAGCTCGCTCTCCACCAGGCAGTCGAAGGTCACGCCCACCGGTCCCTCCGTCGAGTTCTCGATCGGGACCATCGCCAGGTCCGCCTGCTCCGCTGCGACGGCGGCGATGGCGTCGTCCACCGACGGATAGGGCAGCCCGTTGGCGGACCGGCCGAAACGGGCGATGACCGCCTGGTGGCTGAAGGTGAACTGCGGCCCCAGGTACGCCACGCGCAGCGGCTGCTCCAGCGCCAGGCAGGCGGAGATGACCTCCACGTAGATCGCCTGCAGCGCCTCATTGCGCAGCGGCGACACATCCGCCGTCGCCAGCCGCCGCATGATCTCCGCTTCGCGATCGGGGGCGAAGGCCACCCGGCCCTCGGAGGCCTTCAGCTCGCCGATGCGTCGCGCCGCCTCGGCGCGGTGCTTCAACGCGGCAATGATCTGCTGATCCGCCGCGTCAATCGCCTTCCGTAGCTCGTCTACGCCCATCATCCGTCCTCCGGGAACGGCAGTCAACGGCAACGGCAGTCCGCAGTCAGCGGAACGCGGCGGTCCGCAGTCCAAAGTCCGCAGCCAACGGCAACGGCGTTCATCTGAAACCCGGAACCCGCAACCCCGGGAGGTCGGGCCGTGTTTCGGCGGAGGAATCGGAAGGACCTGCGCGGAAGGCGAGGGTTAGCGGCCGAGCCCGAGTCGGGAGGCGCCGCCGGAGGTCTGCCGTGTCGCCACGCTTCTTCCGCCGAGGACGACCGGAGGCGTCGGATGAGATCCCCGCCGACTTGTGGGAGGACTGCCCGTCCTGCCACCAGCTCCTCTACACGCGGGACATCGAGCCGCTGAAGGTCTGCAACCACTGCGGCTACCACTTCCGCCTGTCCCTGGAGGCGCGCCTCGCGGTGACCGCCGACGAGGGCTCGGCGGAGGAGTGGGACGCAGACCTGGCCGCTTCCGATCCGTTGCAGTTCCCCGACTACCCGGGGAAGCTCGCGAAGGCCCAGGAGGAGACGGGCCGCGTCGAGGGGCTCTTCTCCGGGCGGGCTGAGATCGAGGAGCGGCCGGTGGCCCTGGGGATCATGGATCTCGCCTTCTTCGGCGGGAGCATGGGGTACGTGGTGGGTGAGAAGATCGCGCGGCTCTTTGAGCGTGCTGCCGACCTGCGCCTGCCCGCGGTGGTCTTCTGCGCTTCGGGGGGCGCGCGGATGCAGGAGAGCCTCATTTCCCTGATGCAGATGGCCAAGACGTCCGGCGCGGCCGGGAAGCTCCGCAGCGCCGGCGTGCCGTACATCAGCGTGCTGCTCGACCCGACGTACGGGGGCGTGACCGCCAGTTACGCCTTCCTGGGCGACATCATCTTGGCCGAGCCGGGTGTGCGACTGGGCTTCGCGGGGCCGCGGGTCATCGAGGTCACGCGTCAGCGAATCCGTCCGGACGTGCAGACCGCCGAGTACCAGCATGAGCACGGCATGATCGACGCCGTCGTACCGCGCTCCGAACTCCGACCCACCCTTGCCCAGATCATCCGCTGGGCGGCGGAGTAACGGCGGTTACAGGTTGCAGGTTGCGCGTTGCCCTTCACTGCCGACTGCGGACTGCCGTAATCCGTTGACTGTGGACTGTGGACTGCCGTTGCCGTTGACTGCCGAATGTGGACTGCCGTCATGAGCGATGTTGAGAGCCCGTTACTGGGCCTGGACAACGATCTGGTGGAGCTGGAGGAGCGCGTCGAGCAGCTCCGCAAGCTTGCCGCCGAGGGCGCCGACTGCGCGTCGGAGCTGGCCCGGTGGGAGGCGGAGGCGGAGCGGCTGCGGAGGGAGGTTGCCGCCGCGTTCAGGAAAGCGACTGCCTGGGAGCAGGTACAGATCGCGCGCCATCCGAAGCGGCCCTACACTCTGGACTATGTCGAGCTGGGCTTCGACGAGTTCCTGGAGTTGAGGGGGGACCGCCGGTTCGGGGACGATCCCGCGATCGTAGCGGGTCTGGGTCGACTGGGGGGGCGCGCGGTCGCCCTCGTGGGGCACCAGAAGGGCCGCTCGGCAGCCGAGCGGCGGCGGCGGAACTTCGGTGCCGCCCGCCCCGAAGGATACCGGAAGGCGCTGCGGGCCATGGAGCTCGCCGCGCGGTGGGGCCGCCCGGTCCTCACGCTGATCGACACCCCGGGCGCCGACTGCCTGGAGGACGCGGAGAGCCGCGGGATCAGCGAGGCCATCGCGGCCTGCCAGCGGGAGATGTTCGGCCTGCCGGTCCCGATCGTGTGCGTGGTCATCGGCGAGGGCGGAAGCGGCGGGGCGATCGCGATTGGGGTGGGCGACCGGCTGCTGATGCTGGAGCACGCCTACTACTCGGTCATCGCGCCCGAGAGCTGCGCCGCGATCCTGTGGCGGGACCCCGGGAAGAAGCAGGAGATGGCCGGGGCGCTGAAGCTGACCGCCGAGGACGCCCGGCGGCTCGGGGTCATCGACGGCATCGTGGCCGAGCCGCCGGTCGCGGCGCATCGCGATCCGCGGGCGGCCGCGGAGTCGCTGAAGGCCGCCGCGCTGGCCGCCTTCGAGGAACTCGACCGCCTCCCCCGCGAGACCCTCCTGGCTGAGCGCTACGCCAAGTTCCGCCGCATGGGCGCGCCGTGACGGCGGGCCACAGTCTTGTGTCGAGGGACCCTTGATGGGGAGACCGCGTCCGTCTCGATGCGTCGTTCTGCTCGCCGCGCTGCCCCTCGCCGTGGCGCAAGCCCAGACCTGGGGCGTGGTTGACCGCGACGGCGCCTCGCGCGTCGTGGAGCCCTACCTCTCCTCTCTGGCCGGCGGCGAGCACGCCGTCGGGGCCATCCGGTCGGAGCCCTTCACGCTCCAGGCCGACCTCATCAGTTTCTCGATCTGCGGACACTGCGGGGAGCCCGGCGGGGCGGTCACCTACCCCAGCGGCTTCGCACTGTGCGACGCGGAGACCGGCCTCGCGCTGCGGGTGGCGCCGCCTCCCCGCCAGGACGCGATGTCCGTGGTGACCTGGGACGTGGTGGACCACATCGGGCGGCGCGTGTACTTCCGCGCGGTCGATGCGGCGGACGCCGCCATGTTCGCCTGGTTCGGCGTCTCGAACCTCCGGCTGGGCGAGGACACTATGCTTGCCGGCTTGGCGTCGGGCCGGATGCCCGAAGGTTGGGCCGAGGAGCGCCAACCCGAGGGGACGTCTCGCGACGACTGGCTGGCGCTCACCCCGGCCGGGGCGCGGTACGTGACCGAGATCGAAGCGGCGCCCTCCACCTGGTCGGTGCTGACGTACCACGGCGGCCGCCTGGACTGCCCGCCCTATCTCTCCTCCCTAACCGGCGGCGAGTCCGGCATCGGGGCCGTGCGCTCACCCGAGTTCGTGGTGGATTCGGCTGAGTACGTCTTCCAGGGCATGGGTGTCGACAGCCCTACGGGCGACGCCGGCCTGAACGCGTTCCAGCTGGTCGACGCGCGGACGCTGGAGATCCTCCGCACCTCCGAGCCTCCGATGAGCAACGAGCGCCGGGCGATGCGCTGGGACACCGCCGACCTCCTCGGCCGCCGCGTCTTCTTCCGCGCCGTGGACGGCAACAGCGCACCCTCGTGGGGGTGGCTCGGGTGTGACGAGGTGCCGATGGGTGAGGGGCGGGTCGCGCGCTTCGCGGAGCCCACGGCGCTGGAAGGTTGGCGTGAGGAGGGCCAGCCCGAGGGCACGCCCGTCGGCGGCCGGCGGGAGTGGGCGAGCTTCGAGGAGATGGTCCGCGCCGAGTGGGCCCTGCAGGACCGCCGCCGCAACATCCGGTGGGACTTGTGGGCCAGGAACCCGGCGGCCGCGCCGTACATGATGACTCGCCTGGCCCGGCTGATGCAGGCCGACTTCGAGCGCGGGGCGCTGCTCCTGGACGATCAGCAGGCCGCGGGAGCCTTGCCGGGCGCGTCCCGGCGCCTGCGCGCGAGCCTCCGGACGCTGGCCGATCGGATGACGGCCCTGCGCGAGCGCCCGGACGCGGTCGAGGAGTGGCGCGCCCTGCGGGATGAGCAGCGCGTCTTGCTCCGCGAGATCGCGCTCGCCGACCCGCGGCTCGACTTCCCTCAGCTGCTCTTCTGCAAGCGCTTCACGCAGCAGAGCTACGCCGACATCAACGTGAACCACCACGCCTGGGGCTCGCGGCCCGGTGGCGGCGTCTATGCGCTGGCGTTGGGGAAGGACCTCTTCGGCGTGCCGGAGGTCGTAGATCTGCTGGCGGACCGCCTCGGCCAGGGGAACGTGCACGGGCTCGACCTCGACTGGGACGGCCGCCACATCGTCTTCTCCTACGCCCAGTCCGCCTCGGACCAGCCGCCCGAGGGCTGGCTCAGCCGACAGGCCACCTTCGAGCTTCACCGGACCGTAGGGCTGCTGCACCTGTACGAGATGGCCGCGGATGGGAGCGGTCTCCGGCAACTCACCTCGGGGGAGTGGAGCGACCTGAACCCCTGCTACCTCCCCAGTGGCGACATCGCCTTCGAGTCGGAGCGGTGCGGGTTTGAGATCAACTGCAACGAGGGCGACAAGGACGAGCCCACCACGAACCTCTTCGCCATGCGCCGGGACGGCACAGGTATCCGCCAGCTCGCGGTCACGAAGGACGGCGACTGGTACCCGCGCGTCCTGAACGACGGCTCGATCGTCTACTCCCACTGGGAGTATCACGAGCGCAGCCTCGTCTACATCCACTCGCTCTGGTCGGTCTTCCCGGACGGCACCGGCGCCGACGCCTACGCCAAGCAGCACTTCGACTTCCCGGTCACCCTCACCGTGCCGCGGCCGATCCCCGAGAGCGACACCCTGATCACCGTCGCCTCGGGGCATCACACCCTCGCGGCGGGGCCGATCGCGCTCGTGGACCGGGGGGTTGGGCCGAACGACCCGGCCTGCATCACCCGCGTGACCGGGCCCGATGTCTGGCCCGAGTACGGCGGCGCGGCGCCCGGTCCGGATCGCCCCGGCTGGCGGCTGCCGCCCGGCGATGGGTGGTACATGGACCCGTTCCCGCTATCGGAGACGGTCTACCTCGTCTCCTACTG
>Ga0233425_10005677_pt1 | contig 19417 bp, 14 predicted proteins | sample Watercolumn_Towu_2_FD_181712 | JGI IMG/M metagenome (GOLD analysis project Ga0233425, IMG submission 181712) | Freshwater microbial communities from Lake Towuti, South Sulawesi, Indonesia - Watercolumn_Towuti2014_140_MG | ecosystem: Environmental > Aquatic > Freshwater > Lake | place... | reverse complement strand
TCGGCCGGATGCCGAAAGTCGACCTTTAGCAAAGATCGCCATCCGGCGATCGACCGGTCGACACAGTCGACCTTTAGCAAAGATCGCCATCCGGCGATCGACCGGAAAGGGCGTTTCCGGATGAGAACGAATTAGATTTGTAGGTCAGGGTGCCCGAAGGGTTCCTTGACATTTTCTTGAAAAGCCTTTTATAGAAAGTAACATAAGTAATGCAACACCAATGCATTTCTGCCGAATTATCCCCCCTTTAGCAAAGGGGGGCGAGGGGGGATTTAATCGCCGAAAAAATCCCCCTCATTCCCCCTTTTTTAAAGGGGGAGGTTCGGGTGAGCACTATCAAACACCCAATAACACTTTTCAAAATCGCAGAGGCTCCCATTGCATTACTTTTGCGGTTCTCAATAATGGTCAGGTAATTCCCTCCTTCCAGCCCGGAGGGCCTCCAGGCCGGAGGGTGGTCGTAACCTGACCTACGGTAATACTGGTCATAACCTGCCTTGCCGGATTACGATACTTAACCGCCCGCTCTACCCGATCTGTCAGATTTCTCCCTACTCAACAATTTTGCTTTTCTCTGGTTGACTTTATTTCCCGCTTGACCCGAGAATCAAGGAAATTTATAATTATCTTCTCCGGAAGGGATCCCTGTTTGAGTGGGGTATTTATTCCGGGTTCTCGCCTATCTTCTGGCGTCTACCAGTGATTGGCTTATTCGAGACAATCCCGACAGAATAAGACAAAAAAGGAGACCAACCGACATGGCATCATCATTTTCTAACCCATCCGAAAAGAATCCCTCAAACGACCTAAAAAAACAAGAGTCCCCCAAATGGGTCTATCTCTTTGATGAAATCGAAGAAGTGGAGGCCTATCTCCAGCCGAAGAACTGGGACGACGTTAAAGCCCTGCTGGGCGGTAAGGGAGCCAACTTGTTTGAAATGACCCGATTGAACATACCGGTGCCTCCCGGCTTTACGGTGACCACCGAGGCCTGCAATGCCTATCTGGCCCATGACCGGAAATTTCCTCCCGGCCAGTGGGATCAACAGGTAGCCGCTATGCGTGAGCTGGAGGAAAAGACCGGGAAGCGTTTCGGTGACCCTGCAAACCCCTTATTTATCTCCTGCCGTTCCGGGGCCAAGTTTTCGATGCCGGGTATGATGGATACGGTTTTGAATATCGGTCTGAATGATGAAACGGCCAAGGGTTTGATCGCCTTAACCGATGATCCCCGTTTTGTCTATGATTCCTATCGACGGCTGGTGCAGATGTTCGGGGCCGTGGTCTTGGGGGTGCCCGATGAGCCTTTTGAGGAATCCATCGAACGAAATAAAAAGAGGAGAGGCGTTCATCTGGATATCGATCTGACCGCTGAGGACTGGCAAAGAATTACCGACCGTTTTAAGGAGCTGGTCAAATCGTATACCGGCCGGGATTTTCCCCAGGATCCTTTAGAGCAATTAGAGATGGCCACCCGGGCCGTCTTCAACAGTTGGTTCGGCAAGCGGGCCGTTGACTATCGTAATGCCACCGGAATCCGCCATGATCTGGGCACGGCCGTTAATATTCAGATGGTCGTCTTTGGAAATTTTGGGAATAACAGCGGGACCGGTGTGGCCTTTACGCGCAACCCGGTCAATGGTGACAGAGAACTCTATGGGGATTACCTCCTGAATGCCCAGGGTGAAGACGTGGTGGCCGGGATTCGCAATACCCTGCCGATCAGGAATATGCAGAATGATATGCCGGAGGTTTTTACCGATTTCCTGACTATTTGCGAAAAATTGGAGGGACATTTCCGGGAAATGCAGGATGTGGAGTTTACCATTGAGAAAAATAAACTGTGGATGCTCCAAACCCGTGACGGCAAGCGCACGGCCAGGGCGGCCATCAAGATTGCCGTGGATATGGCCAACGAAGGCTTGATCGACCGGAAGACGGCTCTGATGCGGGTGAAGCCTGAACAGGTGGATATGCTTCTTCACCCGCAGTTTAAGGCCGCCGCCAAATCTCATGCCATTGCCGACAATCGTCTGCTGGTGGAAAAGGCGGTCAACGCCAGCCCGGGGGCGGCCGTCGGCCTGGCGGTCTTTGATGCCGACACGGCTGAGAAATGGGGCCGGGAGGGAAAGCCGGTGGTCATGGTCCGACCGGAGACCAAACCGGATGATGTGCACGGCATGATCGCCTCCCAGGGGATTCTGACCAGTCACGGAGGAGCCACCAGCCACGCTGCGGTGGTGGCCCGCCAATTCGGTAAACCGGCCATCTGCGGGGCCGAAGAACTCCAGATCGACATTGAACGCCGAATGTTTACGGTCCAAAAAGAGCTCACGAGGATTGAAGTCCATGAAGGGGATTGGATCAGTATCGACGGGGGCACGGCCGAGGTCTTCCTGGGACAATTAGAGACTCAGGAGCCGGATTTCGAACGGGAGGTTGAATTGACCACTTTGCTGACCTGGGCCGACGAAGCCCGGAGGCTGGGGGTCTGGGCCAATGCCGATTATCCGAAGGATGCCGAACGGGCCCGACGCTACGGGGCCGAGGGGATCGGGCTTTGTCGGACAGAGCATATGTTTTTTCAGGAAGAGCGACTGCCTATCGTCCAAGAAATGATTATGGCCAACCGGAAGGGGCGTCGGGTGGCTGCTCTGGACAAATTACTGCCTATGCAGCGTCAGGACTTTGAAGGGATCTTCCGGGCCATGGAGGGCCAGGCCGTCATCATCCGCTTGCTCGATCCGCCTTTGCATGAATTCCTGCCTTCTTATGAAGACCTGGTTCAGGACCTGGCGGATTTGAAGGTCCGACTCCAGCACTTCCATACCATCAGTGAAATCGATAACGCCCTGGCTGAGGTGCGTCAAAAAGAAGATATCCTGAATCGGGTGGTGGCCCTGAAAGAGGCCAATCCCATGCTCGGCCTGCGGGGAAACCGGTTGGGCCTGATCATGCCGGAGATCATCGAAATGCAGGTTCGGGCCATCCTGGAGGCGGCCGTGCGGGTCAAACGGGAAGGCTTGTCGATCCATCCGGAAATCATGATCCCTCTGGTCAGTCATGTCAATGAGCTGAAGCGCATCCGCCAGATCGTCGATACCGTGGCCAAAGAAGTCTTTGCCAAGGCGGGTCTGACGGTTGAATTCAAGTACGGCACCATGATCGAAGTGCCTCGGGCGGCCCTGACGGCCGATGAAATGGCCGGAGAGGCTGAATTTTTCAGCTTCGGGACCAATGATCTGACCCAGACGACCTTCGGCATCAGTCGGGATGATGCCGAGGCCAAGTTTCTGATTCAATATGTGGAGACCGGAATTCTGCCGAACAATCCTTTTCAACAGTTGGACCGTCAGGGAGTCGGACAACTGATCGAGATGGCCGTTAAAAAGGGCCGTCAGGTCCGTCCGGGTCTCCATGTGGGGATCTGCGGGGAACACGGCGGGGATCCCAACAGCATCGAGTTCTGTCATCTGGCTGGCTTGGATTATGTGAGTTGCAGTCCCTTCCGGGTGCCGATTGCCCGTCTGGCGGCGGCTCAGGCGGCGATAAAGAATGGTGGCTGATTACTCCGACAGGTTGGAGAGGCCTTCCCCCAGTTTGGATAATTGTAAGACCACCTCACTGGCCTTGAGGGTTTGGTGAATGATTTCTTCCCAATCCGGCGAAGCGATTTTGACTCCATAGCGGAAATAGGGATAATCCGGTTTTTCTTTCTGGATCAGTTCCCGGACGGCTTTGTAATCGCCGGGGAAGTCGTCGATCTTTTTTAAAACCCTTTCTTTTTCTTCGATTCGGCCTGAGATGCGGATGAGTTCTAGCATTTTTTGGGCTGTTTCTCTGTCGGAAGCCAGCTTCTTCAGGTGATTAAGGATCATGGTATTCAAGACCGTTTCCATGAGAAAGGTCTCATCTGATTTTCTGTGGCTCCAGACGATCTGACCGGTGAATTGGACAGTCCCTTTTTTAAAGGTGAGTGACCGTTCGGTTAAGTCCTGATCAAAAATAAAATTAAATCCGACCTCATTCCAATCAGCCGCTCGGATCCGCTTCCATTGATCACCTGTTTGGACCATGAGGTTGATCAGGACATGATTGTAGCGCTTTTTCCTTCTGATGGAAATGTCATCCCCTTGGTGCACGCTACGGACTCCTCTTGCGTCGTGCCCCTGCAGCTCGCGGGCAGGGGATTTAAAAAAAAAGTGATCCGGGACACCAAGGCGAAATCGGAAAAGAGGTCGACGATCAAGTGCTCGAACAGGGAATTGTTAAGCCCAGGCTGATCCTGCATCTACTATAACTTCCGGTTAATAGCAATGAAAAATTGTTATTATCCTCTTGACCCTCCTTCTCTAATTGTATTATACCTAAATCGAAGGATCGATGATGGGAAATTGTTGTGCGACCGCACTCTTGGCGGGCGGGGTTAAATCCCGCCCCTACCCATTTGGTCAACCTGCAACCCCAGGGGCGGGCTTTAGCTTCGCCCGTTTAAGCAAGAAAAGGGTGATGAATCGCTTAATTTAGTGACTTAAGAATAGAATTCTACGCAAAATGGATAGAATTTATGGGAGAGCATGATATTGACCCGGACCAGACAGGACATTTACAAAATTTTGAAAATTCATTTTGGTTCCGGCTGGTCCGGGTTGGGTTATATTATTAATCCGCCAGGCCCTCAAAGGCGGGGCAGGGCGGATTAGAGAGCGTTGCAGCAGAGTCCTTCCTTCGGCCTTGGAAGGACGGCATCTTGAAGCCGGGAGCTTCAAGCCGTCGGCCCTAAGAGAATCATGATATGAAAGTGTGCCATATAAGATATGGGAAGCAAAGAAACCGTCTCTAAAAAGACCATTGTAGCCTCCGGTTCTTTTGTTGTCGGAACCGCTTATGAGGGGATTTTAGAGGCCTACCTTGGAACATGTGTGGGGGTGACCCTTTATGATCCCCAAAAACAGATAGGGGGATTAATCCATTTACTTTTACCCGAACCCACTTCCCCGGACAATCCCTGGAACCCGGAGATGTATGCGGCTACCGGATTACCTCTAATGATTCGGGAACTGGAGCAAAAAGGGGCCGTTATAAAAAATCTTGAAGCCGTCATTGCCGGCGGAGCCCTGGTCGGGCCTTTGTCCAAAAGGGATTTGATCCTGGATATCGGGGGGCGGACCGCCGATATCGTCGGTCAGATCCTCCGGAAGGGAAAGATCACGATTAAAAAGACGGAAGTGGGCGGTTATTTTTCCTGTCGTTTAAGTCTCCATTTGGGAACCGGAAAAACCGATATCGAACCCCTGATGCTGGCCAATAAGCTAACCGAAGAGAAGGCCTTTAAAAAACCGGGGCCCACAGATCTGGACCTTCTCTTAAGCCGCGTCCAACCCATCCCGCAGATTGCCCTGAAAGTTATTCGGATGATTTCCGAACAGAACCATCAACTGGGCGAAGTGACCGAGCAAATCATGCTGGACCAGGTGCTTAGCGCCAAGGTCATCAGTTTCTGTAATTCCGCCTATCTCGGAGGGCGGACCGTGGTGGATTCCATTGAAAAGGCTCTCTTGATCGTCGGTGAAAAATGGCTCCTGCAAATGATCGTCAAGACCTCTTTAGAAAACTTATTGGATCAACCGGAGGGCGGATATTCCCTATGCAAAGGCGGCTTATTTCAACATGCCTGCGGAACGGCGGCCCTGGCGAAGGAGTTGGCCGACGTCGGCGGTCAGGTCCCTCCTGATCTGGCCTATACCGCCGGGTTGTTGCACGATATCGGGAAGGTCGCCCTGGATCAATTGATGAATATGGCTCGCCCCTTTTTTTACCGCCAAATGGAGGAGGGCACAGACCTGATCCGGGCGGAAGGAGAATTGTTCGGAACAACCCATACTGAAATGGGAGGGCAACTGGCCGAACGTTGGTCTTTACCGGAGAATCTAACCGAGGTCATCCGTAATCATCATCACCCGGAAAAGGCCCTTCAAGAAAGCCGGCTGGCGCACATCGTCTACCTGGCCGACCTGCTGATGTCCCGGTTTATTGTGGGGCAGGAATTGGAAAAACAAAACACCGAGACCCTTCTGCCCCGGCTGAAAAGGGCCGAAGTGAGTCCGGAACAATTTTCTGCCTTGATCGGTAAAATTCCTTCCGTCCTGTCGGAGTCACCCCTGGACGGTCAGGAGACCTAGGGAGAGGTTACCCTGCCGGCCTGAGCACCGTTTCGATCGCCGCTTCCAACAGCGCCAGCCCGTCGGTCAATTCGTCCGCAGTGATGGTCAGGGCGGGAAAGATCCTGATCCCTTTTCCCTGGGTCTGACGGACGAATAATTTCCGATTCAGACATTCGGCGCTGACCCGGCCAGCCAGATCTTCATTCCTAAATTCCGCCAGCAGCAATAATCCTTTGCCCCGGGTGTCGGTAACGGCTTGAGGAAATTTCTCTTTCCAGGCGGCCATGGTGACCAAGGCCCGGTGTCCCAGCTTTTCGACATGATCGGAGATATTCCGTTCCTTGAGATAGTGGATGACGGCGTGAGCCACCGCACAACCGAGAGGATTGCCGCAATAGGTGCCGCCGTGGTCGCCGACCTCCAGTTTCCGGGATAGGGCTTCGGAAAGGGCGAAGGCCCCGAAAGGAAATCCTCCGGCGATCCCCTTGGCCATGGTCAGGAAATCGGCCTCCACACCCAAAGCGCCGGTCACAAACATCGGACCGGTGCGGCAAAATCCGGTCTGGACTTCATCGACAATCAAAAGGCTTCCGTTTTTTCGGCAGAGACCCTCCACGGCCTTCAAATATCCCTCGGCGGGTAAATGGACCCCTCCCTCTCCCTGGATCGGCTCCAGGATCATAGCGGCCACGTTTTCATCCAAGGTCTCCTCCAGGGCCTTTAAGTCTCCATAGGGGATGAAACGATAATTGGGCATGAGGGGATTGAATTTTTCTCGTTGTTTGGCCTGACCGGTGGCCGAGGCCGTACTGATCGTCCGTCCATGGAAGCTTTGATGGGTGGAAATGATATCCATCCGGCCGGTGACTTTTCGGGCCAGCTTAATGGCGGCATCATTGGCCTCCGCTCCGCTGTTGGCAAAAAAGACCCGAGTAAGATTCGGCGGCAGGATCTCCCGCAAAATAGAAATAAGACGGGCCCTGGCTGGCGAATAAGTCAGCCCCGAGTTCGGGTTCTGAAGGATTTTAGCGGCCTGTTGCCTGAGGGCCTCCGTAATGACCGGATTTGCATGACCGATGCAGGTAACACCCCAACCAGCGGTGAAATCGATATAGCGCTGGCCTTCTTCGTCCCAGACATAAATTCCTTCTCCTCTCTCAATGGAGACGCTTTGTTTGACGAAAAAAGGGGCCATACCCTGGTCTTCTATATGGATGGTCTCTTCACTAGCCATGTTAATTTTTTTCCTTTGGATAAGAAGACATTGGAGATCTTTAGAGCCACCGCCTGACCCGTTTGGTGTAGGCCTCATACTCCTGACCGAACAATTTGGTCAAGGCCTGTTCTTCCGGTCTTATCTGGAATCGATTGAGATAGATGACAAAAAAAGGGACCGGAATGATGGATAGAAAATTCCCCAGGTAGATCGCCCAGCCAATCAGAAGGAAAAGGAGGGCTAGGTACATGGGATTACGGGAAAGGGCATACACGCCCTTAACCACCAGGGTGGTCGTTTTGTTTGGTTTTTCCGGGAGAATAGTGGTCTTGGCCCGAAAGAAAGACCAGATACTCGGGCCGGCAAATAAACCGCTCACGGCGGCCAGGGCCAAGGGAAGGGCCCTCGATGACAGGTGAAATGACAACCGGGGGATCAAAAAAGACAATAGCCACATCAGACCGGCGAAGGCCAGAAAGAGAACCGGTGGCGGGATCTTCAGTTCCAGGAAATGGTTTGAATTCATCAGAAGTTGACTCTTCCCGCCGGATGAAAGCGACGCCGGTCGTTTTCCCGGGTCACAGACTTCGTTCCAGATTTATGGTTCTGGAGGGATTGAATTTATTCGCTTTAAAGAAATGGGTTAAAGCGGTATCCTCCAGATTGACCAGGGTGGTTATTTTTTTGACCCCGAGTTTTTTTAAATGATCAATAAATTCATTGATCAACTGCTCGCCGATCCCTTGATGCTGGTAATCAGGGTCGACCCCGATGGTATCCAAAGTGGCGGCCTCCTGAAAGATGCCGTATTCCCCCATAAAGAGTTCACCCATAATGAACCCGATCACCGTCCCCTTTTCTGTCTCGGCCACCAGGGAAACGGGCAGATAATCCCTCGATTGAAAAAGTTTTTCAAACCTCCGCTCGTAATACTCCGGCCGGGCGGTTTTGAGGACTCTTTGGTCGATTTTAACCAAGGCCTCGATGTCTTCAGCCTTCATCAGCCTAAAGGTGATAGTATTTTTTTTCATGGGGCCTCCTTTCTTGGGAGAATGAGATCTGTTTCGTTGGTCCGTTTGACTTTTCTTTCTACGATAATGGCCCTTTAAGGCCTTGTCAAATTTTTTGTTTTCTCTTTTTCTGTTTGTCTTTTGTTTGTTGTTCTGTTATAATTTTACATTTAAATCGCCATCCGGAAATCTTTCCTCCTCTGATCCCCGGAGGGGAAAAGAAATGGACATTTCGACGATAATCGGGCGATTAGCTCAGTTGGATAGAGCGTTGGTCTCCGGAACCAAAGGCCGTGGGTTCAAGTCCCGCATCGCCCACCATCACCGTTCGATTTCTCTCTTTGAGGGGGGATGAGGTCTTTATCGCCCCCGTTGTTTTCACGGCCTTTCTTTTTCGGTCCTTATCTCAGATCAGCGAAGCTCCTCCTTTACAATTGGCGGTGTCGGCGTTTTGCCCAACAAAAAAGGGTCAGCCGCTTGGGCTGACCCTTGGGAATTTCTTTGGCGTCCCCAACGGGATTTGAACCCGTGTTGCCGGCGTGAAAGGCCGGTGTCCTGGGCCAGGCTAGACGATGGGGACACTCTCGATTGTGGATTGCGGATTGTGGAATGCGGAAATAAATAGCCCTAATTCCATAATCTCTAATCCAAATTCGGAAATCCGAAATCCGAATTCATAATGGTGGGCCGTGCTGGACTCGAACCAGCGACTCTCTGCTTAAAAGGCAGATACTCTACCTCCTGAGTTAACGGCCCCGATAAAAAATAGAAATTTATTTTTTTTTGTTGGTTTTGTCAAGAATTTTGTTATACTTTTTATCATTTTTAGAAAAGAGCGTTCTGGCTTATAATGTTTAATTATATAATATTATTTAATTTTTAAGAAGGAGTCTAGTGTCATCTTGGCCTCACGGTTAGCTGTCTTTTTTAGATGTTTTTGTTTCCTGGGAATGCTTGGATTGTTTTTGATCGTTGGGACCGGCCCAGTGTCGGGAGCCCAGGAAAAAATAGTCTCCTATCCCCCTTTGCCGGCTCATTATGCCTCCATAAAAGTGTTCGATCAACAGGGGCGTTTTGTCGGCCGGATTCTCCCGGAGAAGCGCTATTGGGTGCCCATCGACCGGATCCCTTCTTTCCTCCAAAAGGCCTTGATTGCTATAGAAGACGCTCGTTTTTATGATCATAGAGGGATCGATTTCCGAGGGATCGCCAGGGCCCTGGTTAAGGATATGGTTAAAGGAAAAATGGCCGAAGGCGGTTCGACCATCACCCAACAACTGATAAAAAATAAATACCTGTCCTCGGAAAAGACCCTCCAGCGGAAGTTAAAAGAAGGCCTTCTGGCCATGGAGTACGAACGAAAATACACCAAAAAACAGATTCTGGAGATGTATTTTAATGAAGTCTACTTTGGGAATGGGGCCTGGGGGATCGCCCAGGCCGCTCAACTTTATTTTGATAAAAATCCTGAAGCATTGAATGAAGCCGAATGTGCCCTTCTGGCCGGAGTTCCTAAGGCCCCGGGCCGGTTCAATCCCCTTGGCGAACCGGCCAAGATCGGCAACCGCAGAACCCAGGTCCTCCATCGCATGGCCGAACTGAACATGATTACCAGTCGGCAGGAGGAAAGCCTGAAATCCCGTCCCATTTCGGTGATAAAACCCGGAGAAGCCCCTTATTATCTGGCCCATATTCGAAATAAACTCCTTGAACGGTACGGTCCCGACATAATCGAAAACGGTGGACTGGAAGTCACTACAGCCATGGATCTGCTTTTACAGCGGGTGGCCGAAAAAGTCCTCAAAGAGGGGGTCCGGAACATTTCACCCCAGTTGCAAGGTGCCTTATTATGTGTCGATCCGAATAACGGAGACATCCTGGCGGCCGTGGGGGGAGTGGATTTTAAACAGAACCCGTATAACCGGGCTTTTTATGCCAAACGGCAGCCCGGTTCTTCAATTAAACCTTTAATTTATGCCTCGGCCCTGGAGAAGGGCTATACGGCCGGGACCATTTTAAATGATACTCCGGTGGGCTATAATCGGGGAAATAGTGAAATCTGGAAACCCCTTAATTATGAAAGAAAACTTTATGGTGATCTTTCTTTACGTCAAGCTCTGGCCTATTCCAATAATATCATTACCGTAAAATTGTTGGAATCGGTCGGTGTTCCTTATTTCGTGCAATTCGCCGGGTCCTTAGGACTGCCTCTGCGCTCTCCTAATGACCTCTCCCTAGCCCTGGGAACAGATGAAGTAACCTTGAATGACCTGGTCATGGCCTACACCCCGTTGGCTAACGGGGGCCAACGGCCTGAAACCCGGACTATTGTTCGGATCTTTGACCGTAACCAGAATACCTGGTGGGAAAACCCGGTGGCCGTTAACCCGGTTTTATCCCCAGCCACGGCCTATGTCACCACCCAGATGCTGAAGGACGTCCTGATATACGGGACCGCTAAATCGATCCAGAGCTTCAGCCAACAACGGCCGACAGCAGGGAAGACCGGGACAACCGATGACTACCGGGATGCCTGGTTTATTGGATACACCCCTCAATTAATCACCGGGGTCTGGGTGGGATATGACAAGCCCCGGCCTGGCGGGAAAGGGTTCACCGGCGGGGCTATCTGTGCCCCGATCTGGGCTCGCTTTATGTCCCCCGCGGTGAAAGATAAACCGGTCATGGAATTCCCCCAACCGGGGAATGTGGTCACGGCGGTCATTGATCCTAAAACAGGTCTTTTGGCCACGCCGGATTGTCCTTTAAAACAGGAAGAATTTTATGTGACGGGCGCTGAGCCTAAAGAGTATTGCCCTAAGCACGGAGGGTAGGGTTTCCCAAAGTTGCTTGAAAAATGTCCCGGAATAGGGACTTGCCTTTCCTCTTAATCTGACGCAGTTTCATTCCGTCCTGCCGGCAAACCGTTCCTTTTCGCTGAAGATACATCCGCAATAGGGCTGGCGATACAAACCCAGCTTTTTGGATTGGATCACTCCTTCGGCCCAGCCCGGACGAAAATCCTGGTAATAGAAAGGAATGTGGTGGGCCTGGGCGATTTCAAGGCCCGCCTCCTTGATCCAGTCGTGTTTTTGAAAACGGCTGTAGAGCAGGGTGGTGCTGAAGGCGTCGAACTGTCGGGCTTTGGCCTCCCGGGCTGCGGCGGCTAAGCGAAGGCGGTAACAGACCCGGCAGCGTTCCGAGCCCCAGGGATGGGTCTGATTTAAAAAATCCTCCAGATCATATCGATCCGAAATGATAACCTCCAAGTCGCTGATCCGGGCATAATCTTTTAAGGTCTGAAGGCGTTTTGCATACTCCCGGGTGGGGTGAATATTGGGGTTATGGAAAAACCCCTGGACATCGATCTGTTGGTTCCTGAGAGTGTGGAGGGGATAGATGGTACAGGGGGCGCAGCAGATGTGTAAGAGGAGTTTCATCGGTTGAAGTGTTGCGGGTTACGGGTTACGAGTTGCGGGGTTTTAACCCGAAACTCGCAACCCGTAACTCGTATTTGGGATGAATTTACTTTTTCCGTTCGTCGATGACCCGTTTGGCTTTCCCTTCACTCCGGGTAATGGTCCCCGGGGCAACCAGGCGGGTCTTGATGCCGATGCCGATGACGCCTCTCAGACGCGATTCAATGCTCTTTTCCACTTCTTTCATCTTTTCCGGCCCGGCTTGAAAGATATCGGCCTTGGCCTCTACATCCACCTCCAGGGTATCCAGATACCCTTTTTTGCGGACGATGATCACATATTGAGGTTCGATTCCTTTTTCTTCCAGGAGGACGCTCTCAACCTGAGACGGGAAAACGTTGACGCCGCTGATGATCAGCATATCGTCGGATCGCCCGTAGACTTTTTCCATTTTGATTAAGGTCCGGCCGCAGACGCATTTTTCCCGTTTGGTCAACGTCAGGTCACGGGTCCGATAACGGAGGAGAGGCATGGCCCGTCGCTGGATGGCCGTAAAGACCAGTTCCCCTTTGACGCCGTCAGGAAGAACCTCGCCGGTCACCGGATCGATAATCTCAATCATGATGTGATCTTCATTGACGTGCAGATAGCCGTCTTGGACTTCACAATCAAAAGCAACGCCCGGGCCCATCATTTCCGTCAATCCATAGGCTTCCCGGGCCTTAATGGACAAACGTTCTTCGATTTCCAGACGCATTTCCTTGGTCCATGGTTCAGCTCCGAAGACCCCCACCCGTAAGGGGAGTTTTTTGAAGTCTACGCCCATTTGCTGACCTTTTTCGGCGATCGTCAGGGCATAAGAGGGGGTGGAAAAAAGAACCGTCACCCCGAAATCCTGCATAATGGTAATCTGCCGCTCGGTTTGACCCGAACCAGTCGGGACTATGGTGGCGCCGATTTTCATAGCCCCTTGATGGAACCCCAGCCCTCCGGTAAATAAGCCCATGCCGTAGGCATTTTGGATAATGTCTTGGGATGAGACGCCGGCAGAGGCTAGCGTCCGGGCCATACAATTGGCCCATTGATCCATATCATCGGCCGTATAGGGGCCGGTAATCGGCTTCCCGGTCGTTCCGGAGGAGGCATGAACTCGGACTAAGTCTTGAACCGGTAGGGCACAGAGGCCGAAGGGATAATTGTCCCTCAGATCGTTTTTGACCGTAAAGGGCAGTTTAGCTAGATCTTTAATATCCTTAATATCGGAAGGTTTAACGCCTAGTTCATCCAGCTTTCGTTTGTAGAAGGGAATCTTTTCATAGACCCAGGCTACGGTCTGTTGAAGTTGGCTTAATTGAAAACGCTGCATTTCCTCATAGGACATGGTTTCGAATTTTTCTTCCCAGTACATTTTGGTTTACCTCCTCAATTGTTCCGCCGGGTTTTTTCCCTGGTGCCTAAAGAATCACTACTTCTAAAAAGAAACCGTTGGCCCTCTGCGGATAATTATTTATTAATAACTATAATATAGTTATTATATAACTATTATGGAGAAAGTGATGATCTGTCAAGACTTTTCTTTGGACTCTTCTTGAGGTCGATTTCCAGTCCTTCTAGGACAAGGCTTCTTTCAATAAGCCCACATTGGTTTCAAATTCCTTGAACAATTCGGAGGAAAAACGGATTCCCTGCTTGGTAAAACCCGTATAACTATCGGAAACGACATATTTCCTCAGATCGATATATTGTTTTCCTTTATAGTCTTTTATAGAGAAAAGAATAAAGTCTGTTGGGTTGACCTGCAAACGGCCGATTTCGCCCGGTTCTTTTTCCATACCGTCCTCCTGATTTTTTTTTGTTATTTGTCAAAGGTTTTATTCCCTCTTCTTTTTACTACGAAAATAGAGTTTGAGGCCAATCAAGGCCCTCCGATATTTTCATGTTTCGTGGTGCCACGCCTGTGGCGTGACACCACCAAAGATGAAAATAGGCTCAGACGGCTCCGAAGCCTATTTTCGTAGTAAGACAAGAAACTATTCAAATCACCCTCCCCCCTTCGAGGAGGGAAGACAGGGGGCATTCATCGTCTGTTAAAAATGTCGGAGATAAATTCCCGGTTCCAAAGTGTCAGAATCCAAAAACCATCAACTGAAGAACCAGCCTTCCCGGCTTTGAACTGATTTCTGATCCGGTTTTCGTCCCCAGTCCGGCAGACGACGCTTAGAAAAAGTCGATACTTCATAAGCTATTGATATTATTATTGGCTGAAACTACCTGCCTGTTGAAAATTATTCCGTAATAACGATGGTTGTCAAGAGAAAAAGCGGCTTAAGCACCCAGCCAATTTCCTTGGAAAAAATCTTGACATCCCCTTGGGGGTATGATAGAAGCGGGAGGACTCTGCAATAATTTTCACAAGTAAAATCCTGTTTTTACATTTCAAGAAGTTGTGTCTTAAAAAAGGAGGTGATATCCGGCATCTCTTGTTTTTAGGTAAAACGGTTTCAACAAAAAACGTAAACATTTTTTTTAGGAGAGGAGAGGAGAGAACTTATGAACATTATTTTCTTTGCCCTATTATGTGGCGCTGCTGGGGTTTTGTATGCTCTGGTGACCGCGGCCTGGGTCAATAAACAGGACGCCGGTAACGAACGGATGCAACAGATCTCCAACGCGGTTAAGGAAGGTGCTTATGCCTTTCTTTCCCGCGAGTACAAGACCGTGGCCGGGGTTGCCGTGGTTTTGTTTATCCTTTTGGCCGCGGTCCTGGGTATGTGGACGGCCGTCGGCTTTTTGATCGGGACGGTCGGTTCGGCCTTTGCCGGTTTTGTGGGCATGTGGGTCACCGTGCGGGCCAATGTCCGGACAACCCAGGCCGCTTCCAAGGGTCTGCAGAATGCCCTGACCCTTTCATTTAAAGGTGGATCCGTTACCGGTATCATGGTGGTCGGATTGGGTATCATCGGTCTGGCCGGATATTTTTCCCTGGCCCGGGCCTCCGCCGGTGAGGCTGCTTTCCATGCCCTGGTGGGTCTCGGTTTCGGCTGTTCCCTGATGAGCGTCTTTGCCCGTATTGCCGGCGGTATTTATACCAAGGCTGCCGACGTGGGCGCCGACCTGGTCGGTAAGGTGGAAGCCGGTATCCCGGAAGACGATCCCCGGAACCCCGCCGTAATCGCCGATAACGTAGGGGACAATGTGGGTGACTGCGCCGGTATGGCTGCTGACCTTTATGAAACCTATACCGTCACCCTGGTGGCGGCTATGCTCCTGGCCAAAACCGTTTTTGGTTCTGAAAGCCCCTGGGTTGAATTTCCCCTTCTGTTGGGCGGTGTCTCCATCATTGCCTCCATCGTCGGAACCTATTTCGTAAAGCTGGGTGCCAAACAGTATATCATGGGCGCCCTGTACAAAGGCCTGGCGGTCTCCGGTATCATTGCGGCCATCGCCTTCTATTTTGTCACGGCCTGGTTCATGGGCGGACTACCGGCTGACAAACTTCTCGGCTTTACCCCTGGCAGTGTCTTCGGAACGGCCCTGATCGGCCTCATACTGACCGGACTGATCGTCTGGATCACCGAGTATTACACCTCGAAGGATTTTCGACCGGTCCAGATTATTTCCAAGGCCAGTCTGACCGGGCACGGAACGAATGTTATCGCCGGGCTGGCCATGAGTATGGAAGCCACGGCCCTGCCCGCTCTGGTCATCGTCGGTTCCATCCTGGCCTCTTTCGCCCTGGGCGGGGGATTCAGCGGGAATGTTTTGGGCGGCCTCTTCGCCATCGCCCTTTCAGCCGTGGCCATGCTTTCCATGACCGGTATCGTCGTGGCCATCGATTCCTACGGCCCGATCACGGATAATGCCGGCGGTATCGCCGAAATGGCCGAACTTCCGGAAAGCGTCCGGGCCATCACCGATCCTTTGGATGCCGTTGGTAACACCACCAAGGCCGTTACCAAAGGGTATGCCATCGGATCCGCCGGATTGGCCGCCCTGGTTCTGTTTGCCGAGTATGCTCGGGAACTGGCCAAGACGAGGAAGGATCTCTCATTTGACCTTTCCGATCCTTATATCATCGCCGGGCTTTTCATCGGCGGTCTGATTCCCTATTATTACGGCGGCCGGCTGATGCTGGCGGTCGGTAAAGCCGCCGGCGGCGTGGTTGAGGAAGTGCGCCGCCAGTTCCGGGAAATCAAAGGGATCATGGAAGGAACGGGCAAACCCGAATATGGCAAATGCGTGGATATCGTCACCAAGTCGGCCATTAAAGAGATGATGATCCCGGCCTTGATCCCGGTTGTGGCCCCGATCATTGTCGGTTTCGGTTTCAATATTTTCGCTCCCGGTGCCGGGGCCAAGGCCCTGGGCGGGGTTCTGATCGGAAGTATTTTGACCGGTCTGTTTCAAGCCATTGCCATGACCTCCGGCGGCGGCGCCTGGGACAACGCCAAGAAGTCCTATGAAGACGGCGTCACCGACGACAAAGGGGTTCTGCATAAAAAAGGCAGTGACGGTCATAAGGCTTCGGTGACCGGCGACACGGTCGGTGATCCCTATAAGGATACGGCCGGCCCGGCCATCAACCCGATGATCAAGGTTATCAATATCGTGGCCTTGTTGCTCGTACCGTTGCTCTAAACCTTTTTTCCGGATATTTTCCCCCGAGAGGGAACGGGAGATCATCCCGTTCCCTCTTTTTATTTGGATTTGACTTCATTTGGCCCTTTTGTTATCTTTATTTATATTCTTTTTTGCTTGATGCTTTCCAGCTCTTTATACGGCCATGAACGATGAAAAAAGAAAATGGCCCCTATCTGGTTTAGACGATAGGGGCTTTAGGGTCTCTTTATCCTTAAACCTTGAACCTTAAGCCGTAATCGTGGGGAGGAGCGACCAATGAAAAATCTGAAAGACCTTGATATTAAGAACAAGAAGGTTCTGATCCGGGCGGATCTGAATGTGCCCCTGGATAAAAATGGGAACATCACCGATGACAACCGCATTCGAGAGGTCTTGCCGACCATACAGTATGCCTTGGAAGAAAAGGCGATAGGGATCCTTTGTTCGCATTTGGGGAAGCCAAAAGGAAAAGTGGTTCCGGAGTTAAGTTTGGCTCCGGTCGCCCGACGGCTGAGTCAATTACTCTCCAAAGAGGTTCCTTTAGCCTCTGATTGTGTCGGCCCGGAAGTGGACCGGTTGATTAACGAGATGAAACCAGGGGATTTGATTCTCCTGGAGAATCTTCGTTATCATCCGGAGGAAGAAAAAAATGATGAGAATTTCGCCCGATCCCTCGCTTTATTGGCCGATGTCTATATCAATGACGCCTTCGCCGTCTCTCATCGGAGTCAGGCTTCCGTAGTGGCCGTGACCCGGTTTGCCAAAACCTCTGCCGCCGGTTTTCTTCTTCAAAAGGAATTAGTTTTTTTTGAGCAGTCCATGAAGAATCCGGCCCGTCCTTTGGCGGCGGTTATCGGCGGGGCCAAAGTCAGCAGTAAACTGGCCGTTTTAGAAAACTTAATGGATCATGTGGATAAAATGATCATCGGCGGGGCTATGGCCAACACCTTTCTGAAAAGTCTGGGTCTGGAGACGGGTAGATCCCTGATCGAAAATGACCTGATTCCCATGGCCGGACAATTGATGGAGAAAGCTAAAAAAAGGGGAGTCAAATTCTACCTGCCGGTGGACGGCATTGCCGCCGCGGCCTTTGAGGCCTTATCCGAACACCGGACCGTGCCTCTGCAGGAAGTGCCCAAGGAATGGATGATCCTGGATGTCGGGCCGGCCACATCCCTTCTTTTTTCGGAGGTGTTGCAGGATGCCAAGACCATCATCTGGAACGGCCCCCTGGGGGCCTTTGAGATGGAACCCTTTTCCCGCGGGACCATGGCCATGGTGGATGATCTGGCTGAATCAAAGGCGTTGACCGTTGTCGGAGGAGGGGACACGGATATGGCTGTTCATAAAGCCGGGGCGGCGGCCAGGATTTCGTATATCTCCACCGGCGGTGGGGCCTTTCTGGAACTATTGGAAGGGAAAGAACTTCCGGGGGTCTTGGCCCTTGAGAACTGTCCTGCCGATTAGCTCATATTCTAGACGATATGAAAGGATAGACAACCTTGGGAACAGAACAACGGCGAGCCTGGATAGGCGGAAACTGGAAGATGTATAAAACGATTCCGGAGGCCCGGAAGACCATTCAAGACCTAAAGTCCGGGCTTCCTAATCCCCTGCAGACCGAGGTGATCATCGCCCCGCCTTTTACGGCCTTGGCCTCGGTCGGGCAAGAACTTCAAGACAGCCCCCTGCTCCTGTCGGCCCAGAATTGCCATTGGGCGGAAGCCGGGGCCTTTACCGGGGAGGTTTCTCCGGGCATGTTGAAGGATGTGGGGTGTGCCTATTGCCTGGTGGGCCATTCGGAACGTCGGCAGCTCTTCGGCGAAACGGATGACCGGGTACGTCAGAAAGTGCAGGCCTGTTTAAAGGCCGGATTGAAACCGGTCGTCTGTATCGGAGAGACCCTGGAGGAACGGGATGGCGGCCAGGTGGAGACGGTGATCAACCGGCAGTTACGAGAGGCTTTCCGGGGATTGACTCCGGAAGAGGCGGCCCTGGGCGTCATTGCCTATGAACCGGTCTGGGCTATCGGAACGGGTCGATCCGCCACACCGGCTGCGGCCCAAGAGGTCCATGCCTTCATTCGAACCCTGCTGGAGGAGGTTTTTAACAAAACAGTTGCAATAGACAAGCGGATTGTGTATGGTGGGAGTGTTACACCTGAGAATGTCCGGGACTTAATCCGGCAGGAGGATATTGACGGGGCCTTGGTCGGGGGGGCCAGTTTGGACCCCAAAAAATTCTTGGCCCTGATCGTGGAGGTTAATCACTAAGGCCTTATGACAACGCTATTAGTTATCGTTCATATTATTGTTTGCGTAGCCCTGATTATGATCGTTCTTTTACAGACCGGTAAAGGGGCCAGTATGGGAGCGGCTTTCGGGGGGTCCAGTCAGACCATTTTCGGCAGTACCGGTGCAACCCCTTTTCTAACCAAATTGACGACGATCGTGGCCGTGGTTTTTATGGTCACCTCTTTATTTCTGGCCTTTGTCTACGGCCCCGGATCCAGTACCTCGGTAATTGGAAGTACGACTCCTGCTGTTCCTCAGCCGTCCGCTCCAGCGAAGCCGACTCCGACACCAGCGCCAACAGAACCACCGGCTGCCCCGACCCCGGCCAGTCCGGTTAAACCCTTATCTAAATAGGGAGCCTTATAACGCCGAAGTGGTGGAATTGGTAGACACACCATCTTGAGGGGGTGGCGGGTCACGCCCGTGCGGGTTCAAGTCCCGCCTTCGGCACCATCAAATATGAAGCGGGCAAGTTTTCCGAAACTTGCCCGCTTTTGTTTTCAGATAGGTTGCTCCTAGATTGCAGAAGGTTGTTTGTAACCTTGAAGGATTAAAAAGCCCCCTTATAACCCACATCGCCGCAAGGTTTTAATGTTCTTAAAATGATTTCCACCCGATCGGTTGGTCCGATCCCGGTTTAAATATTATTCAACTTTTTTTCTTATTTTTCCGTAAGGTATTTGTTTTTCTTTAA
>Ga0233425_10005675_pt1 | contig 19430 bp, 14 predicted proteins | sample Watercolumn_Towu_2_FD_181712 | JGI IMG/M metagenome (GOLD analysis project Ga0233425, IMG submission 181712) | Freshwater microbial communities from Lake Towuti, South Sulawesi, Indonesia - Watercolumn_Towuti2014_140_MG | ecosystem: Environmental > Aquatic > Freshwater > Lake | place... | reverse complement strand
TGGCGGGTAAAGATCAGCCGATCTGTTCCCACGCCTCGACGATGTCCTTGAGCAGCAGGCCGGCGCGTTCGACCGCCTCCGGGTCATCGCTGCGGCCGCCCAGCTGGACCAGACGACGTGCCTCCCGATAGATGCGGGCCAGATTGACCGCGATCTCGCCGCCATTGCGGAAGTCGAGGCTCGTTTCGAGCGCGAGCAGGATGTTCGAGGCGCGGGCCTGCTTGTCGATGATCTTGGCGCGATTGCCGACACGCTGCGCGGCTACCATGATCTCGAGCGCCTTGGTCAGTTCCTCGAAGAGAATGCCGATCAGCTGATGCGGTGTAGCGGCGAGCACGCGGGCTTCGATGTCGACATTCTGATAGGCCATCTTCGCGCCGCCCATGGCGCCATAACCGTTACTCATATACATGCATCAGCCCTCTTGATCGCGGGGTTTGGCTTAGTTGGAACTGTCGTTGGTCCACAGCTTGATCTGCTGGGTCAGATAGCTCTGGGTCGAGGTCAGGGCGAACAGCGACGACTGCATGCGCGTATATTGCGCGGTCAGCTGCGCCCGATAGGCTGTGTCCTTGGTGGTCAGCTTTTCCTTGTCGTCGGCAATTGCCGCCTTCTCGCTTTCGAGGCGGCTCTGCGATGCGGTCAATTGCCCCGAGGAGGCGGTCAGCTCGTTCTTGATCGCATCGAGCGCCCCCTGAAGCCCGGTGTCGATGGTGATTGTCGCGCTGCTGACCGATCCGAGGACGTCGAAAGACAGACCATAGGCTGCCGAGGTGAAGGATGCTTGGACGCCGGTGTTGCCCAGCGGCAGGGTGAACCCGCCGTCCAGCGTGGCCGACGCGGCCGAAGAGCTCGTGCCCGGCGCCGCGTTGGTGACGGTGTAGACGCCCCCCTTGGTCTTGCCGACGGCGCTGGTGATCTGGATCAGCGGATTATCGCTGCGCTGGCCGGGGTTGAACATGGCTTCCACCGCCGACGGATTGCTTGCCATGATCGAAGCCAGCCGGCCGCTATCGAGGGCCAAGCTACCATCGCGATTGGTCGAGACCCCGATTTCGGCCAGCGTGGTCGGGCTGCCATCGGTTGCATAGGTCAGCCGGGTCGAGGTCATCGCGCTAAGACGCTGGACCAGCGTCCGGATGCCCGTGTCGCTGCGAAGCGATCCGTCGGTACCGGTCATGGTCCGCAGGCTCGTCCGCAGCTCGTTGAAGGCGTCGACGAAGTCGCTCACCGCCTGCTTGATGGCGTCCACGGGCTGTGTCGAGCCGATCGTGATCGTAGTGCCCGGCGAGGCCGAAAGAAGATCAAGCTTCACGCCGTCGATCACGTCGGTGATGGTGTTCGTCGCCTTGCTGACGGTCACACCATCGACGATCAGTTCGGCATTTTGCGCGCCCTGCTGCAGCGTCAGGCCGGTGATGGCATCGGGATCATAGGTCGCCGGATCATAGGTGAAGCGGTCGAGCTCGCCCGCCGTCCCGCTGGTCATATTGAGCGAGAAGGCGTTGGCCGCGCCCGTCGAGCCCTTGACGACCAGGCGCGCGCCAGTCGCGTCGCTGACGATGCTGGCGGTGACGCCCAGCCCGCTGTCCTTGATCGCCTGCGCGAGCCCGGCCAGCGTGTTGTTGGTCGAATCGATCGTGATCGTCTTTGTCGCTGTGCCGACTTTGAGCTCCAGCGTGCCGGTCCCGACGGCGCTCGATACGCTGGCGAGGGGCGCCGCCGTCATGGTCTGCGCCATGGCGAGCTTTTCGACCCGCACCGATGCTGAAAGCCCGTTGAGGCGTGCGCCGGCCAACGCCGAGGCTTGCAGCACCGAGCTGTTCGAGCTGGTCGGCTGCGTGTAGAGGGAGCCGCCCGAGATGAGAGTCGAGAGCGAGCTGGAAAAGGCGTTGATCGAGCTTATGGCGCTGGCCAGGTCGGAGATCTTCGCTGTGTTGGCGGTCTCGCGGGTAGTCAGTGCTTTCTGCTTGTCGGAAATCGCAGCCTGCGCCAGCTGATCGACGAGCGACGCGGTGTCGATGCTGGATGCCCCCAGCGAGGTAAGGATCGATGAACCGACGGAGCTAACCATTATTCTTCACCACCTCACTATGGCCGGTAACGACCTGTCGGGCGGAGGATTTAGCGGTCCAATCCCTTTAATTTTCCTAACGCGCGCTAACCATATTCGCGGCACTGAGGCGGCTTCAGCCGTTCGTCGGTGATCAGCCGATCTTGCGGCCTTCTTCGTCGAAGCGCGCGCCAGCCGGCACGTCGACATCGGGCTGAACGATGCCCTCGGCCATCGCCCGGTCGAGATTGAACACGAAGGCGAGGATGGCGGCGACGGCGATGAACAGATCCTCACGGATCATCTGGCCCGACCGGCTGGTATAGTAAATGGCGCGCGCCAGCTGCGGATAGGAAAGGAGTGGGACCGAATTTTCGGCCGCCAGTTCGCGGATGGCCTGCGCGGTCGCGCCACGTCCGCGTGCCAGCACCACTGGCGCGGCGTCGAAACCCGGGCGATAGCGCAGCGCGACTGCGAAATGGGTCGGGTTGGTCAGCACCACCGTCGAATCGAGGACCGCTTTGCGCGCTGATCCCTTGGCGGCCTGAAACTGTTTCGACCGGATAGCTGCCTTGAGTTCGGGCGAGCCTTCGGTCTGTTTGCCTTCTTCCTTGATCTCCTGCTTCGACATGCGCAGCCGCTTCGCACGCTGGAATATCTGCGCGGGGATGTCTGCCCCCGCGACGACTGCCAGTGCCAGCGTCATGACCATTACCGCGAAGGTGAAGGAGGAACCGAGCTCGTCGAGCGCGGTCCTCAGATCCTGGCGCCCGAGCGTCACGATGCTGGCGATCTGGTCCATCAGCAGCCAGTAGCCGACCGCTCCGAGAACGACGATCTTGAGCAGGGCCTTGCCCAGTTCGATCAGCCCCTGGGTGCCGAACATCCGCTTCAGGCCGGCAGCGGGGTTAAGCTTGTTCGCTTTGAAGCCGATCGCAGACCAGCGAAAGCCAAGTGATCCCAGAAGGGCAGGTGCCGCGATAGCGGCAGCGAGCGTTAGGCCGAGCAGCGTTACCAGTGGAAGCGCGACCGTAACCACGAGCGAAAGGAAGGCCGACAGCGGATCGAAGCGTTCGAGCGAGCCCGCGTCGAAGGACAGGCCGTTGGCAAGCATGCGACGCAGCGATCCGATCGTCCAGGGGCCGGCCATCGCGATCCAGGCGGCGCCGACGATCATCACCAGGGCGGTACCCAGTTCGCGGGATTGGAGGACGTCGCCTTTTTCTTCGGCGTCCTTCTGCCGCTTGGCCGTCGGGGCCTCTGTCTTTTCGTCGTCCTCGGGACCCTCGGCCATTGCCTATTTCCCCGCAGCGAGCATGCGTGCTTCGGCAAGGCCCCGCTGGAGCGAGGAGGTGATTCCGTCGGCCATGACCGGCGAGGCGATCGCGATCAGGATGATGCCGCCCATCAGCGTCGCCGGCAGGCCCACCGCGAAGATGTTCATTTGCGGAGCGGAGCGCGCCAGCATCGCCATGACCAATTGGACAAGGATTATTGCAAAACCTACGGGCAGGGCGATCGCCAGCCCCGCCGAGAAGAGCTCTCCGCCGAACAGGACGAGACCCTGGATGCTGCTCCCGCCAAGCCCTCCCTGCCCGGGGGGCAGGGCCTGGTAGCTTTCGACGATGATTGCCGCCAGTTGGAGATGTCCGCCGGTCGCAAGGAACAGGAACATCGCGAGGAGAGACAGATATTGCGAGACGGCAGGAGAAGTCGCGCCGGTCGCGGGATCCATCATCGCGGCGAAGCCGAGGCCCATGGCGTTACTGACGACTTCGCCGGCCAGCAACGCCGTCGAAAATCCGATCTGCACTGCAAAGCCCAGCGCCAGCCCGATCAGCGCCTCGCCCGCGATCAGGAACACGCCGTCGATGCTGACGATGCCGCCCACCGGCATGACGAAGGGCGTATTGGCGAAGGCCGGAATGCCGAGGGCGAGCGCCACCACGGCGCGCAACTGAACCGGAACCTGCGGCGCGCCGAAGACCGGGGCGGCAATGAAGGCGGCGCCAGGCCGTATCATCGCGATCATCCACAGCCACAACTGGGTTTCGACCCCGGCTAGGCCCTGGGGTATCACCGTAGCATGTCCGGTATGCGGGCGAACAACTCGCGGGTGAAATCTGCGAGCAGCATCAGCATGGCTCCGCCGAAGATGGCGAGGGCCGCGCCGACGACGATCAGCTTGGGCACGAAGCTCAGCGTCTGTTCGTTGATCGACGTCGCGGCCTGGATCATGCCCAGCACGATCCCGACGATCAACGCCGGTAGCAGGACCGGCATCGATATGAGCGCCAGGATCCACATCGCCTGCTGCGCGACGCCGATGAAATATTCGGGGGAAGCGGCGCTATCCACGGCGTTGCCTCAGGTCGGATGCTGCCGCGCTCATGTCGCGAAACTCGCTGCGAGCGAGCCCATCGTCAGTGCCCATCCGTCCACAAGAACGAACAGCAAGAGCTTGAAAGGCATGGAAATAATTGCAGGCGACAGCATCATCATGCCGAGCGACATGAGCGTCGACGCCACCACGAGATCGATGATGAGAAATGGCAGGAAGATGAGGAAGCCTATCTGGAACGCCGTCTTCAATTCGCTCGTCACGAAGGCCGGCAGCAGGATCGAGAAGGGAATGTCGGCGGGACGGGCAAAACGCGGAGCCTTGGCGAGGTCGGCGAACAGCTTCAGGTCGGTCTGTCGCGTCTGCAGCACCATGAAGCGGTGGAGGACCGACCCGCTGCGGGTGATCGCCTCCTCGATCGTGATTTGTCCGGCACCATAAGGTTTGAAAGCGGTCGCGTTCATCTGGTCGATCGACGGCTTCATGATGAACAGTGACAGGAACAGCGACAGCCCGACCAGTACCTGATTGGGAGGAGTCTGCTGCAGGCCCAAGGCCTGGCGGAGCAGGGAGAGAACGATGATGATGCGGGTGAAGCTTGTCATCATCAGAACCAGCGACGGCAGCACCGTCAGCAGGCTCATCAGGACCAGGATCTGAAGCGACAATGATAGCGGACGGCCGTCGCTGGCGATTGTCGTCATCGCGCGGTCGAGTGCACCGCTCTGCGCAGGACCAGCGGTAGACGCCCAGGCCGGATCGCCCAGCAGCAAGCCTGCGCCGACCGTCGCGCCGACAAGCAGAATCGTTTTGATGGTGAAAAGGCCCCCGGCTTTCATGGACGGGTTTCAGCACTTGGCGGCGCCGACTGCAAGGGGCGTCCCGAGCCTGTCATCACAGGAAGCTGTAAGGATCGACATCGACCGCCACCCGTACGCCGCGAGGCCATTCGAGCGCGCCGAGCCAGTCGCGAATGACCTGCTGAACATCGAGAGTCCGCCGAGCATGAACCAAGAGGCGCTGGCGATGGCGGCCGCGCAGCATCGCCAGCGGGGCGGGGGCGGGGCCATAGACGTGCATGCCCTCCACGGCCGGTGCTGTCCGGCCAATCAGGCGCGCTGTCGTCGTCGCTTCGTCCAGTTTTTCCGACGAGATGATGATCGCGGCATAACGTCCGAAGGGCGGGGCGTCCGCCGTTCGGCGCGCTTCGGTTTCGGCGTCGTAGAAGCTCTGCGGGTCGCCCGACAGTAGCGCCTGGATCACCGGCGCCTTGGGAGAGTGGGTTTGGATATACACGTGGCCGGGCTTCTCGCCGCGCCCGGCACGGCCTGCGACCTGGGCGATCTGCTGGAAGCTGCGTTCGGCTGCGCGGAGGTCGCCGCCCGACAGGCCGAGGTCGGCGTCGATGACACCGACGAGGGTCAGCTCGGGGAAATGATATCCCTTGGTGACCAACTGGGTGCCGACGACGACGTCGATGTCGCCCGCCTCCATCCGCTCAACGAACTCTGCGGCCTTGGCGGGGGTCGAAAGTGTGTCCGAGGTGGCGATGGCGACACGCGCCTCGGGAAAGAGCATCGCAACTTCGTCGGCGATCCGCTCGACGCCGGGGCCGCACGCCACCAGGCTGTCCTCGTCCTTGCATTCCGGGCAGGCCGCCGGGGGCGCCATGACATGACCGCAATGGTGGCATTGCAAGCGACCGAGCAGGCGATGCTCGACCATCCAGGCGGTGCAGTTGGGGCACTGGAAGCGATGTCCACACGTCCGGCACAGGGTGAGCGGCGCATAACCTCGGCGGTTGAGGAAGAGCAGGCTCTGTTCCTTGCGCTCCAGCCGGTCGGACAGCGCGCGCACCAGCGACGGCGCGAGCCAGCGGCCGCGCGGCGGTGGATCGCTGAGAAGGTCGATCGCCTCGATCGTCGGCAGTTCGGCGACCCCGTGACGCGAGGTCAGCTTGAGTTCGGTATAGCGCCCGATCGCCGCCTGCTGCCGCGTTTCCATCGCGGGCGTCGCCGAAGCGAGAACGATCGGAATCTGCTCCAGCTTGGCTCGCATCACCGCGACGTCGCGGGCGTGGTAGAGGACGCCGTCCTCCTGCTTGAAGCTCGTCTCATGCGCCTCGTCGACGACGATCAGGCCGAGATTGCGATAGGGCAGGAACAGCGCCGAGCGGGCACCGACGACGACCCGCGCTTCGCCGCGCGCGATGGCGCGCCAGGCGCGTCGGCGCTGCGACTGGCGAAGCTCGCTGTGCCAGGCGACCGGTAGATGGCCGAAGCGCGCCTCGAACCGCTTGAGGAAAGGCTCGGTCAGCGCGATCTCGGGCAGCAGGACCAACGTCTGTCGGCCCTGACGGAGCGCGGCGGCGATTGCCTCGAAATAAACCTCCGTCTTGCCCGATCCGGTGATGCCGTCGAGCAGGAATGGATGGAAGTCCGTTGCGATCACGGCGTCGGCCAGCGTACCCGCCGCCAGTTGCTGCTCGTCGGACAGATGCGGCGGCGCGTGATCGGGATCGGGCAGTGGCCAGGGCGTGTCGATCGACACCTCGACAGCCTCGATCGCACCCGCCTTGACGAGGCCCCGGATCACGGCATCGGAAACGTCGGCAATTGTCGCCAGTTCGCGGATCAGTCCCTGGCGCAGGCCGATGCGGTCGAGCGCCTGTTCGCGCTGGGGCGTCATACGGCCGGGAAGCTCGCCGGTCGCGCGATATTCGGTGATTGTCCGCGCCCCGTCGAGTGCGCTCGAGGAAGGCAGCGCCATCCGCAGCACCGCGCCGGGCGGGGCGAGATAATAGTCGGAGGTCCACTCGATCAGCCGCCGGAGCGGCGCAGCGATCGGCGGCACGTCATAGACGCTTAGTAACGGCCGCAGCCGGTTGTCGCCGACCTGGTCGTGCGACGGCAAGGTTTCTTCCTCCCAAACGACCCCGACCAGCTGGCGCGGGCCGAGCGGCGCCAGCACGATGCTGCCGGGTTCGACCGCATGCTCCCGGTCGGCCCGATAGTCGAGTGGGCCGAGAGCGGGATTGAGCAGGAGGACATGGGCGCGGGCCATGCCTGCGTCGATAGGGATGCGGCGCACGTGCTGCAACGAAAAGACCTGTCGATCGGCTGGACAAAAGCTGGTCGGCAGCGGGGGGCATCGCTATAGGGCTCGGCAACAATCGCCTATCCAAAGGGACACCGCTTCATGAAGTTCTTCATCGACACCGCCGACACCGCCGACATCGCCGAAATGGCCGCGACCGGCCTGCTCGATGGCGTCACCACCAATCCGTCGCTGATTGCCAAGTCGGGCAAGCAGTTCGTCGACGTCATCGCCGAGATCTGCAAGATCGTCGACGGGCCGGTGTCGGCCGAGGTCGTCGCGCTCGACCATGAAACGATGATGAAGGAAGCCGAGGTCCTGCGGAAGATCGCGGACAATGTCTGCATCAAGGTTCCGCTCACGATCGACGGGCTCAAGACCTGCAAGGCCCTGTCCGACGACGGCACGATGGTCAACGTAACGCTGTGCTTCTCGGCCAATCAGGCGCTGCTGGCGGGCAAGGCTGGCGCGGCGTTCATCTCGCCCTTCGTCGGCCGTCATGACGACATCGGTTTCGATGGCATGCAGCTGATCGGCGACATCCGCCAGATCTACGACAATTATGATTTCGGCACCGAGATCCTTGTCGCCAGCGTGCGGCACCCAGTCCACGTCCTGGAATCCGCCAAGATCGGCGCCGACGTGATGACGGCGCCGGCTTCGGTCATCCGTGCGCTGTTCAACCACCCGCTCACCGAGAAGGGGATCCAGGGCTTCATGGCCGACTGGGCCAAGACCGGTCAGAGCATTCTCTGATCTCTCTGCTCCTCCTGCTGGCAGACGCGCCGGCGGCAATGCCGCTCGACAAGGCCATTGCCGCCGCGACCGACTGCCAGCGGGGCAAGCGAGGAGAGATAGTGGTCTGCCGGCGCGGCCAGGGGAGCGAGCGTTATCGTATTCCGGAAAGCCTGCGGGACCCAGGTTTCGATTTCTCCGATATGTTGATCGAAGGTGTCTCGCGCGAACGGCACCGTCTTCTGGATGCCGGAGCGAGCGGTATCGGCTCTTGTTCGGCCTCTGGTGCCGGCGGGACCACCGGTTGTCTGGTTCAGAAGTTCCGCCAGTGGGAACAGCAAAAGGCGGGGCACTGAGCGACGTCCCAGCGCGAGATTCCCTTAGGGACATCCGAAATCGCTCTATCGCCATTGTGCGTTAACCATTGTCGGTTAGATTGGCTGCATGGGAAGCGTGATCGACTTCGAGGTCGGCGCGATGGCGTCGCTCAAGAGGCGGGTAGCCGAGGTCGAAGAGGCCAATCAGGACCTCATCGCCTTTGCCCGCGGCCATTCGGGCGCGGTTTCCTCGATCCATGCTGCCGTGCTGGCGGCGACCGAAGCAGAGAGCCTCGACCACCTCATCCACATCGTCACGCAGAACTGGCCCGACATATTGGGTCTCGATGCCGTCTCGATGGCTTTGTTTGTGGATGAAGCCGGTCTTCGCGCCGATGCATCGGGCGTCCAGTTCGTCGAGCGCCGCCTCATCGAGCGTTCGATCGAAGGTGTCGATGCGGTTGTGATGCGCGGGGTGGAGCGCGGCCATCCGCTGTTCGGACCCGCTTCGGAACTTATCCGCGCCGAAGCCCTGATCCGGCTTCCTGGCGACGGGCCCTTGCCTGGCGGCATTCTCATGCTCGGGCAGCGGCGGCCGATGGGGTTCGACAATCGGGCCGGGTCCGAACTGCTAAGCTTCCTCGGGGCGATGCTGTCCCGCCTCGTCCTGCGCTGGCTGCTTCCCTGACGCGGAAGCCGGGCCTATGCTCGGCAGCATGAAAGCGCCTTATCTGGATGATCATCCTGCGCGGCTTCTGGCTGCCCAATGGGGCGATCATCTGCTGCGTGACCGGCGGCGCTCCGCGCATACGGTGCGCGCTTATGTCGCGACTGCGCATCGTCTGGTCGGCTTCCTTGGGCAGCATCTGGGGCGGCCGGTCGATGCCGCCGCGCTGACTGCGATCGAGCGGGGCGACCTGCGCGCCTTTCTGGCCGAACGCCGATCCGGTGGGCTTGCCAATATCTCGGCCGCGCGCGAGCTTTCGGCGGTCCGCGCCTTTCTTACTTTTGCAGGCGAAGCATCGGGTGTGCCGAAGCGGGTGAATATACGCGGTCCAAAGACGAAAAAGGGGCTGCCCCGGCCGGTCGCGCCGGGCGATGTGCAGGATATCGTCGAGGACGCCGCCGAGTCAGCTAGCGCGCCGTGGATCGCCGCGCGCGACCAAGCCGTGCTGCTGCTGCTCTATGGCGCGGGGCTGCGCATCGGTGAGGCGGTCGGGCTGACCGGCGCGATCCTGCCGCTGGGCGAAACGATGCAGGTCACGGGCAAGCGGGGCAAGACGCGCGTGGTGCCGATGCTTCCGCCTGTGCGCGAGGCGCTGGAGCTCTATGTGCGGCTGTGTCCCCATGGCACGGCGCGGGACGAGCCGCTGTTCCGCGGCGCGCGAGGCGGAGCGCTGGCGCCCGAACTCATCCGCAAAGCCGTTCGCGCGGCGCGGGTCCGGCTCGGTCTCGACGACCGGACGACGCCCCATGCGCTGCGGCACAGCTTCGCGACGCACCTGCTGGGGCGCGGCGCCGATCTCCGCTCGCTTCAGGAATTGCTCGGCCATGCGAGCCTTTCGTCGACGCAGGTCTATACCGGCGTCGACACCGCGCATCTTATGGACGTCTATCGCAACGCCCACCCCCGCGCCTGATCAGCCAGGCAGCGGGGCAGGGCTACCGGTCGATCAGCGCTTCGCCAGCGTCCGGTTCGGTACATAGTCGTTGAGGTCGGCGACGTCGCTGACCTTCCACGGCATGCCCCGGGAGTTGAGGTACAGTTTCTCCATCTCGTTCCGCTTGAACGGGCGCGATCCGATGCGGCCGAAGATCGCGATCTGGTTGCCGCTCTCGTCGACGCCGCGGTCGCGGTCCAGTCCCTTGGACAGCGACAGCGCCGGCGTCGGCGTCTTGGCCCAGGCGATCAGTTCGGGCTTCGGCGCGGGCGAGAAGCCATAGAAATTCGGCTGGCTGTCGGGCGAGGTCAGCTGAAGCACCTTCAGCCCGTTCCGTCCGTCCGCGACATAGGCGAACAGCGAGGCATTGGTGGTCCCCAGGATGACGTCTTCCGCATCGTTCAGTCGGCCGTCGAAGGTTACCTTCTGATAGAGCTTCGGCTTCAGCGGGCGGGTGATGTCTACGATCACCAGACCATCCTGCTTGGCGGCGACATAGGCATAGGTGCGGGCCAGATAGACGCGCTGTGCGTTCGCCAGCGGTACTGTCGCCTCGGACACCAGCACGGGCCGGTCGAGATGCGTGACGTCGACGAGCTGCAGGCCATCGGCGGTCGTCACCCACAGATAGCGGAACTGCAGGGCCGAGGCGCGGGCGTCGCGCAACGGGATGGTCGCGGCCAACTTGGGTGCCTTGGGGTCGGTCAGGTCGACGACGACCAGGCCGATATTGGCGGTGATATAGGCATAGTTGCCACCCAAGGTGATGTGACGCGCGCCGGCAAGGACGTTGTTCGCGTTCCAGGTCACCGTGCGCTTCAGGAAGTTGTTACGCGGTTCGCCATCGGCCAGCGTCTCGACATTGACAACGATCAGGCCCTCCACCGAGTCCGTGACGAAGGCGTAGCGATAGATTTCGCCCATCTTCTGTTCCTGGTTCTCGGGATAATATTTGACGATGTGATCGTTGCGCTCGGTCGAAATGGGCTGGCCGGTCGGCAGCGCCATGCAGGTCGCGTTGTTGCTGGCGACATGCGTGTCCTGTCCCAGCGGCGAGAAGGGCGCCGTCAGGATGCGCTGCGAGGTCCCCTTGTTGGCGATCGAGGCGACGTCATAGACGCGGAAGCCGCCCTTGCCTTCGGCCACGAAGAAATATTCGCCGCGCAGCTGGACGCAGCGGGCCGCGCCGTTGGTCGGATGATGCGTGTTGGCGAATTCCTCGACCGCGTCGGGTTCGCCCGACAGCTTCTTGCCGAAGCGCGTGCCCCGCACCCACTCGATCAACTCGCGGTCGTGCGACAGATGCTGTTTGTACCAGTCGGGATAGGCATATTTGTGCAGATAGGAGCCGATCACCGCCTGCGGCTCACTCCATTCGGTGACGCGGATCGCCTCGATGCCCTTCTCCAGACCGGTCCAGGCGTTCAGCCCGACGAAGTTGACGAAGTTGGTGCCGAGCAGGTTGAGCTGCGCCATGATCGCGTTGTTGTCGTCGTCCTGCGACAGATGGCAGTCGGTGCAGCGCTTCGTCTCGGTCTTGCGGACCGTGTGCGGGAAGTGCGGCGCGAAGGCCTGGCTCGAATAGCCGGCCGAGGAGATCGGCGGCTGCTGGATGTAGATCCGCTCGCGGTTGAGATTGGTCGAGGACAGGACCAGTGCCGAAGTTGACCTAATCGGGGCGATGATGTTGCCCTTGGTGGTCTGATGGATACCGAGCTGGAACATCTCGTCGCGCGCGACCTGCGGGTTGTAGGTCGCGAAATTGCGCGTCTCGACGCCCTCATATTTGTGGGTGGTCGTCTTCCAGTTCGCCTCGATCGGCAGGTGGCAGCCACCGCACGACGTCGTCCACGACAGATGGCAGGTGAAGCAGGCCATGTTGTCGGCATTGTGCGCGCGATCCTCGGGCGCGATGCCGGGGCCCCAACTGAACTTGCCCGTCTCGACGCCGGCCTTGCCCATCAGCTTCGACCGCGCCGCGAGCGGATTGAAATAGGCGCTCGACCGGTCGACCGACTCCCGAACCAGCGAAACCTTCCACTCGAGCTTGGGATCGACGATCGACCGTTGGATCAGCACGCGCTCGCCAGTGGCGTCGACCGTCCATTCGAAGCGGCGCTTGCCGTCCTGGTTGCGCAGCAGCGACAGGTCGGTGCCGCCCGGAGGCGCGGCCGGGCCGGATGTCCTCAGCGTCGGGAAGGCGTCGGGCGTGCCATGGCAGTCCTTGCAGCCGATCTCGACCGCATTGGCGACCTCGCCATAGATCAGGCCATTACCATGGCTATCCTGCGCGAAATGGCAGTCCGCGCATTGCAGACCCTTCTCGGCGTGGATGTCCATCATGTGGACTGCCTTGCCCTTCTGCTCGCCGATCTCGGCGAACATGCCGGTGCCGTTCTTGCGGAACTTCTCGGGGTCGTCGGGCGACACGATCTTGCCGTCGGCGTCGAGCAGATTGCCCTCGCGGTCGCGCTTGTAGATCGCGCGGAAGTTCCAGCCATGGCCGTGATAGTCGGCAAACTGGGTATCTTTCGCCTTCGGGTTCACATCGTCATAGACGTTGCGCAGGAAGTCGAGGTCGCCCCATTTACCGATCGCCGCCGCTGCCTCGGGGTTGCGCTCGTGCACGGCATGGCGCTCGGCGATCGTCGGATTCTTCTGCTTTTCCGGCCACATCAGCGGCGCGTCGGACTCATAGTCCCACATCGTGTAGCCGAGATAGCTGTTCAGGAAGATGTTCGGCTGGTGCATGTGGCAATTCATGCACTGGGCGGTGGGGATCGCCTTGGTAAAGGCGTGCTGGATCGGGTGACCCTTTTCCTTCATCGGACCCACAGGATGGCCCGCGATGCCTTTCGCCTCGTGCGAGGCGCCGTCGCCATGCTCGCCTCGGTCATGATCGGGGGAAGGGGCACCATGATGGCCGCCGCCGCCATGCTCATCCCCATGGTCCGCCGGTTCGAGCTTGTCCTTGATCGTCGGATCGACCGTCGCGGTCTGCCCGTCACGGCCATATTTGGCGTAGATCAGGCTGTGTTTGGGTTCGCGGTCATTGGCGTAGACCACGTGGCAACCGGCGCAGCCGGAGTTGCGGTAATCGCCCGGCTGATCGTTGGTGCCCATAAACCACATGAATGGGTCGTTGAGGCGCGTCTTGTGGATGTTGAGGACCGGGATCGCAACGCGTAGGCCGGTGCCGGGGCCACGGTTGGATTGCTTGAGGTCGGGACGGCCCGGCTCCTCCAGCCGCTGGATGTTGCCGCCGATGTTCGGTAGTCCGATCTCTGCGAAGGTGCTGTTGATCGTCCGTCCGCCGCGCTCGAACACGCGGAAGATATCGCCCGGCGGAATGACGTGCCACGTGGGCAGCGGATACATGACGGGCAGGGCGCCCCGCGCCTTCTGTTCGGGGGTTACCGTACCGGCCGGGCTGCCCGGCGACTTGATCTGGGCTGGCTGGCCATCCGACGTATAAGCCTCGCCGAAGATGTAGTTCTTGTACGGGACGATGCCGTTATTATAGGCGCCACCGCCCCACAGCATCGCGCCGGTCGACATCAGCGAGCGTTCGGCCGCCTGGATGATCTCGATGTGGCAGGCGCCGCAGGCCTGGCGTGCGACGCGATAATCCGATGGATTGACGAAGCGGATATATTCCGGCGCTTCCTTGTTGAGCAGCGTGTAGCTGCGCTTCGGATTGGCCGAGGAGGGCCAGTGCCACCCCTTCGGATATTTCGGCAGGACGTGCGCCTTGTCGCGGGCCTGAACATAGGCGGGATCGGCCACCTGCAGGCCGGGCTGCACCCGCACCGAGGCATCCCCGCCATGGCAGTCGACGCAGCCCAGCACGACCGCCTCGGTCTGGTGCATCGTCTTGCGATCGGATGCGGTGTGGCACGAGATGCAGCCATCGCTCTTTGCGTCGGCTTGGGCCCAGTCCTGTGTGCGCGGAGCATCGCCGAACTTCGGATATACGCGCGCGACAGGCTTTTCGCCTTCCGAAGCGGGGGCAACTGACGGGAGGGAAACCAGCGCGGCGACAGCTGCCGCCAGCGCCAATGCGCCGCGAGCCGCCCATCGCATCGTGCCCATCGATCCCAAAGCCCCCATGTACGTCCTCAGTAGGTCAGGATCGCGTTGAACAGCACCGAATAATATCGGTTGTCCCCGCGTGAATTGGTGAACAGGTCGGCGAAGCCTTTCGACGGGTCGAGCACCGCCCCGGACAGGCGGAAGACGACGTTCTGGATCATCGAAGGACGCCAGATCAGCGAACCCGACAGGTCCCAGCCGATCGATTTCGGAATGCTGCCCTCGTTGCGCAGTTCGCGCAGCGTCGCCGTGTTCTCGAACCACAGCCGGTTGAGATTGGTCGACAGGCGCAACTGAGGAGCCAGATCGAAGTCAGCGCCCACACCAAGCAGCATCGTGCCTGGATTGTTGAAATTGGACTGGCCTTCTTCCTTGGTCGTGCGCAGATCATTGATGATGCCGTTGCGCGGCGAGATCGACACGTTCACACCGCCGCCCGCAAAGGGGATCGCCTGTCGAATCCAGTAGCTCGTGTCGGCACCGGCAAAGATCGGATTCTCGAAAATCGCGGAAAAGCCATTCTCGGTGTTGTCCTTCGGATCGCCATCGCCCGAGGTGTAGAGGCCCGAGCCGCGAATTCGGATCCAGTCCAGATCGTAGCTCAGCTCCGCTGCGGCGAAGAGCGAACGGATCTTGGCCGGCCGCGAGGTGAAAAAGCTGTTCCTGTCCTTGCCGAAAGCGCCATAGACGCTGCTCGACAGGTTGAAGCGCTTGAGGCGCCCATCGAGGCTGTAGCCCACATAATAGACGTCATAGTCGCGGGGACGCTGGTCGCCGAGCAGGGCGGGGCGGGTCGGAAAACCGTTATGGTCGGTGACGCGCCGACGGTCACGGTTCCAGTTCGCCGTGAACGAGGCGAGCGATGTCAGGCCCGGGATCGGGAAATCCTGGACGAACAGGTTGCTGTGAAAAACATAATCCTTGCGCGGCCGGCGCGTGATATCGTTCAGGCCGCTGTTCGTGTCCTTCTCCAGCCGCCACAGCATCGCGACATTATATTGATATCGGTTGTTGTCGCGATTGCCGAACAGGCGCACGCCCAGCTGATTGTCCTGAAACAGGAAGCCGCGGAAATCGAAGTTGAAAGGCTGGATGCCGATGCGCAGCGAGTCGAAGTCGAAGCGATCCGAGCGGTTGCCCAGATGTTTGTCGACGAACAGCTCCTGCAGCCCGAGGAAGCTGTCCGTGCGGTGCGACGGCCGCGAGGATTCAACGTGGAGAACGCGGCGTTCCTCCACATTGACGTAATTGACCTGATAGGCAAGCGCGATGCGATACTCGACGTCCGGCGGCTTATAGGCGGTCGAGCCCTTGGTAAGGCCGGCACCGAGAATGAAGGTCTGTGCGAGGACGAGGCTCTTCTGTCGGCCGAATGTGTCGATCGCGCCCGGATAGGAGCTGGTCTGGTCGGCGACCGGCGTAGGGAAGGAGCGCGGCTCCACGACCGTGTCCGACACACCGTTGAGACCGAAAAACCAGTCGTCTCCGGTGATCGGGAGGAAAAAGGGCTTCTTGTCCAGCTGGATCGGCCGATCACCTTTCAGACTGTTCTGGTGATAGGGATCGAGAGGCGAATGACAGGTCGCCTGCAGCCCTACGAAATTCTTGTCTGGGCAGAGCGCCTTGACCAGCCGCCAGCGGTCCGGGATCGGAAACTGATCGGTCGGGAAGGCCTCGGGCGGCGGAGCCGCAACCGCGCCGACATTGTCCTGCTTCACGGGCGGGGGCAGCGTCTCGACATAGCCTGGACGGCGCCGACCGTCGATCATGGGCTCGGCCGCCGTGACGCCAGGCGTGCCCGGCGCAACGACCGAAGGCGTGGCGAGCAGGCTGTCCCCGGCGGTTCCTTCGCTCGCACCCTCGCTCGCCGGAGTTGCAGCCATAGAGCTGCCGGCGTCGGGGGCGGCCGAGGCTAGCGCAGCCGCTTGCAAGAGCAGGGTGGAGAGCGCCGCTGCCATCACTTGCCGCCGCAGACGTCCTGATCGGACGTGTCGAGGAAGGGGGCGAAGGGGCAATTTACATAGCGAAGACGCACACCGGCGCCGATCGCCACGACGATCTGGTCTGCGCGAATATCCTTGGGCGCATTGCCGATACCGCCGACACGCTCGCCGCCATTATGCAGGCCGAGGAAGGAGATCATGTCGTCCTGGTCAACGCCGTCACCCGAGACACCGATCGCTCCGACGAGCGTGTTGCCGCGGTAGATCGGCACTGAGCCGGGGAAGGTTTGCGTGCCGTTCTGCAGTCGGTTCTGCGCAACGCCGGAAGCATCCGGCAGGAAAGTGCACCGCCGACGGGTGTCCTCAGACGAGGCGCCAAGCACGAAGCCGAGATGCTGCGCCAGGTTGGTAAAGATCAGAGCGCTCTGAAGTCCGGTCGAGAAGGGGCTCCATTGCGATATCGGTCGGGACAATGGGCCGTTGGGGCGGCCTACCTCGCCGTCAGGGAAATAGGGCCGCGCAAGATTTCCGCCTGAGCGATCGGAAAATGCATTCTTCCCAGTCAATGCCTGTGGGTCATTGAGGAAGGTTCGAACCTTCTGCACGAAGGATTGAACGTCGCTGCTCGGATCACCGAGAAGGTCGGTGGCCGCGTGGGATCCGGAGAAGAAGGCCGCAGTTCGCGCTTTTTGAAGCGAGACGTCGGTGCCGAAAATCGGCGCATCTGGTGCACGCGCCATGGCCAATATGGTGCCGCGGGTATCGACAAGCGAGATGGTCACTTGTGCGCGGCTGTCGAGTGGCTTGCGAATCTGCGCGCGCGCCCGGCTCATTACCTTGAAGGCTTCCTCGATGACCGCCTTGACCTCGGCAGCCGTCAGCGGATTGGAAACCTCTGCGCCATCCGTGCCCCCTCGTATGGGGTAACGATTGCTGCCCGTACCATCAGTCAGGATATAGGCGTCGACATTGTCGACCGAGGTGCCTGCGCTGCGTTCGGCAGCCGTAACGGGCCGATAGCCCGATGCTTCGGACCCATAGGCGACGCCGGCCAGGATCGTCGGCGTTACGCCCTGGGCATAATAGCCGGGGATCGACACGAGCGAACCCGTCGCGGTTCCGGCAAAAGCCGAGAAGGCACGTGCTGCACTGGGCGTCGATTTCAGGTTCGGCGTGGACGCATCGCTGTAGCGAAGCTGCACGACCGCCTGGATATTGTTGGCGCGGATCGCCTCGGGCGCCTCGAAGCCGATCGTGCCCGCCGTCGCGATATATTCGTCGTCGTCGGTATCGACATCGTCGACATTGGGATCATAGCCATAGAGCCCGTCGGACATCACGCCGATGCCGCCGACCACCACGCCGTTCTTATAGAGTGGAAAGCCGCCCGGATCCGCTGCGAGCCCCAACGGGGAGCGCTTCGGTCCTATAAACGCCGCTCCGCCGCCTGCCGCTACGTAGCGGCTCGAGAAATCGGAGCAGGGCAACTGGCTGAACTGCACGCCGAACAGCGGACCACCGGCAAGCTGGTTGTTGCCCGGCGGATAATGCTCCTGCACGATGAAGCTGGCGGTCCGGGTCGAAAAGGCATTGCCCGAGGAGGAGAGATAGGCTCCCGTTATGGCCTTCGCGATGGCCCCTGCAGCGAGGGGATTGGCGGCGGGAGAGCCATTGATCACGAGCCCTTCGACGTCGGTCGGCGTTACCGCGCGATGCGTCGTCTTCGCCATGAATGTCGTCGGTGCGCCGGTCATCTGATAGACGGCCAGAACATTGCCGACACGATCGGTGATCGCGATTACCGAAGGCTTGTTGCGGGCGAGGGCTTCTTCGATCGCCTGGGCCAGCACCTTTTGCACATCGGCCGCCGTCAGCGATTCCTGGACGGGTGCGGCATAGAGCCGGCTTTCCGTCGGCGTCGGCGTGGGCGTAGGAGTCGGGGTGCTGCTGCCGCCACCTCCCCCGCCGCAGGAAGCGAGGACGAAAGCGAGGCTGGTGAGCGCGGCGACCGAACGTGAACGAAGCATCATTTGAGCGCCCTGATCGCCGCAGCCGCCTGGCCGAGAGCCGATCGGAATTCGGCCGGTTTATAGGCATTGCTGTTGCCGACCGCCTTATAGGCCCGGTCGATCGCGCCACGAGCCGATTTTGCGCGGCCTTCGCTCACATGGCCTTGGCGGACAAGTCCATTGAGTAGCGTGTCGAGCGCCATCACCGCCTGGGCCGAGCCCTCATAATCGGTGAAGCGCGGAGCAACTGCTTCGCCAGCGATTGCATCGACGATCGCGAAGGTCTGCGCGGAGCTTACCGGGCTGCGTGACAGGCTGTCCGCCAGAGCGGAAGCGGCGGTGCCGAGCGTACGGGCCGCCGAAACCGCGCTGGGGCGGTCTTTCGCGAGTGCCGCATGGAAGCTGCGCGAGGCCGCATCGAACTTGCCCGCCGCTCCCGGCGAAAGCACCTTTGATGCTGCCGACAGCATGATCATATTCTCGTCGTTGAACGGTGGCATGCCCGATGGGATCGGGCGTCCGGGATTAGCGACCCAGTTGGCCTTGCCGGCCGGTCCATCGACGATCTGGCGGTGGCAGCTGTGGCAGTCGAAGAAGTAGATTTCAGGGAAGACGCCGTCGCTGCCCAGACGCGGATTCGCGAAGAGGCTGGTGATCCGACTGACCGCAGACGCCTGCCCGACTGCCCAGAGCTGGACATTGTCCATGCGCGACTTACGCCGAAGATAATCGGCGTCCTCGCCATGATGTTGCTGCAACGCGGAGAAGAGGTCGACCTCGAACGATACGCGCGGGTGACCGGCGGCCATGATCCGGTGCGAGACAAACTGGCCCGGACGGTCGCTGCCGAGATGGCAATCGAGGCATTTTTCGGCCCGTGCGCGGGGCTGATCGAGCGGATAGAGTCCCTTGGCGACGTTCGACGCATGGGTCTGGCCGACCGCATAGTGGCTCGAGAGCCAGTTTTGCGAAGCCCCATGACAGCCTTCGCAGCCGACGCCGTCGCTGACCTGCCAGCGGGGACCGCGCGCGCCGGCGGGAGCCGGATCGGCATGGCAACCAAGGCATTCGGTGGCGGAGGTCGCGGGGCCGATCCCCATCTTCGCCGCAATGGCCTGGCCGCGCGGCGAGCCGAGCACTGCAAAGGCACGACTGTGGGCGCCGGTGCTGCTAGAACTCGCCT
>Ga0233425_10005674_pt1 | contig 19430 bp, 18 predicted proteins | sample Watercolumn_Towu_2_FD_181712 | JGI IMG/M metagenome (GOLD analysis project Ga0233425, IMG submission 181712) | Freshwater microbial communities from Lake Towuti, South Sulawesi, Indonesia - Watercolumn_Towuti2014_140_MG | ecosystem: Environmental > Aquatic > Freshwater > Lake | place... | reverse complement strand
CTGTCCCTTCAAAAATATTTCTAACCACCATACTATTCCTGGCGGCATTCCTATCGGCCCATTGTTGTATAACCTGTGAACTGTTATCGGTTGAGCTGGAATTTATAAGCAGAACCTCTTTCGGACGCAGGGTCTGCGCAGCTAGAAGATCGAGCGTCTTTTCTAAAGTTCCGGACTCGTTATGGTAGGAAATTATGACCGATATTCTATCCATCGGGATTAAACTTTTCTCCTGAAATATTCTTCATACCAGGCAATAGTTTGCTTTAATCCCCTATCAAAATCTACGGATGGATTCCATCCAAAATAGCTACTTACTTTATCGTAGTTCATATGTTGGCAGTCAATTTCCCCTAAAGTCTTATGTTTTGACCATAAGGCATCAATTTGTCGATATTCTTTTTTCTTTTTCAAAATATCGTAGATTTGTTTAACGATGTCCCTAACACGTTTTGGCTTGCTTGTTCCAGCATTAAAAATTTCACCCTTAAGATTTTTATTAGTGGCCAGTTTTTCGGCAAATAGCATATAGAGATGGATAACGTCATCGATAAAAATATAATCACGGACATTCAGTCCGTTACTTCGGGGGATAAATTTTCCGAAACCCAAGGCGGCCCTTATAGCATCGGGAATGAGCGCTGAAAAGTTTAGCTGCCCCGGACCGTAAATATTACTGAAACGTGTAATAATAATGGGAAGAGAGAAAAGTTCCGATGTGTATGACTTGGCAATCATATCGGCACATGCTTTTGATACATCATAAGGATAAATGGGGATAAGGGGATATTCTTCTCGGTAGGGAAGTTTATCCGGTTCGTAGCTACCGTATGCCTTATCCGACGATGCAATGACAACAGCCTTTATCATTGGTCCGTTTTCACGGATTGCCTCCAATAGTGAATAGGTACCCTTTATATTGGTCTCCCAGGTTAAATGCGGATAAATCTTGGCAATTCCAACCTCTACCTGTGCGGCAAGATGAAAAACAACGGAAATCCTTTCTTCTGAAATAACCCTCTTTATCAACTCTTTATCGATTACGTTTCCGTTAACCAGGTTGACCCTATCGGCAATACCCTCAAAGTATAAAAATGAGTTCTTATTCTGGTTCCGGATAATGCCGACGACATTTGCGCCATTGTTGCACAAAGTCTTTGCAAGATTCCCGCCGATAAAGCCATTAATACCCGTAATCAAAACATTTCTGTTTTTCCAAAATTCTATTTTAGTCATATATAAGCTACCTGTTCAGTATTCTATTGAAGCTGGCAATGTTTTTTTCAGCCTCTCGAAGCTCAGTTATTGTGTTTACGGTAATATGGATTCCCCGGTGATTATAGCTGTACAGTTCATCCCTGGCAATTCGCTCTTGAATGAAATCTACAAAGGATATGCAGTCTTTGAGATCACATTTACATTCTTGACTAAAATAAAAATAACCGATATTGATCCATTTATCAAGAACGGGTTTTTCCATGAAAGATACCACTTTCCCATTTTTTTGAATATCCAAGATACCGAAAGAGCTCAGCAGAGGATAGGACGTCAGGGTGAGAGCACCATCGTGACTATGGTGATAATTAATCATTTTATGGAGATCGACATCGGCCAGGGTATCTCCGTAACACACAATAAAATCGCCCTGTATAAATTCGGATGCACCTTTTATCCTCTCGACGATATCAACATCACCGGAATCAATGATTTCAATTTCCAGATTTTTATGATGGGTTTCAAAATATTCAAATATTTTATGGGATTTATATCCGGCAGCGACAATGAATTTTTTGAAGCCGAAGAGTTCCAAATAGGAAATTAAGTAGGTCAGGATGGGAGTCCCATTGATTGGAATCAAAGGCTTTGGATCTAAACTTGTTAGTGGGTTCAGTCTTTCGCCCTTACCGCCGCAAAGAAGGACAACAGGCAAATCCAGGCTTATTTTTTTCTGTCCCTTGTATTTTTTATGGTTATACATTAATAAATGCCTTTTCCCCTCAAAAACATCCTTTTTTTATTAATTTTAACTTTTGTGAAAATTAAAAAAATTCAAAATCACTCTCTCATAAAGCATACCCAAATCTCGGCATAAGCAATAATATCAGTTTATTGAGTTTTTCATTTTCGATAAACTGTATCCAATGTCGATAATCGACTGGTAGTGTTTTTATATACCCGTTCACATCTTGGGCAGGTATTGTCAGTAATCTGTCAGCCACTGAGTCATACACGGTAATTGTATTCCTTATCGGCAGCCCGAAATTATGCTTTTTATCGTTCATAATCCCATTCTCATAAGCAAAGCGTTTGTTCAACGTGCTCAAAGATAAGTTGGCGTGACCAGCAAGAGTAAATATGCCATGAACCACATAACTCTCAGAAAAAAACTCGATATGAGAAAAAGGTCCCATTCTGCTGTATTGGTTCCCTGATACATAAATCGTCGTCGAGGCGTTGTAAGCTGATAATACCTTGTTTGATCTTATTTGATCAACGACTTGCACTTGTTGAAGATTCCAATATTTCCAATGTGTTGATATTCCTACAATTGCTCCGAACAGTATTAAAAGGATACCTCTACGAACATATTTCGGCATAGGAACAACAACTATCAAATATGCCGCTAATAATGATCCGTAAATGGTCACCCTATTCCCGAGGTTAAAAGCTATCTGGGGATAATAACCGGTAACGGCAAACATGCCCAGCGAAGATAAAACAAGGACAATCAACACTGCAAGCAATTGTTTGTTGACGATGGCTTTTGGGATGGACTCTTTTCGTGCCTTTAAGATAAGCGCAAACGCAGCCAAAAACAATGTTGCCAGGATAATGGAGGTTAAGCTGTTCTCAAGAATGGAGTACCATATTTTTAAAAAAAAGGAGGGGCCGATCATGGCATCGAAAAAGCTACAAATCTGCATGATAAATTGTTTCAATACTGAACTGAAACTAAAGAAATCGGGCAAACGCTTGGTATCCTCTTTCATCATTGTTGTCACGACGACGAAATAGAAACTATAAATAATATTAGGAATCAAAAGAATTAATCCCTTTCTATAAGACCTTTTAACAACGCAATAAATAAACAGGCTGAAAGCGACGGGCGGAGAGCCATAGGACACAAATGAAGCAATCGTCGAAATAATTCCAGCTGGTATCAGCTTATTACTGTGCACAAGATAGTAGGCATAAAAATATAACGCAATCGTTAAGTTCAGATGTGTTGCAAGAAAAAAATAAGTTGTTGAGTCGTGAGTCGGGAAAAAAATAAACAGGAATGACGCCATCATCGAGGTTGCCGAATCAAGAAACAGCGAAAAAAACTTTGTCATCTGATAGAATATCAAAATGATCTGGATGATTTTTAAATAATCAATCAGTGCATAGTTGTTCACACCCATAAGGGAAAAATATATCGCATAAAAAAACTTGAATAACGGCCGGGCAAGATATAAATTGTTTCCACTGATCAAGCTTGCAAACAATCCATCATTCATACTTTCCGAAACCAGAGTTACGTAATCATCTGAAACGATACCGGTCCCGTAAAGCAGATAGACAATAATCAATACGTAAAACCAAAACAACTTCATCGTGCCATCAGGATCAATGGTCAACCGTTTTTTCATATTCTTTAACATTAACATGAATTATGAAAAATCTTCCTTCTGCAGAGATAATGATATTATCCATTGAAAGGTTAGGCTGATTCAGAACATAAAATTTTCAGATTAAGGAAAGGATAAAACAAAAATAAGGTTTAAGAGTGTTACCCGATAAGGGGCCATTAATTTCATTCTTTAATTCAGACTCCCCCACCGGATCTCACTCTTGAATAACACTTCTATCAGTTTCCGAATTTTACTTCCTTTGTTCTATCCCCAAAATCCTTGCGTCCTTGTCCGGGCCAATACCCTCTTCACCTCTATAACTGCAAAACCTAATTTCTTACTGAATTTTTAGATGGCCTTCTGCTTCTCCTGAATAGTTCTTTTTTCCCATTAATTTGCCTAACTATACTATATTTTAAATTATTTTGATTGGTTATACAATTACTCCTCCAAAATTTTCAACACAAGATTTTTTATTGTTTCCTTAAACCCTACCAGGAGGTATTGTCATGAATTTTAAATATGTTATCTTAATTTTCTTTTTCGAATTTCATCACCTTTTTGTAAAACATTAATCAAAGGTCTCAATAATTCAAAAGTCTCTGGATTCAGCAACGGATTTCGAGTATAATTGCCACTTAAATATCTTTTATTTGTTCTGAGTTGAAATCCGGTCATGAAAAACCTGCAAATCATGCTAACAGTCTGATTATTTTGTATAATATTTAAATAGAAGGAGCTTTTCATGGCCGAGAAAGAGCGAGGCGGAGTTGCGATTGCCGGGAACTACCAGTACAAGGCTCTCAACGAGGGCTATCGTATGCAGCGTTTTTGGCATCGCACGAAATTTTTGGCCATTCGGAAATTTCTGCCTCCCGAGAGCGGAGATTTTATTCTTGACGTAGGTTATGGTTCGGGAGTGATTTCTAGTTTTCTCGGTAAGTTTGGCACAAACGTGGTGGGTATAGATGCCAATCCGGAGGCTATCCGATTCGCCACCACCTGCTTTGCCTCCGAGCGTGTTTTATTCATCGAATCCCAGGTCGATAATATTATGCCGATAGATCGCTAGGCTGATATGATTTATTGCCTAGAACTCATTGAACACATTCACCGGTTGCAGGCGGAAAAAATGCTGGACTTATTTCATTGTTCGCTCAAAAAAGGCGGGAAGGTCTTTCTCACCACCCCCAACTATCGTAGTCTCTGGCCGGTCATCGAGTGGTTATTGGACCATTCCGGTTTAGTGCCGGTTATGGGCGGACATCAACATGTGGAGTTTTATCATCGGAAAAAATTAGCAGATCTTTGCCGCAAACACGGTTTCATCGTTAATAAACTCGTAACGATTTGTTTCCTCTCGCCCTGGCTGGCTTTAATTAGCGGCCGCCTCGCGGAATTGATGTTTTATAGAGAGTGTAGTTTTCCAATTTACCAAGGGCTGATACTTCTTGTAGTTTTAGAAAAAAAATAATATAATAACTGCCATGAAACGCATAACAATCGTCATCCCGGCTTATAATGAAGAGCATAATATCCTCCCGGTCCTGTCTGCCATCACGGTGGAAATGCAAAAGACTAAAGAATCATATTCTATCATTGTGGTGGACGATGGCTCTACCGATAAAACATGGCAGATCATTACGAAGGCACGAGATGACTTTCCGATGCTGCAAGCGATCCAATTGAGCCGAAACTTTGGCAAGGAGGCGGCTTTAGTGGCTGGACTAGATATGGCAAAGGGTGACGCCGTGATAATCATGGATGCTGACATGCAACACCCGCCTACGCTCATACCGGAGATGATCCGGTTATGGAAATCGGGTAGTGTAGATATCGTCGAGACCGCCAAGAGAGTTCGTGGTCGCGAATCGTTCTTTTATAAGGCTTGCTCAAAATTTCTGTATACGATGCTGAACAGGTTGACCGCAACAAACATGAACAACGTTTCGGATTTCTGCCTGTTGGATGCCAAAGTGATTTCGGCTTGGCGGCATATACGTGAAACAAATCTTTTTTTCCGCGGGATTTTGGTGTGGCTGGGGTTCCGGCGGGAAAAAATTTTCTTTGATGTCCTCCCGAGGGTCAGAGGTTTTTCTAAATGGACATTCATTCAGCTTGTAAAACTGGCGATAACCAGCATTACGGCTTTTTCCTCATTGCCCTTACGCGTTGTTACTATGTTGGGTGGATTATTCTTGCTGTTCGCAGCGGTTATGGGAATGCGCGCCGTATTCCTAAAATTTTACAGCAATGTCGTCATAGACGGAATCACGACCTTAATCCTGCTGATTCTTTTAGTTGGTAGCCTGCTGATGATCGCCTTGGGCATTATTGGGGAATATATTGCGCGAATTTATGACGAGGTTAAATTGAGACCGAGATACATTGTTGCCAATCAACTCGTTGATCAGGCTCCTGATGATTTTCCGCCCAAATAACATCTCCCGGCAAGCCTAATCATTTCCAGAAAAGTTTAATTCACAGGGTGCTGAAAAAGGCTCATTTACTGCGTTGCCCTCATCCCTCGTCATTGCGGCGTATTTCTATATACGCCTCATTCCTCAGAATTTCGGGCGCCTTGTATCTGAACCTTTTTGAGCACCCTGTGAAAAAATGAGTTTTTCTGCAAACTGTTAATTCAGAACTTCAAATTTTAGATTATAGCAAGATCTATTTTTTCAATTCTATTCAATAAAGAATCCGATCCCTGAGGGGCCGGTATTAGTTAATCCCTGGAAGGGGATAAAATGCCTTGCCCCCTGAGGAGGCAAGGCTCGGTTGCCCCCAGTGTTAATTTAGTATTTGGGTTTTTCCGACTCCCGTTCCTTCGTCTCTTGATATTTTATATATTTTCGGATCATTTCTGTGTCCAGGCCTACAGTATCTACACAGTACCCACGAGCCCAGAAATGATTACCCCAATAGGGTTTATCTTTTAATTTGCGAAACCGGTTGAAAATTCGAATGGCTGTTCTCCCTTTTATCGTTCCAACATAACCCGATACCGACACTTTCGGGGAAATCAGTGCCAGCAAATGAACATGATCAACTTGAACATTCAACTTCATTACTTCACAACCCTGTTGTTCGGTGAATGCCCTGATACAAGCTTCAACTTCTTGGGTAATTTCTCCCGCCAGAATCCGGTATCGGACTTTGGCGTCCAGACAATGTGATTTAGGCTATACCATAGCGTTTGTGATAACTTTCGGAAGCGACTCATTTGTTTCTCCTTTGCTCGGTTGTGGGGACGACTTAGCTTTGGTTATAATAAATGAGTCGTTCAGATGGCATAGCCACTGAACTCTGACCTTGCCCTCAGGGCAAGGGTTTCTATGTTGGACTAAAAAACTTTTGTCGCCACCGATACCAGTCCCAATCCCCATGAAGTTTTTGCCTAAAGATTCTTAAAGAATCAGAACTCAAAATACAGGAACGATTCAACATACGAACATCCTGTGTAGAACTATTGATGTTGATGCAACTGGTCGCACCTATTTTATACCCTGCTTCAGATGCAGCATCGACAACACGTTTATTAATACGACCATGGGGATACGCAATCATTGTTATTTCTTTTCCAGTTAAATCTTCAAGATAATGTTTACTTGATTCAAGCTCGTTTATTAATTCTCTATCATTGCATTCGGGAAGAGGCATATGGGAAACACCATGGGAGCCAATAGTTACATACGGTTTCTCGGAGAGCATGCGCACATCTTCTTTACTCAGATATGGCTCTAAGTTGCTTTGGATATAAGAAGTCGTTATAAATACGGTGAAAGGTATCCGGTATTTAGCCAGGACAGGAGCGGCAACGGTAAGATTGTCCCTGTAGCCGTCGTCAAAAGTAACGGCAATTCCACTACCTTGTTTCAAATTAAAGTCATCCTTAAGTCCAACAATTTCGTTTTTTTTATTTTCAGAAAGATCCATCATATGAGCTTCAAACAATTCAGGAGAGATAGTAAATAATCTTCGTGTATCATCTTTGATTGGTGTACCCACAGCATGATAGAGAAGAATTCTCAACCCTATTCGAGGCATTGAAGACCTGCGGCAAAAGGCGGATATCTCAGATATGCTACGGGCAAATGTTTGTTGCCAATTCATAACCTTCTCGCCTTGTATCTAATTCCCCAATTTGCTACTTTACGAAACATTTCAGAATTCGACCATTCCCACTCGCCGAGATATCTTATTTCTTTTGCCCCGGTCCCTTTTTTAAAATGATAAACCCCCTTATTATTTTCAGGATCGATTCCTCCCATATCATAAGAAATAACTCCCTCTCTTTGGCAATGATCAATTAATTGCCAGAATAATTGGTAAGATGCATAAAAGCTTCTTCCCTTAATGGTCGTAGCGGCCAATAAGTCCCAGGCCTTATTTCCTATAATTAGGCATCCCCTGAAAGCGACAAGATCCCCTCTTTCGTCGAGACAACGATAGACAACGATCTCCTTCCCAAATAATTCTAACATCTTTTCAAGTTCTTCACGGGAATGTTGTTGACGGATCTCTTTATAAGCCTCCATTTCTCTATAAACGGCTAAAAGCTGATCGACATCTGGAGAATTCCAATGATTAAAGAATAATTTGTAATTTCGAGAACGACGTAAATTATGTCTCCAGTTCTTGCTGCAAGCCTGAAGCCGGCTTTCTTCGTCTCTATCCGTATCGTAAAGTAAACTTAACCCGCGAAGTAAGGGTGTTGATGTTCTTCGCCATCCTTGTCTTTTCAAAATATCAGTATCGGTCGTACGAAATGAACGGTAAGGACTGAGCCGGCAATAAAGCTTTTTCAAATCAGTAGACTGTAATACAATATTCATCATTTCCTGATTCCAGGCAGCAATTTCCCCGATAGGACCACCAGGAACCCAAATAACACCGAAACCACCCGGGTAACCCCTGACCAGTCCCTGCATTAATCCCTTGACTTCTCCTTGATCTGTAATAATCGCCCAGCGATAAGGTTTCCAACCAAAAAAACTTCGATAATTGCCCCAAGTGATAGTCTGGCAGTAATTGTACTCTTCAAAACTTTGCAGGTGTTTATCCCAGTTTTTTAGGTCTTTATCCGATGAAATAATTCGCCACCCTACCATGAAAATCCAACCATCCAAATAGTTTTATAGTGTTCAGGTGAATTCGGAAAAACAGCATCCGGTAATTCTGGCCAGGGGTGACATTCTAGGTCTATCCGCTTTAATACTTTCTTTGCCCTTTCGATCCTGTCTTTAGATGAATAAAAAGGATATCCATAAGGAACGACATTTAGGGGAAGGGATGGAAATATTGGCTGGAATCCGGCCTGTTTCAATTCATTATCCACCAAATCATATAACATCTGGCGTCGGTAAATTTCATGGTCCACATCCAATCGAGACATTATAAAATGAAGTTTTTTATGCGGAGCAGAATTGCCTGGTAGAACTAACTCGGCTTCTTTCAAAGAAACCGGGATCTTATGTCCGGTCTTAAGATTTCTAACCGACCTTTTTATTGCTATGAGCAACTGTAACAGTCTCAATCCGCCGAGTGAGGCTGACTTAAGTAGAAAGTTTTTCAGGATAATCTCAGGAGGAACGGAACGGTTGGCATAGTCTAATTGCGGCCTTACCGAAAAAGCCGCTTTTTGAGAATTCAAGACCATAGCGGCACCGTCCGGGAGAAGGATAGTCTTCCTAAAACTGAAGATTCCGATATCTCCTCGTGACCCTAAAACCCGTCCTGTTTCATCCCGGCTGAAGAGTCCATGGGCATTATCTTCAATCAGAACAGCCCCGGTTCTGCGGCAATAGGATTCAAAAGGTTGCAGATCAGCGGGAAAGCCGAAAAAATTTACGGCGATAATCGCACTTGAGGCCGGCAGAGATTCAGGAGAAAGCATCGGCTGCAACGTTCGGTCAACATCATAATAACAAGAGAGGGCTCCAAGAGTATGAATGGCTGATAAAAGTTCTCGACAGATGTAAGCCGGAACAATTATTTTATCTCCTTTTTTGACCCCAATCGATAATAACCCCTCAACTAGGGCGTGACGGCCGTAACTGAAATATCGAATATTTTGGTGGCCGATGAATTGCCCAAAGGACCATCTGCTTTTTAGAAATACGGGCCGGTAAAATTGTTTTTTATGTCCTTCCAATTTTGGCGAGAAGTGTAACTTTATATGTTCGTTGGTCTTTAATGATCTTTCTGTCGATAATGAGGAAATTAGTTAAGGGATCACTAGTTACTCAAAAGGTGATTCTGCTTAAGGATTGAAACGACTTCTTCAATCCTGTGATTCCAGGTATGTTCATTCAATACTCTCTGCCTGCCTTTCTGAGATATCTTTTCGATCAAATCAGGGGATTGCAGAAAATAGGGAACTAGATTATTAAGTTCCTCAATATTCCTGTAAACGGCAATTTCTTCACCTATCTTGAAATGTCTCTCTAGACTTTTTTTATAGTCGACTAATTCAAAAGCTCCACATGCCAAAATATCAAACGTTCGGGTATTCACCCCTTCCTTGGCTTCCGGGTCGTGGATATTCAGGACTAATTTCGAAGAACGATATATTTTTAATACTTTTTCTCCTTGCGCCTTACCCTGATAATAACTTGGGACTGTTTTCCCTCTCCTCAAAAAATATTTTCCCCATCCATCCCCAAAAACACCAAGTTTATATTTCTTAAGGCTTTCTAAGACTGAAATTCTGTTCGGGTAAGGAACCCCGACGAAACAGATATCAAAACCAAATGTTTTCCGATCTTCCTCATTGATGGGAATATATTTATATCTTTCCGGATCTCCGGCCAATGGTAAATACTTGACCTTGGGTAATCCTCTTTCCTTCATCATATTAACATAATAAGGATCATAAACGAAAATATAATCATAATAAAACATACCCTTTTCAAAATTAGTTTTCCTGTAATGATCGGCGTAAAGGCCAGCATAGGAGTAAAATGGATCATCCCAAATATAAGCAACAATTGGAATCCGTAAAAGGGTTTTTAGGGTCTGTAACGTTTCTGGGAATAAATGGTCGCCTTTAATAACAAAAAGAAGATCAGGGTCTTCTCTTCGGATCATTTTAAGAAATTCTTTATTTTCGAAGTCTAGAAAAAGTTTAAGGATCGGATTAAAGGCGGTTGAGGTATATGGGAATTTAATACTCAATCTCCGGACGATTTTTTCAAGAATGGTTGATTGGGTCCGATAATTTTCAAGTATGGCCTTATAACCCAGATGCTTCCAAGAGTCCCGAATAGCCTCGTCAATTCCGTAAAATCTCGGTGCGCTGATCAAAATTTTCCGGTTCACCGTCTAGGCTCAGCTTTAAATCGGGACAAGCCTTCTTCGAGAGTCAAAGGTCTCAGGCCTAAGAGGGCTTGCATTTTTTCTGTTTTGAAGGAGGTATCTTGGGGCCTTTTGGTTAATTCTCGGAAAAAACCTTGTTTAACAGGCTTAACAAGCTCATTATCAAATTCAAACAAAGCGGCCAGCTTTTTAATCATCTGATAGATACTGGTCCTCTCTGCACCGGCAATATTAAAAACACCGTATTGCTCTTTTTCAATGATCGTCCAGATGGCTTTCCCGCATTCTTTCGAATATAGAGGTGTAACGAACACATCATCATAAACGAAGATTGGTGACCCTTGGCGCATCAGGCACAGAGCATGAGAGGCAATGTTGGCCCTTTCAAAGGGATGATTCCATCCGTACATTAATATCGGTCGAACAATGGCACATGGTATTGAACAATTCCATAGATTTTTTTCAACTTCAAATTTTAATTCTCCATAATAATTGATAGGTTTTGGTTCATCTTCTTCGCCGTAAGGCGCTTTTTCTCCGTCATAGATCCCATTGGAAGAGATAAAAACCAATTTTGAATGGTATTTTCGGCAAAGTGATAAAATATTCATTGTGCCGCCGACATTTATCTCCCAGGTTTCTTTTCGATATAATTCGGCATAATCCGGGCTACCGACTCCGGCTGTGTGCACAACAACATCTGGTTTAAAATCTCGAAAGAGACGTTCATAGCCTTCGTAATTTTTTATATCTAATTTAATATACCTAATTCCGGGTTGGTTTTCCATGGTATAGGATCCGATATAGGTACCCAAAATCTCCGAGGAAGAATTTAAGGTCTCGATTATTGATTTACCCAACAATCCCGTGCTACCTGTGATAATTATTTTCATGCTTCTTTATAGAAAAACTGATTATTAAAATCACCAAAAATATTTTTAAAAATTACATAAAAGGACTTGAAACCGGAACCGTTTGTATAAGATATTGCAAGTCAGCAATGTGTCGATCAATATTTTTTTTATCAAGTAATATTCCGAAATCCAAAGGCAGATTTTTATCCTCAATGCCGGCAATTCGATGGGCAATCATTTTTCCCACACGAGGGTAAAAATGGCCCAAGTCATAAAAATTCTCCGTGACTAACGTAACAGAATTAGGATACATAAAGGTATATAGGCAGCCCAAAACTGATATACAATCCCTTAATAGCTTTTCATACCGAGCCATCCCCTCCGCCTTTAGATATCTTTCTTTAAAGAATAGGGATGATCGTGGCGGAATAAAAGCGACAATCTTAGATTTTGGATTATTTAATTTGATTTGTTGTAAAGCATTTATTACCTCATCACGATCTGTTTTATCGTATTTTAAAGGATCAGATAAAACCATTTTAAAAATTACTTTTGTTTCTTCTTTTGAAAGATTTTTGAAAAAACGGATATTATTTCGGTCATAATAATCATCACCTGTATCTCCAAGTATAGCCCGTAAATTTTTTATCGATTGCTTTAGAGTATAACCTTCAAAAAGAATGCGATAGCGATATAAAAAACTATTGCTCTTATTCACATAAATTTCTGGTTTTTGAAAAGGTAATTGACGTTCATCAAAATTGCTGGATAAATTAATCCCTAAAAAAATATATTTAAAATCAGAGCTGTTTCTATTCTTGGAATATTTTATATAATCACCGTATTCGCTTAACCTACCTCCACTGAGACCGTAATTATAAACTTTTAATTCACCAAAATCATTTTGATTAATAAAAGAAACCATACTATCACCGATTAAAAGGGCGTCATATTTATACTTTTGAAAAGTAATTCTGTTTGTCTTCTGTTGCCGCTCATCAAAACCTTTTTGTTTTTTTGTAAAAAAATTATTATGAGAGAAACACCAATAGGGATCTAAAATATAATTAAAAAAAGCAACTAAAAGAATCATAGTTAGCATGCCTATAATTAAGAGGAAAATCCATTTTTTATATAAAATCATTGTTAGAAATTGAAGTAAAGGAACTCTTTAAGTCTTGTAAAGGAAAGGATGCTGCAGACAAAAAGAAAACCTGCGAAAAGTGCATTAACCCAGGTAGGTTTAAACGATTCAATGATTTGATTTGAATTTTTGCAGAAAAGCACAAGAGATAATGACAGTATTGACAAAAATATAAAATCTTTTTCCATTATTCCTAATAAGCCGAATTTTATTCCATAGGGTTTTATAAATGACAATATGTCGATCAAAGTAAATGGGACAATAAGACCATTTAAGCCTACCATACCTTTTAATATATTCCGTGCTACACTCCATTTTTCCGCTCGAAAAAAAATCCAGGAAATATTAATAAAATTAAATGTTATTAGCCAAGCTAAAATGTTTGGCAGAGTAAAACCTGTTTTTGTCCAAATCCTTTGAATTAAAAAAGCCGTTCCATGCATCAATCCCCAAAATAGAAACATCCACCCTGCCCCATGCCAGAAGGCTCCAATTAAAAATGTTATCATCAAGTTGACTTGCACCCTTATTTCATGCCTACGATTCCCTCCTAAAGGAATATAAATATATTCCCTGAGAAATCTACTCAAGGTAATATGCCATCTTTGCCAAAAATCTTGAATAGTTAAGGCCCTATATGGACTGTTAAAATTAATCGGCAATTTAATATTAAAAAGCAGGGCCGCACCAAGAGCCATATCGGTATATCCTGAAAAATCAAAATAGAGTTGAAATGTATATGACAAACTTGTTGCCCAAGCGTCTAAAAATGATAGAGGAGATGTAATTTTAAAACCTTTATCCGACCAAATTGCGAAAGTATCTGCAACGATTACTTTCTTAGCTAAACCAATAATGAATAAATAAACTCCTTCAACAATATTCTTATAATTGATCATTTTATTACGCATCTGATCAAATTGCGGCATCATCTCTCGATGATGAATAATTGGGCCGGCTAAAAGATGTGGAAAAAAAGTTACAAATAAACCATAATTAATAAAGCTGTATTCTTGGGCTGTATCTTTATAGGCGTCAACAAGGTAGGCTATTTGGGTAAAAGTAAAGAAACTTATTCCAATCGGTAATACTAGATGTAACAAACTAAAATTTTGTTTTGAAATAAAATTAATATTGGCAATAAAGAAATCTGTATATTTAAAATAGCCAAGAAGTAATAAATTTACAATAATTCCAAAGGAAACTATTATTTTTCTTTGTAGGTTTGAGATATTTCGGGCTTCGCTTTGGATCAGGAGAAAGCCACAGTAATAATTCCAGAATATGCTCCCAAGAAGAAGTGGCAAAAATTTAATATTCCAATAACCATAAAATAACAAAGAAGCTCCCAAGAGCCAAATCTTGGAAGCCATTAAAAGCTTAAATTTATTCAACAGAAAATAAACGATAAAGATTATGGGGAGAAAGACAAAAATAAAAATATAAGAATTAAAAAGCATTATGCTAGAAAAACATATTCTTCAAAAATTTATATTATTTAGTTTATCCGAAAACTGATTTAGCGTAATTCCGGAATACTAAAGAATTTAGACATTTGGGTATCACTGATAGGAGTAAAATAATCATATAAAATTTCTTTTCCCTTTTTTATTAATATTTCTTTCTGATCAATTGATAAATTAAGGGCATAGTACATTTTTTCCTTCAAAGCTTCCTTGGAAGTGGTCTGGTCAAACCCTTCAATCCAAGGTGAAAAGGTAAATCCAAGCTCTCGGCGAAGTCGAACCAGTGGAATGCCGGCGGCAATAATTTCGAACTCTGCGGTCGTTGACCCGGCGGCTATAGCCGCATCGACTTTATTTAGAAAAAAAACTAAGGGCTCTTTAACAATTTTAAAATAACTTGGCATTTTCAAAGAGGATAGCAAATTAGATATAGCAATATGTTGAGAAGGATGGACCTTCAATAATACATCAGTTGATTCTAAATCCTGAAAAGCCGAAAGAATGGTAAGGGATATTTCATGTACCATTTTTAAGTCGGCAGGCAAAACGACAAGAACGGATTTACGCTGATTATTGAAACCCTTCCTCAGATTAATTTTCTGAAAAAGGTTGTCGAATCGTAAAGCAGGACCGGCTATTAATTTTTCCTCCGGATATCCTTCTTCCTTAAGTATCCGACAAAAGCCCTCTCCGCTGGTTATGATTAAGTCCGGTAAAGGCAAATAAGGGATTTCCTTTTTACAGGTGAAAAAGTTCAGCAGTAGAGGATAATGAGCGCAGTGTTGATAACCAATGGTCATCGTCTCCGGAAGAAAGGATTTTAAGCCGATGATAAAAAGTTTTTCCATAAACTTATTTTCAAAGGTCATAATCACTCTTTTAGGCTTAATCCCGGCATTCTTTAACCGTTTACAAAAAAAATAATAACGGATCATCCTTAACCCGTGAAATCCGTATTTAAGAGATTCACCGGTAAGCAAGGCGGAAATATCTAGGGATTTAAATTTTGAAACAAGTTTAAGGTTGGTCTGGCCCTTTACGCCTATCAGAAGGCATCGAATTAAATCACTAAATCGAAGAAAATCTTCTGGTAATATAAAGTGATAGGATTTATTTTTTTTATAATATTTAAAAACGGTTTTCCGGGATTTAGAAAGCGTCATGTTTTCCGGAATAATCCAAACAGGATGTCCCGATTTTTGAAGCCAGTCGATGAGTTTTCCAAAATAGATATCTTCAAATGATCCGTCATTCTTAAAACAGGCATCTTTTACCCAAGTTCTAATAATAATCGACTTGTTTTTTTCATCCTGATCGGTTGAAAAATGAGTTCCCAATCTGCGGCTCAGCCAAATTTCATAAGCAGAAAGGAAGAAAAATTTTATTGCTCTTCCCAATAATTTAAAATAAAGTTTTATATGAATCTGTAATTTTTTCAGATGATAAAGACGATGACACCTATAACCTTGTTTGGTGGCTAGCTCCGCAAAGGCATCCAGGAAAAAAGGATTTTCAGCTATAATGATGGTATCAGAAGTAAACTCGTCTATATGTTCATTGAAATAGACCAGGAGGCAGAGCAAAAAATAAAAGTCACTCCCGGAGGGATCTTTGTCGGCAAGCGAAGTCGCCCACCAAGCTAAGGAATTATTTGCAGCACTCATTTCTGCAATGTAATTTAAGAAATCTTCACGAAGTTTAAGTCCGTATTCTTCCATAATTGTTGATAAAGAAAAATATGTTCCCACTGTGGAAAAGTGCGTTTTCCACCGAAGGAACATATTAAAATCATTTCCGATATAAAACCAGCGGGAGTGATTATTAAAGTATTTTATCTTTTTTTGAGGGATTGAATAAGCAGAGATTAAAAGAATTTTTTGTTTTGAAGAAAAATCTTCCATTCGGCTAAATCGATTGGCCATCAAATAATATCGGTTTCCAAAATGGCTTCATTGGCCTTAATGAGCCGTGCTGCTTTTTTTTCAACGATTTTATCTATCTGATCTGCAGATAATCCTTTCCCAGAAATTAAAGAAATAATCATTTCATTATTAATAATCGTACCGGCAGGAATATCATCTTGAGCATGCAAAGATCGCCTAAGATTCTTTTTTGAAAAGGATTCACAATTCTGGCAAATTTTTTTTTCGGAACCTAGCATGTTTTCAATACGCCTGATATCCTGAATAAGGAGCCGAAGATCTTCGGGATCGGCGGATAAGACATGGTCGCCAAAGGGCTGGGTTTTGTCAAAAGAAAAATGCTTCTCAATAATGGTGGCTCCTAAAGCCACTGCCGCCAGGCAGGCCAAGGTTCCTATAGTATGGTCCGAATAACCCACCTTGGTCTTAAATCTTCTTCTTAAGAAAGGAATAGAAAGCAGATTGGCCTGATCATCATTCGTAGGATAAGCTGAAACGCAATGCAATAATGATACTTGTTGAGGTGAAAAAATAGCAAGAGCCGAATCAATTTCTTCAACCGTAGCCTGTCCTGTGGATATTATAACTGGTTTTTGCTTTGCGGCTACGTAACGGAGCAGTTGGAAATTAATCAAATCTCCAGAAGCAATTTTAAAGGCTGGCACTAATGGATCAAGAATATCGACAGAAGGTAAATCTAAAGGGGTAGAAAGAAAAAGTATATTATTTTTATGAGCATGTCCGGCAAGTTCATTAAATTGGGCCTGGTTGAATTCAAGATCTTTGAAACGGTCGAATTGGGATTGATAGCCCAGGGGACGTGCCCTGGGAAAGGCCGGAATGTCTCTAGTAATAAGATTTTCTGTGATATAAGTCTGGAATTTTACTGCATCCACTCCTGCTTTGGCTGCCGCCTCAATCATTTCTTTTGCTAATAATAGGCTGCCATTGTGATTAGTACCTATTTCGGCAATAATAAAAACTTTATTATTATAATTTAAGAAACTATTCATATCTGGGCAGAAGACCTTGGAAAATTATTTCCATTTATAACTAATTGGTGAAAAACAATCCCGGCAGGAAGGGATTTTGTTATGTTCAAGATTTTTAATGCATTCTCTTCCGAATCCTATTTTAGTACCATGCCATATGCTTTTTATTGACTCCTGAGAACAATCACCAACAAAATATTTCCCATCCCAGTCAACGCAACACATCAGTGCTTTCCCGGACGCTGTAACCGTAAGCCTTCTCCATGGATGCGGGCAATACGCCCTGCCCATAGGTTTCCTGTTATCAATCGCTCTGCTGACCTGCCCAATCCGGTTAGAGTAATCAATAACGACAAGCACGTCCACCTTGTCTTTCCATTGATTTCTAAAGGAATCAAATTCGTGGATATTCTCTTTCATTCTAACAAACTGAAGCCTTATTAAGGGCTTTTTTTTCATTTGCTCTTTTCTATAGCGCACAAGGAACTCTATATTATTCTTAACCGTTTCGAAATTACTTCCGATCCTTATAGACTCATAGGTCTTCTTTGTTGCACCGTCGACAGAAATGATAACAAGATCCACTCCGGTTTCGCAAAGGGCTTTTGTTTTTTCTTCCGTCAATAAAAGTCCATTGGTATTAAACATTACGTCCAATATCCCTCTAGTTTTCGCAATTTCAACCATATCAAAAAGCTTGGGATGCATTAAGGCCTCGCCGCGCCCGCTCAATTTAAGGGATGTTACCCCTATCTCTGAACACTCATCAATTATTTTCTTGCCAAGCCCGTAATCCATCACCCCTTTGGACATCTGATAATTGCTGTCGCCATGAGGGCACATGGTACATCGAAGATTGCATGCGCTTGCACTTTCTAAATCAACATGAGTGGGGACAGCTGTCCGAAAAGGATACTTTCCGAGAAGATTCCATTTAATTCTATAACTAAAATACGTTGGATTGAGCCCAATGGACTTGAATTTATTAATTGACGAATGGAAAAAATTGATTTCATGATAAGGCATGAATCAGTCCCATTCGAGATTCTCTAACGAACGGAAAAAATCCTGTTTTGAAATATTTTGTCCCATACGATTTAATACATAAACTTTTCCATTCTTTTCTCTATAGACTGTCATCATTGGTTTAGTTTCAAGCTCTTTCACATATCTATTGACCTGCTTCTCTACAGAAAAACGATTAATGTTTGCAATTTCAGGATTGTCGTCCAAATATCGAAAAACGTTTTTAAGATCAACCGGTTGTCCGGGAATATAAAATTCTTCGTATAAAATACTGAAAAGTTTATAGTCTTCAGGAGTATCGAGTGTTAAACGGAAGTCCGGTCTGGAAAACTCATCATTCACTTCTATCCCCCGCATTGTAAAAAGATGAGGATATTCATGCATATATTTTGAAATGGCCGGTCCCCGGTAATATTTATGAATTGTCTTTAAAGAGTTTAAAGAGATAATTTCGCTCCCAATCCCTTTTCCCAACAGAGTAGTGCAAAATAGGAGATCTTCATTTCGGTGATTATCTAAGAGGACGTTGACGATTTCATAGCTGAATAACGGTTTGTCGCATCCGCAGCGGACAATGAAATCGGCTCCTTCCCTTTCCGCAATGGATATATACCTTTCTATAACATCTTCTTCCGCTCCGGCATAAGTCGGTATATTGATCCGGTTGGCTTCGGCAATTAGGGGTTGGTTATTCGGATTTTTTGATGTCCCTAAAAAAATGGTCTGAACTTTCGGGCATTGCTTCATTCTTTCGACATGATGAAAAAATACTGTTTCTCCGGCCAACGGCATAAGAACCTTGCCCGGCAAACGGGAAGATGACATTCTTCCATGAATAATGGCTATAATTTTCGACATTTCAACACGGTTTTCTTTCTTGGCGGGTTTTTCCTTAAACGACTTTTTTCATTTGACGGAACTTAAAATAGCATCTTCGGAAAAGCCCATAAAGTATTCGGTCAAGACTTATTCGGTAAAAAAAATTCTGATTCCGTTTTTTGGCCAACCGGATGAATAAATTATTAATTTTTCTTATCCAGATATTGGGTATCTGATGAGGCCGCAGCCAGAAACCGGATTCAAGATTTTGAT
>Ga0233425_10005673_pt1 | contig 19433 bp, 9 predicted proteins | sample Watercolumn_Towu_2_FD_181712 | JGI IMG/M metagenome (GOLD analysis project Ga0233425, IMG submission 181712) | Freshwater microbial communities from Lake Towuti, South Sulawesi, Indonesia - Watercolumn_Towuti2014_140_MG | ecosystem: Environmental > Aquatic > Freshwater > Lake | place: Indonesia... | reverse complement strand
GGAATCGTGATCGCTCACATAGACGAAGTCGAGGCCGGCCGCAGACTGGGACACCACCAGATCCTCCGGCGACACGAGACCGTCTGCGAGGTTGGAGTGGTGGTGCAGGTCCACGCAGTACCACCCGCGTTCGGCCGGCTTCTCCAGGGGGCCGACTTCGACCAGCACCCGCGTCGTCCTGCCTGCGTCGACCGTCACCTCCACCCGGCTTGGCGCTGCAAGGAAGCCTCCGCCCGCGGTCACCTCGAAGCGGTGCACGCCCGGGGCAAACGGGAGGCGCGCGTACCCGGTGCGGTCCGCGTCGGTGAAGGCTTCGTACCGTCCCAGAGTGCGCACCGCAGGCGGGTCGCCGAGGTACACGATGTGCGCGTCCAGCGGCACGGACTGTGACCCGGCAAGAGACACCTCGAACTCCAGCGTGCCCGGCGGCTCGACGTCCGTGAAGTCCGCGATGACGTCGCAGCCCGCGGTCACGTCCACGGTTCGGACCGCGGATGGCCTGTGGTCCGCAGCGGTTGCCCGAAGCTCGTATCGGCCGGGAGGCAGCGCCACGTCGTAGCGGCCTGCTGCGCCGACGGCCCACGTCACCAGCTTGCCCGATGCCGAGACCACGATCACCGGCCGCTCCAGGGAACCTTTGCCCGAAAGGGTCACCTGGCCGTGAACCCGGCCCCTGCTGCCCCCTTCCTCCTTCACCGCGGTCTCGAGGATCCCGGCTGCGGTCCCGGAAGGATCGAAGCGAAACCGTGCCCGCACCTCCACCTCCTGGCCCGGGCCCAACGTCGTTCGATGGTAGAGGTCCCGCCATGCGCTGCCGCCCACTGTGGCGTCCGCTCCGGGGCTGTAGAGCCCCACGGCCCAGTCCGGCCCGTACGCGACGGCCCAGTCGTTCACCTCCGGACCTTCCTGCTCCTCCTTTTCGAGGCCGGGCATGAAGAGCACGCCGTCGCGGGAGCAGAGCGAGTAGCCTGCTTTCAGAGCCAGGGGCCCGGCGCTCTCGGTGGCTCGAAGCACCGCGGCGACGGCCAGCTCGCTGGAATCCGCGGCCAGCGTATACGTGGTGGTTGCCACGAAGTCATCGTACTCCCGCGTCACCCGCACGACGCCCCTTCCCGGGCCGCTCTCCAGGACCTCGACGGAGTGCTTCCTGCACTCCCGCACGGTCCATCCGTCAGGGAGGAAGTCGATGAACGAGATGTGGTCCGGTCCAATGGTCCCGTTGACGACCACGGCCCCGTCCAGGATACCGCCGGGCGGAACCCCCCACTGGGACGGGGTGCCCACGCCGAAGGACACCGCGAGGTGGTCGTTGCGAAGCGTCACGTCGTTGTCCGCCCGGCTCTTGCCCAGCGGGATCGGAGTGGGCCCTACGGTCACGGACACGCCGGTGGGACTGGCCGATGCTGTGGAAAGAAACAGGAGGAAGGGGACCAGCGGCATGCATGCCTCCTTGCAGGCGGACGCCCGCACCGGCGCCCATGGTAGGCGCCTCTGGCCCGGGGGTCAACCGCGACGGGTCGGCGGGCGGGGTCCTTGCCTTTGCAGGGCCACCGCGGTTGTGTATAGTCGAGAGCCTGGAGGTGTCCGTTGGTCCGCAGACCGCCCATCTGCTTCGTCCTGTGGCTTTCCGCGGCCGCGTGCGCAGGCTGCTTCGAGAGCAATCCGCAGCCCTCGCCGCTAAACGGAGCAGAGCCGGACGTGACGGCGCGGGCCGACGCGCCGTCGTCACTGGACAGCTTCGCTCCACCGGAGGCAGACGTCGGCACGACCGACTCTGCAGGCGGCAGGCAGGACGCCGCGGACGCGGGGTCCGGCCCGACCGACGCAGGTGGCGACACGGTTCCAGCCGGATTCGTTCCCGCGGACCCCGGCCCCGCGTGCCAGACCCACGCAGACTGCCCTTCCGGACGGTGCGTGCCCGGCTACTTCGGCTGGGTCTGCTCCCCCGCGTGCACCTCGGACAACGACTGCCCGCCCGGATGGCTGTGCGGCAGCGTGCCGCAGGCGCAGGGCAAGGCGCTCCAGTACTGCACTCCCGCGTACCACACGCTGTGCGCGCCCTGCTCCACGAACCAGGACTGCTACGCGCTGGCAAGCCCGGCCAAGACCGGCGTGGACGACCCTGAGGACTACGCGAGCCCCACCGCGAAGTTCCTCGAGCAGCACTGCACCACCACCGGGCCCGACGACCCGATCCGGTTCTGCACGTCGCACGTCTCGGGCAAGCAGACCTGCCCCGTGGGGTTCGTGCTGCAGGAGGACTGGCTCGACAGGATCGGGCACTTCGACGTGTGCGTGCCCGAGTCCGGGCCGGTGTGCCCCAACTGTCCCTGGATGGCGGTGGAGGCTTCGGCGGCAGGCACCGGCTGCGCTCACGGTGTGCAGGGCAACCTGTGCCCGGGGCTCTGGCACTGTGAGCCGGAGCCCGGGCCCGACCGCGCCTACGGCCTGTCCGCGTGCCAGGCGCCGACTCCCGAGCCCGAGAGGTGGGACGAGGCGGACAACGACTGCAACGGCGTGGTCGACGACGTCTGCCCGGACCTGCCGCTTCCCGACATCACCGGGTGCTACTGCGGCGACCTGCTTCCCTGCTGGGACGTGTGCGCCGGGGGCCGGTGCGGGACGGTCGACGGCTGCGACTGCGGAGCCTGCCCCGCGGGAGAGTGGTGCTCGGGGTCGGACTGCGTTCCGCAATTCGAATGCGCCGCGTCCGGAAAGGGACCCGGTTGCGCGTGCGCGGACGGAGCCAAGGCCTGCCCTCCCGCGCTCTGCAGGGACCTGGGCAGCGGCCCGATCTGCACCGCGTACTGCGGTCAGACGTGCGACAAGCCGCCCCTCTGGTGGCTTCCCATGAAGCCCTGCGTCGAGCAGTGCCCGCCAGGGCTGGAATGCCGGCAGTGGGACCTGGTCGACAGCGGCCTGACCGCGGGGCTCTGCCTGCCGCGGCTGTACTGCGAGTCCGACGCGGACTGCGCGGGCCAGCTCAACCCTCTGGCCGAGTGCCAGCAGGTGCTGTGCGAGGGCTCGACGTGCACCCGGAAGGACACTGCCTGTCCTCCCTGCCAGCCGGAATGCGCGGGCAAGTCGTGCGGCCCGGACGGCTGTGGCGGCCTGTGCGGCGGGTGCAGCTCCGGCGAGGTGTGCCAGTCCGGCCAGTGCACGCCCTGCCTGGCTGACTGCTCCGGGATGGAGTGCGGCGCGGCCTGCGGCCCGGACTGCGGCGCCTGCCCGCCCGGCTTCGTGTGTGACGAGGGGGGCCTGTGCGTGTGCGACTGCACGCCGGACTGCGCGGGCCATGCCTGCGGACCCGACGGCTGCGGGGGCGTGTGCGGCACCTGCCCGGCTGGCTCGGTGTGCGGGCCGGACCGCGCCTGCTGCACGCCCACGTGCACCAGCACCGCGTGCGGAAGCACTTGTTCGGCGCCCGGTTGCGGGCCCGACTGCGTGGACCTGGAATGCGGGACCGACGGGTGCGGCGCTTCCTGCGGTGCGTGCCCCGCGGGAAAGCAGTGCGAAGCCGGGCTCTGCGTTGCGTGCAAGCCCTCGTGCGACGGCAAGGCCTGCGGCCCGGACGGCTGCGGCTCCGAGTGCGGCCAGTGCCCCGACGGGATGCGGTGCACGCCCGAAGGGCAGTGCAGCCCGTGCTTCCCCTGCTGCCAGGCGAAGACCTGCGGGCCCGACGGCTGTGGCGGTTCCTGCGGTTTGTGCCCCGACCCCGCGGTGTGCGTGGGGGGAAGCTGCTCCAAGGAGTGCTACGCAGTGGGTTGCCAGGCCCAGGAGTGCGGGCCCACCTCCGACTACTGCTTCGACTGCGGCCAGTGCCCGAAGCACTGGAAATGCTCTCCGCTGCTGGACGAGTCTACGTGGCAGGTGGTGCAGCGCTGCGTCCCGGACCCGCAGGGGCTGTGCCGGCGTGCGGAGGATTGCTACGCCTACGTCCCGCAGCAGGAGTGGCCCGCAGGGTTCAAGCCGTTGTGCCTTCCCGGCTCGTGCACGTGTGCGACCACGAACTGAGCGCGGCGCCGCGCACGCGCAGACGGCTCACAATCAACAGTTGTTAGCACCTCCGCTCGCGTGTAAGATGGCCCCGTTGGAGGGTCCCTTGAAACATGCCGGAATTGTGCTGCTGTTGCCTGTGCTGGTTCTGCTGTCCCGCGGTGCGAGGCCTGCCGCTGCCGGCGGAGACACGGATGCGCTGATCCACGCGTTCATGCAGGACTACGTCAGCGCGTTCGACGAAGGCACGCCGCTGCTGCTGCTGAAGTACGATCCCAAGGGCAGCGTGTTCGGGGGCCTGGTGCGATCCGGCTGGTTCGACAACGTGTCGCGGTCCGTGGTGGAGCTCCAGGACGTGACGTGGATCGCTTCGGGGGATGACGGCACCTACGCTCTCTCGTTTCGCAAGATCCAGGAGGACCTGCTCCTGGACGGGCGGTTCACCCGGGGCGTGGCCCAGATGGAGCTGGAGGTGCTGGCCGCGGACGGGCAGCTGACCGTGCTGTCCCACCGCACAACGCTGCCTGCAGGCGCTCCCGCGGGCTACCGCTCCAACGACCCCCGCTCCTGGGGAGACGAGCACAGCAGCGTGGAGCGGAGCCTGTTCGGCGGTCTTGAGTATCTTCGCGAAGGGGACCTCAAGTCCGCAATGGACGCCATCGGCCTTGCACGGGACATGGTGGAGAAGGGCAACCTGCCGAAGTTCCTCATGGAGACCGCGTACTTCGAGGCGACCTGCCACTACTTCTGGGGCATGCTCCAGATGAAGAACGGCGGGTTTGCAGAGGCAGCGCTGGCCCTGGACCGGGCGCTCCAGCTCCACCCCGAGTTCCCGGCCGCACTCAACCTGAGGGCGGACATCCACCTGGCCGATGGAGAGAACGAAAAGGCGGTCGAGCTGTGGGAGCGCTCCCTCTCCCTCTACCCCGCACAGCCGGGGGTGCGCAGCCTGGCCTCGCTGCTGGCGGACGCGGCAGCCTCGCGCAAGAAGGCCCGGGTCGACCTGCTGCTCTCGCTCGTGAACCTGCCGCCCTCGCAGGCGGTGCAGATCCTCGCCCCTGCCGTGAAGAAGACGCCGAAGGACGCCCAGGTCGTGGCCCTCCTGGCCGAGGCCTACCTCGCGTCCGGCGACCCGGAGAAGGCGCTGGAAGCCCTCCAGGCCTCGCGGCTGCTCACGCGCGACGTCCACGTGACGTACCTGGCAGCGAGGGCGCAGCTCCTGCTGCAGAACCCCGACGCCGCACTGGAGCTGCTGGACGCGGTGGTCAAAGTCGACCCCGGCTACCGGGACGCAGTGCCGCTCATGACCCTGCTCCAGGCTGGGCAGGGCCGGTTCCAGGAAGCCATGTCGGTGCTGGCGCAGGCAGCGCAGGCCGGGACCGAAAGCGCAGGCGTGGTCAACGCGTTGCTCGGCAAGTACAGTCTCATGTCCGGCCGGCTCCTGGACGCGGTCGGATACATCGAGAGGGCCGCAGGCGAGCGCATCCCGGCTTCCCTCAGGGCCGAGGTCGCGGACATGTCCCGCCTCATCAGCCACAAGGGGAGGTGAGCCATCTCTCGCAAGGCCTATGGCAACACCTCCGGGCTCAAGGCCAGCCAGGTCGATGCCCTCGAAAGGCTGTACCGGCGGCACGTGCCCCGTGAGCAGGTCGTCACCCCCGAGATCGCACGCTACCTCGCGGATCTCTCCGCACAGCTCGGACGCCAGGTCGGCATCATCGTGGACCGGAAGGGCCAGGTGGAGTACGTGGTGGTCGGGGACGCGCACAGCCTCGAGCTTCCGGACCTCGGCAGGGTGCGCAAGAGCCACGCCCGCCTTTGCGGCGTGCGGCTCATCCACACCCACTTGAAAGGGGAGCCCCTCTCCTCCGACGACCTGAGCGAGCTGACGCTGCGCTCCCTCGATTTCATCGTGTCCGTGGACGCGTCTCCCGAAGCCAACCCCCTGACGGTCTGCGCGGCACATCTCCTGCCCGTCAACCCCGAAGGCCGGCAGTGGGACCTCTACGGTCCGGTGCCCGTGCACGAGCTCGACCTCCCCTTCCACGAGTTCATGCACGAGCTGGAAGCGGAGTTCGTCCGCAAGGCCCAGGCCCTGCAGTCCTCGGGCAAAGCCGACAGGGCGGTGCTCGTGTACCTCGACGACGGCCGGAGCCAGGACCCGCAGTGGGAGGTGGAGGAGCTCACGCAGCTGGCCCTCTCCGCGGACCTCCAGATCCTCGAGGTGGTGGTGCAGCGGCGAAAGCCCGACCCGAAGTTTTTCATCGGCAAGGGACGCCTCTTCGACATCATCGCGCGTACCATGCAGCGGGAAGCGGACCTGCTGGTCTTCTGCCCGGATCTGACGCCTGCCCAGGTCAAGTCCATCTCCGCGCTGGCGGACATCCGCGTCATCGACCGGACGCAGCTCATCCTGGACATCTTCGCCCAGAGAGCCTTCAGCAACGACGGCAAGCTCCAGGTGGAGCTGGCGCAGCTGCGCTACCTGCTCCCGCGCTTCATCGGGGCCGGCGCGGCCATGAGCCGGCTGGCCGGCGGCGTCGGGGCCCGCCGCGGCCCGGGAGAGCCCAAGCTGGAGATGGACCGCCGCAAGGTCCGCCACCGCATCACCGCGCTGGAGAAACGGCTGGAAGACCTCTCGGTGCAGCGCAGGCAGCGTCGGCGGAAGCGGGAGCGCAGCCGGCTGCCCATCGTGTCCATCGTCGGCTACACGAATGCGGGCAAGTCGTCGCTGCTCAACGCGCTGACGCACGCGGACGCGCTGGTCCAGAACAAGCTGTTTGCCACCCTGGACCCGTTCAGCAAGCGCCTGCGGTTCCCCAGGGACCGGGAGGTCGTCCTGACCGACACGGTGGGATTCATCCACGACCTTCCCCGAGACCTCAAGGTCGCATTCCGCGCGACGCTGGAAGAGCTGGAGGGGGCCGACCTGCTGCTGCACGTCGTGGATGCCAGCTCCCCGCGTTGCGACGAGCAGCTGGGCGCGGTGGAGAAGCTGCTGGAGGAGCTGGACCTGTCCGCCATCCCGCGGCTCAACGTGCTGAACAAGGCGGACCTGCTGGGCGACAACGGCGTGGCCGAGAACCTGGCGCGCAGGTACGGCGGCGTCGCGGTGTCCGCACTGAGCCGGGACAGCCTCAGGCCGCTGGTTTCGCGAATGGCGGAGTTGTTGTGGAGCCCCACTTCCGGGGCGGACTTCGGGGACAGGAACGGCCCGGAGGAAACGACGGGCGCAACCGACGAAGGGAGCTGCGATGAAGAAGAACTACGTGCTTGACACCAACGTCCTGCTGCATGACCCCCACGCGATCTTCTCCTTTGAGGACAACAACGTCGTCGTGCCGGTCTACGTCATCGAGGAGATCGACACGTTCAAGAAGCAGCAGGACGAGCTCGGCAGGAACGCACGCTCCGTGTCCCGGGAGATCGACCGTTTCCGAGCCCAGGGCTCGCTGAGCACGGGTGTGGCGCTGCCGTCGGGCGGCACCTTGCGCGTCCTGTTCGCGACCGGAGCCATTCCCGAGTCGTTGCGCACCAACCACCAGAAGGACGACCAGATCCTGGCCGTCGCAGAGCAGGTGAACAAGTCCGAGGTGGACGTGCCGACCATCTTCGTCACCATGGACACGAACCTGCGCATCCGCGCGGACGCCCTGGGCGTGAAGACGCAGGATTTCGAAGGTGGCCACGTCAGCGTCCAGGAGGTGTACACCGGCAATACGGAGCTCACGGTGGAGGGGAAGCTCATCAACGAGCTGTACAAGACCGGGCGGTCCGAGCTGCCCAGCCCCGAGCTGGTTGCAAACCAGTTCGTCACGCTGCTGGACCGCACCGCGCCGAACCACTCGGCCCTGGCCCGCGTGGACCGCACCGGTGCGGAGCTGGTGGCGGTCAAGGCGCCGTCGCAGCCCGTGTGGGGCATCAAGCCGAGAAACCGCGAGCAGATCTTTGCGATGAACCTGCTGCTGGACGACCAGATCAGCCTCGTGACGCTGGCGGGCAAGGCAGGGACCGGCAAGACGCTGCTGGCCGTGGCTTGCGGTCTCCACAAGGTCACCGACGACCAGAAGTTCGAGCGGCTCCTCGTCTCCCGCCCGATCTTCCCGCTGGGCAAGGACATCGGATTCCTGCCGGGCACGGTGGAAGAGAAGCTCAACCCGTGGATGCAGCCCATCCACGACAGCATCGACTTCCTCCTGTCCGCCGCGCGCAAGGACAAAGACCGCAAGACCGGCGCACCCTATGGCGGCTTGCAGGACCTGAACATCCTCCAGGTGGAGCCGCTCACCTACATCCGCGGCCGGTCCATCCCCCACCAGTACATGATCGTAGACGAGGCGCAGAACCTGACGCCGCACGAGGTCAAGACCATCCTGACGCGCGCCGGGGAGGGGACCAAGATCGTGCTCACGGGCGACCCGTACCAGATCGACCATCCCTACCTCGATTCGCTGAGCAACGGGCTGGCATACACCATCGCCCGCTTCAGGGACGTGCCCATAGCGGGGACCATGACGCTCAACCGGGGCGAGCGCTCCGAGCTGGCCGAGATAGCGGCCAACCGGCTCTAGCCTTCGCTTCGGGCCGGGGGAGGGCGGATGCCGACATCCACGTCTCGCCGCATCCTGGGGTCTCCGGCAACCGCCGTGGCCCTGCTGTCTGCCATCGGCATGGCGCTTCGGCTGACGGGCCTGTCCGACAAGCCCTTCTGGTCCGCGGAGCTGCAGGAGGTGTTCAACGCCCGCTGCGCCGCGTTTCTCAAGAACCTCCCGGATTCCGGCTCGGACGTCCTTGGCTTCCTTTGGCACAACCTCGTGTGGCGCCTCGACCTGACCCCGCTCGAGCTGTGGGACAGGCTTCCGTCCGCGCTGCTCGGCGTGCTGTTCGTACCCCTGTGCTACGCCTGGGGAGCGGAGCTGCACGGCCGGCGTGCCGGCCTGGTTGCCGCGGTCATGGCCTGCTGCTCCGTGCTGCTGGTGGACCTGTCGCAGGCCGCACGGTTCTACGGCACTGCCGCACTGGCCGGCAACGCCGCGACCCTGGCTCTGCTGAAAGCGCTGCGGGCCGGGCGGAGCGACTGGAAGGCGCTGCTTCCCTTCTGGGCGGCCGATGCCGCGGCGCTGCTGTCTCACGGGCTTTCGGTCACGTTCCTCCTCGTCCAGGGGCTGGTCGTCCTGTACGTCCTGTCGCTGGAGCGGCGCATGACTCCCGCCGCGGTGGTGAGGCAGGGGCTGCGGATCTTCCTGCCCGTCGCGCCGCCCCTGCTGCTGGAGGTCCTCGTCGTGCTCGGGTTCCGGGCCAAGATGATGGGGCACCAGACCGCGTTCCTGGTGGGGAGGCCGTATGGTGTGGCGGCCCTGGTCGAGAGCGTCGCGGTCGGCCTTTCCGGAGGCTTCGGGCCCCTGTGGGTCGTGTTCGGAGGGCTTGTGGGAGTCGGGCTCATCGCCCTGTGGTACCACCGGCGCACGTCGCTGGTGGCATCCGGAGCGTCCCTGGCAGTGCCGCTGGTGGTGCTGGCCGCGTTTGCCGCGACCGTCTCGGGCAACGCGTTCGACATGACCTTCGTGTCGTTCCTCTGCCCCGCTGCCTATGCCGCGGCAGGAGCCGCAGTCGCGTCCATGTCGGTAGCCATCGGCAATCGGAAGGTGGCGGCCGCAGCGTGCGTCACGCTCCTGGCCCTGTTCGTGGCGTCGAACGCCTGGATGCTCCACGCGTACTACCGCTCCCCGGTCAAGCCGGTCCTCGGCGCGGACTTCCGGTCCGTGAGCCGGATGCTGGCTTCCGCCAATCCCGGGAAGGACGACATCCTGCTGTACCGCTACGACGAGTACTTCACGCACATGGCCTTCTACTCAGCGTACGAGCTCCAGCTCCCGCAGCTGGTCGCGGAGGTGGTCCCGCCGCACTCACGCGGTGTCCTGTTCGAGTACCTCCACCGCCTCAACGGCTGCTCCGACAGGCCGCGGGTCACCCCGGACCGTGTGCGCGACCTGGCGGACATGGAAGCCAGCAGAAGCACCGCTCGGGGCAGGCTCTTCGTCGTCCTCTCCTGCCCGCTGGGCTTCGGGGACTCCTCGGTCGAGACAGAAGCCGGTGCGATCCACCGGGCCCTGCCCGACTTCGCCACATGGGTGCAGGAAGCCGGCGTGCTCCGCTCCACGTGCGATCCGGTGGCCGCGCGCCTGTCGGGATTCACGCTGGTCCAGTTCCCCGGGGTGGTGGTGGCCTGGAAGGACGTTCAGGGACGCAGGGTCGCGGACGTTGCGGCCGAGATGCGAGCCGTGTTCGCGGCGCTGCCGGCACAGAGGCTGCGGCTTCAGCCCAGGTGACCCGGACCGCCCGTGGCAGGAGCGCATCCCGCGGAGGTCACGCCGCGGTGCACCGATTCCGGCCGTCGTTCTTGGACCGGTACAGCGCGCTGTCGGCAAGCGCCACCAGCTCCTCCACGGACTTCGTGTCCTTGGGGTAGGTGGAGATGCCGATGGACACGGTGACGGAGCGGCCCTTGCCCATCTCGTCGAACCGCATCTCCGCGATCTTCAGCCGCAAGCGCTCGGCCATGATCATGGCCCCGGCCGGATCCGTCTCCTCCAGGATGCACACGAACTCCTCGCCGCCGTTTCGGGCAGCGAAATCCACCTTGCGCATGGTCTTGGTCAGGCAGTTGGCTACCGCGCGAAGCACGACGTCTCCGACGGTATGGCCGAACTGGTCGTTGACAGACTTGAAGTGGTCGATGTCCAGGAACAGGAGCGACATCGGCTTCTGCGAACGGTCGCTGCGCTGGCTGGCTTCCAGCAGGCGGGCCGAGAATGCCCGGTGATTCGGGATCCCGGTCAGCGGGTCGGAGATGGCCATCCGCTCCAGCTCCTTGTTCGCTTCCGCGTTGAGGAGCGACACCGCGCAGTACTCGGCAAACAGCATGACCGGGCCCATGTCGTCCTTGACCACCTTCTTGCGCGCCTCGGCCAGCAGCAGGAATCCTACGGACTCGCCCTTGACGATGAGCGGGATGAGCGCACAGGTCTCGCCGTCCTCCAGCTCCAGCCCCACCGACGCTCCGAATGGCTGCGGCATGCGCCTTTCGAACGTGTAGTTGGGAGGAAGGCAGCACTTGGAGCGGCTGGCCAGCCCGCACAGCGTGTCCCTGGGGTCGAAGTGCTTGCCGAGCAGCGTGGTCGTCTGCTTGCGGTTCACTCCGACGATCTCGTACTCCGTGCCCGACGGTGATATGCGGTGGGCCAGCACCGCGGCCGAGAACGGCGCCAATGACACCGCGTAGCGGACGACGATCTCGTAGACCTGCTCGAACGTCCGGGCCGCGCCGAACTGCGCTGCCGCGTCGATCATCTGCCTCAAGTGCTCGGACACCAGCACCGCGGACTTGAGCCGCCTTTCGGTCTTGAGCGCGTCTTCGGCCATGTCCGCAAGCTTGCGCGCGATGACGTTGTCCGGGAGGAAGAACGGGTCCGGCCCCTCCTTGTCCATGACGAACGCTCCTGCGAGCTGCCCGCCCGCGGTCACCGGCACCGCAAGGACCGCGGAGACCGTGACCTTGCGCATGTAGATGGGCAACGTCTGCTGGGTGCCCGCGGCGTAGCGTATGGACACGATGTCCCGGGTCGCTTTGAGCGCGGTGAGGCGGCCCTCCTTGAGGGAGATGGTCGCATTGGAGAGGATCTCGGGCACGTCGGACAGGGTCTCCACGGGCACGAGGATGTCCTCCTTCTCGTCGTACCACGCGAACAGGGCGGTTCTGCACTTGAGGGATTTCTTGGCCAGGAGCAGCGCGTTGCGCACCAGCGCCTCGCTGCCCCCCACCGGCTCGTTGGGGAGGTCCGGGGCAGGATTCGGGGTGACCCCCTTGGTCAGCCGCTCACCGATCTGCAGGCGGGCCGTGACCTGCCGCCGGGTCAGCTTGTTCTGGGCCGCGACCATCGCGGTGATCCGGCCCCGCGCGACCAGCGGCACCACCGTGGCGGCCAAGGCCAGCGACAGCCCGGTGCCCACCGCTGTCCACGTGCCCGAGAGCCCGACAAAGACCCCGGCCGTCTCCCCGGCCGCAATGCACGCAAGGACCGCGGGCGAGTGGGAGCGCATGCCGAAGATGCCACCGGTGGTGAGCAGGAGCGCCAGAACGAGGTGCGCCCAGCCCGGCAGCGGCGCTCCGGAGAGCAGCTGCACCGAGTAGAACGCGGCCACCGCTGCCAGCAGGGGACCATGCGCCAGCAGGCTGCCCAGGGGAAGCCCGTCGCCGACCTCGCAGACCCTCCGCCAGGCCCTTCCCACACGCGTACTTTGCATCTGCCTGCGCGCACGCTCCATAGCATGCCATGGTAGGGCGCAAGCGCGGCCGCGTCAAAAAAGATCCCGGGGAAGTGGTGGGGCTTCCGGCAGGAGCGATTGACTAGTTGGACTGGAGCAGGACGTCGTCAATGAACGGCCCGACGCCCGAATTCCCCTGGCAGTCGACCGAAGCGAACCCGAACGCGATGCGCACGGTCTTGCCGGCCAGCGCGCTCACGTCCACCTGCACCGGGAACCACTCGTTGAGCGCGGCCTTCGGAACCGCGTAGTCGACCTTTGCCGCGGACATCGTGTCCGCCACCTGCACGGCCAGGAGGTCCGTGCCCATGCCGTTCTCGATGCCGAGGTAGACCATGAACGACAGGATCAACTTCTTGCCCGGGTCCGCCGCGGTCAGGACGAACGGCAGGCTCGTCGCGGTTCCAGACACGGGGGTGGCCGGATTGGGGCACGTGTAGTTGGTGCCGTTGTTGAAGTTGAGGGAGCAGTTATCCGACCAGTAGCCGGGCTTGGCAGGCGTGGCGTCCACGGCCCACCGGGTCAAACTGTTGTTGGGCACCGCGTTGATGGACCAGTTGGCGGCCTCGCTGCACACCATGCCGTCACCGTACGCGGGCACCGCCTTGTTGGCGAGGCTGATGGCGTCCACGAACCACCCCTTGCCGGTGTTGAAGTTCGCGTCAACCGAGTTGAATCGGTAGCGAATCCGGAACTTCATGCCCGCCATCTTCGAGAGGTCGACCCACTCGAACCGCCAGCCGAGCTGCCCGACCGCGTTGCTGAGCTGGCCCGCAGCGAGGCTGGTGACGAACGCGTCGGCCGAGGCTTCGAAGAACCGCTGGTCGAAGGAGTTCGAATTCTCCACCTGCGCCCAGGACCGGTAGACGATGGACACCTTCGTGCCCGGCACCACCGCGGTCATGTCGATGACCGGGGAAAGTGCGACGCCGGTCACCGTGGAATTGGGATTGGACTGGTAGTCCACGCCGTCGTTGAAGTTGAGGCTGGCGTCCCCCTCCAGCTTGCCCGGCGGGTTAGCCGTCGCGTCGATGGCCCAGGCAACGCCGCCGATGGGAGCGGAGAACTGCCATCCGAACGGGTTGTTCGATGCGAACGGCTCGGTCCACGCTGTGGCCGCGTCGATCTTCACCACCGGTCCCGCATAGACGTTCACGTCCTCGATGAACCAGCCTGCGCCCGCGTTCTTGACGTCGTCCACCGAGTCGAACCGGAAGCGCACCTGGAACTTCTGGCCCGCGAATGCGGAGAGGTCCACGGTCTCGATGAACCACTTGCCGAGGTTCGGCTTGTTCTCGAGCTGCACCTTGGCTGCCAGGGTGGCGAACCCGTCGGTGGATATCTCGATCCACCGCTGGTCGGTCTTGCCCGACAGGTCCTCGGTCGCATCGGTCCCGTTGTAGGAGTGGAAGGCCAGGGTGATGGACCCCTTGACCGCGGCGGCGTCGTACAGGAATGCCGACGTGGCCGTGCCCGCGCTCAGACCCGCGTAGTCCTTGCCGTTGTTGTAGTTCAGCGAACAGGCCCCGGTCAGCTTGGCGGGCACCGCGGGAGTGGCATCGAAGCCCCACCCGGTGTTGTTGACCTTGGGAGACAGGGTCCATGCCGGCTCGATGAGCAGGCAGTCCATGAGGTCGTAGCTCGGGACCGGCTTGGAAGCGCACAGCGGGTTGAACTTGAAGATGCACTCGCCGGTGGTGGGCTCGCACGAGTCGTTGGTGCACACGTTGTAGTCGTTGCAGACCTTGGCCGCTCCGGGCTGGCACTTCATGCTGGCGCACTTGTCACCCTGCGTGCACGCGTTGCCGTCGTCGCAGCCCAGGTTGTTGGCCGCGTACTGGCACCCGAGCGCGGGTTCGCACGTGTCGGTGGAGCAGACATTGCCGTCATCGCAGTTGACCACCGCGCCGACGCACTTCCCGCCCGTGCACGTGTCCTTCTCGGTGCACTTGCTGGCGTCGTCGCAGGGCGCGGTGTTGTTGACGTACACGCACCCGGTGGCGGGGTCGCAGGAATCGTTGGTGCACGGGTTCTTGTCGTCGCACACCGCGGCCACGCCAACGCACTTGCCCGCGGCACACGTGTCGCCCGTGGTGCAGGCGTTGCCGTCATCGCAGGGCAGCGTGTTGTTCGCGAACAGGCAGCCGGTCGCAGGATCGCAGGAGTCCGTGGTGCAGGGGTTCTTGTCGTCGCACGCAAGCGGAGCGCCGCTCTTGCAGGAGCCGTCCGTGCACACGTCCTTGGCGGTGCACGCGTTGCCGTCGTCGCAGGGCGCGCTGTTGTAGATGTACACGCACCCGAAGTCCGGGAGGCAGGAGTCGTCGGTGCACCCGTTCTTGTCGTCGCAGATCGGGGCCGGGCCGCCGACGCACTTGGTGTCCTTGCACGTGTCCTTGGTGGTGCACGCGTTCTTGTCGTCGCACGGCAGGTTGTTGGCCTTGAACTGGCAGCCCAGGGTCGGGTCGCAGGAGTCCGCGGTGCACACGTTGCCGTCGTCACAAACCGGCGCAGGGCCGGGAATGCACTTGCCCGCAGCGCAGGTATCCTTCTCCGTGCACTTGCTCCCGTCCTCGCACGGTGCGGTGTTGAACGGGTTGAAGCACCCCTTGACCGCGTCGCACAGGTCGTCGGTGCACGGGTCGTTGTCGCCGCAGTTCAGCGTGCCGGTGCCCTTGCAGACGCCCTGCGAGCAGGTGTCTCCCGTGGTGCACACGGTCCCGTCGTCGCACGGCTTGGTGTTGGGCGGGAAGTAGCAGCCGAGCCCCGGGTCGCACTTGTCTTCCGTGCACGGGTTGTTGTCGTTGCACTCCTTGCCGATGCCGACGCACTTGCCGGCCTGGCAGGAGTCGTTGCTGTTGCAGTTGTTGCCATCATCGCAGGCGGTCCCGTCGGTGACCGGGGCAAACACGCATCCGACGGCCGGGTCGCACGAGTCCTTGGTGCAGACGTTGACGTCGTCGCACACCAGCGTCTTGCCGCCCTGGCACTTCTTGGCCGAGCACTGCTCGCCCACGGTGCAGGCGTTGCCGTCGTCGCACGGGTTGCTGTTCGCGAGGTTCACGCAACCCGCCTCGGGTACGCAGCCGTCGGACGTGCACTCGTTCTTGTCATCGCAGTCCAGCAGGTTGCCGCCCACGCACTTCCCGTCCACGCAGGTGTCCGTCAAGGTGCACTTGCTGTTGTCCGAGCAGGGGGACGAGTTGTTGGTGTGCACGCATCCCTGCGCGGGGTCGCACGTGTCGTCCGTGCAGGGGTTGCCGTCGTCGCAGTTGAGCGGCGAACTACCGGTGCACTTGCCGGCCACGCAGGAGTCTACCGCGGTGCAGAAGTTGCCGTCGTCGCACGTCAGCTCGTTGGCCTTGTTGACGCAGCCGACCGCAGGGTCGCAGGAGTCGGACGTGCACGGGTTGTCGTCGTCGCAGTCGAGGCTCGGGCCACCGATGCACTGCCCTGCATCGCACACGTCCGGGCCGGTGCACTCGCTTCCGTCCGAGCAGGCGATGTCGCTCTGCTTGTGGCCGCACCCGGCCTGCGGGTCGCACGAATCCGCGGTGCAAGGATTGCCGTCGTCGCAGTCCAGCAGGTCGCCGCCGGCGCACTTGCCCTTGAGGCATGCATCCGACGTGGTGCAGAAGTTCTCGTCGTCGCACGGCTGGGTGTTGAACGTGGTGGTGCAGCCGACAGCCGGGTCGCAGAGGTCGTCGGTGCAGGGGTCGCCGTCGTTGCATCCCAGCTTCGGGCCGCCGAGGCACTGGCCCTGTCCGCACAGGTCGTCCACCGTGCACTCGTCGCCGTCGTCGCAGGGCACGCCGTCGGCAGGTGCGTGGCCGCAACCCGTCACGGGGTCGCACGTGTCGTCCGTGCAGGGGTTGTCGTCATCGCACTTCATCTCCGCGCCGGGGACGCACAGGCCGCCCATGCACGTGTCGTTCTCAGAGCACAGGTTGCCGTCGTCGCATGCGGCCGAGTTGAACTCCACCACGCAGCCGTCCGCCGGGTCGCACGTGTCGTCCGTGCAGGGGTTGCCGTCGTCGCAGAGGACCTCATCCGTCCCGACGCAAGCCCCCTGGACACAGTGGTCGCCCAGGGTGCACTGGTCGCCGTCGTCGCACTGGGCGTCCTCCGACGGGTCGGAGGTGCACAGGCCCGTGGCCGGATCGCAGGAGTCGTGGGTGCACGGGTTGCCATCGTCGCAGACTACGGGCTGGCCCGCGCATCCGTTCTCGGTGCAGACGTCCTCCACGGTGCAGGCATCCCCGTCGTCGCACGCGGCGCCCGGGGCGGGCGGGTGCTTGCAGCCGGCCTCGGAGTCGCACGTGTCCAGGCTGCACGGATCGCCGTCGTCGCAGTCCAGGCTCTCCGTGCCGACGCACTCGCCGTCCTGGCATTCGGAAGCCGTCGAGCAGACGTCCTCATCGGTGCACTGGGTGCCGTTCTCCACCGGAACCGGAGCGCACTCGCCCGAATCCGGCTGGCAGGTCGTGGTGGCGCACTCGCCGTCCTTGGACGTGTCGCACTTGATGACGCTGACCGGGTCCAGCACGCAGGAGCCGTCGGTGCACAGGAGCGTGCCGTTGCAGTAGTTCCCGTCCTCGAAGGGAGCGCAGTCGAGGTAGCTGGCGCACGCGCATGCATCGCCGCCCGTGCCCTCGCACTTGCCGTCCTTGCACGTGTCTCCCGTGGTGCAGCCGTTGCCGTCGTCGCATTCAACGCCGCTGACAGGCTCGAAGTTGCAGCCCGACTGCGGGTCGCAGGAGTCCTTGGTGCAGCCGTTCACGTCGTCACACACCGTGGCTTTGCCCGAGAGGCACTTCCCGGCCGCGCACTTGTCGTTGACCGTGCACAGGTCGCCGTCGTCGCACGCGTCGCCGTCCGACGCCACGGTCATCTCGCACGTGCCGGTAGCCGGCACGCACACGTTCTCCACGCACGGCTCCTTGGACAGAGGGCAGGTCACCACGGTCGCGGGGTCCACCTCGCAGAACCCGTCCACGCACCGCAGCGCCCCGTTGCACAGGTTGCCGTCATCCTTGGGCAGGCAGTCCACGTCCGTGGCGCACGCACACAGGTTCTCGGCGCCGAGACACTGTCCCTCGGTGCAGGCGTCGCCGACCGTGCACGCATTGTCGTCGTCGCAGGCCGCGGTGTTGAAGCTGGTCTGGCAGCCGAGCCCCTTCTCGCAGGAGTCGTCGGTGCAGGGGTTGCCGTCGTCGCAGGAGACCGCGTCTCCCGTGCACTGGCCCGCCTTGCACACACCGCCCAGCGTGCACGGGTCCATGGGGTCGCACCCCGTGCCGTCGGGCATGTTCTCCACCACGCACTGGGCCGTGGCCTTGTTGCAGTACAGCACCTCGCACTGCCCGACGCCATCCGGGTAGTACGCCGCACAATCGTCGTCCGTCTTGCAGCCCGGAAGCACGTCCGGGACGGTGTCGATGGGAACGTCCACCGGCCCGATGTCCTCGTCCGTGGCCCCGTCCACCGGGGGCACGTCAACGGGCGGAAGCTCGGTGCCCTGGTCCGCACTCAGATCCGCCGGGATGTCCCCGCCGTCCACCGTGATGGAGCTGTCCGTGGACCCGCCGCCGCACGCGGCAGCAAGGACCGTGATCATTGCCAGTGTCAACAGGTACGTACGTCTCATATGCGGCCTCCCGAAAAAGGTGTCACTCCGTAACCAAGTGGTGCGAATACTATCATGCACTTGGATCTTTGGGAAGATACTTATGCGCGGGGAGAAGTCAAGTTACGTGTGCGCGAGCTCCAACAACAGGTCGAAAACCGTTGAGGGCTCGGCCATGGCTCCCACGCCCTCCTCGCCACACGCAAGCACCCGGGACTGGGGCTCGGCAACAGCCAGCCGGTCCCCCAGGTCCCTGCGGAGCGTTGCGAGGTTCCTTTGCGTGGCGGGGTGCTGCCACATCCGAGTGTTCATGGCAGGCGCAATGACCACCGGCGTGGAAGCGGGAAGCGCCAGGAGCGTCGTGGAGAGCAGGTCGTCCGCGATGCCGCATGCCATCTTCGCCAGGAAGTTCGCGGTTGCCGGAGCCACCACCACCGTGTCCGCCCACACCCCCATTTCGATGTGCTCGATGGCCGCGTCGTCCCGGCGGGCGAACGGGTCCGTGGCACAGCGGTTCCCGGACAGCGCTTCCACGGACAGCGGGGTCACGAACTGCGTGGCATTGCTCGTCAGGATGCATCGCACCTGGCCGCCTGCCCGGACCACGAGCCGGACCAGCTCCAGGCAGCGGTAGGCAGCAATGCCGCCCGTGATGCCCAACAGGATCCTCCTGCCCGCAAGCCGCGGCGCGTCCGCTGCCGCGGCGGCCGAAACCCTCTTCCCCCGAGCCTTCATCAAGCGACCTCCTGTTCGAGCCAGTCCATCACCGACGCAGCCAGTCCCCGCCGGTCCGTCACGGGCAGAACCCTGCCGGAGCGCGACACCAGCGTCGCCACGTGCCCGTCGCTTCCCATGCCTTCCGCCAGGTTGGCCACGGCAAACGCCGCGCCGACCCGGCCAAGCGTCGCGGTGGCGCGGCGCACCAGATCCTCCTGCGTGACCCCCGCTTCCAGCTTGAAGACCACCAGCCGCGCATCCGGAGCCAGCTGCCGCAGCCGGTCGACGACCTTCGGGGTCGGCACCAGGCGGAGCGTGAGCTCCGGGTGCGTCGAGGGGATCTTGCCGGGCACCGGCTGCACCGTGTAGTCCGCGACCGCGGCGGCCGCCACGATCGCGTCGAACCGCACCTTGGCGACCAGCTCCTCGATCCGTGCAAGCAGGTCCGACGTTGAGCCGTACTCACGTTCCACGAGGATCCCCGTAGCGCGCGCCCACGCCGCGGGCAGCACGCTGCCCGCACCGGACAGGAGGTAGGTCGTGTGGTACCTGCGTACCGCTTCCTCCGCGATGAGCGCCCCGGTGCGGCCGGTGCTGGCGTTGCCAATGTGGCGGACCGCATCGATGGGCTCCCGCGTTCCGCCCGATGTGATGAGGATGCGCACGACGCCTCCTTCCGTATTCCTTAATACGCCATCCCGTGGCGGCAGGCAACGGAAGGCGTCGGTTCGGGTGCGATCGTGGCTGTGGCAGATTGGCAGGAGCCGCTCTG
>Ga0233425_10005672_pt1 | contig 19434 bp, 19 predicted proteins | sample Watercolumn_Towu_2_FD_181712 | JGI IMG/M metagenome (GOLD analysis project Ga0233425, IMG submission 181712) | Freshwater microbial communities from Lake Towuti, South Sulawesi, Indonesia - Watercolumn_Towuti2014_140_MG | ecosystem: Environmental > Aquatic > Freshwater > Lake | place... | reverse complement strand
GCGAACCCTCCATCCGCACGATCGGCGGCGCGATCGTGCTGACCGCGGGCCTCGTGGGCATGGCCATCCTGATCCGCGCCACCGCCGTCTTCAGCGCCGGCGAGGTGTATTTCTGGATCTTCGCCGTCGTGGCGATCGCCTCCTCGCTGCGCGTGATCAGCCATCCCAAGCCGGTCTACAGCGCGCTGTATTTCGTGCTGACGGTTCTGGCCAGCGCAGGCCTCTTCATCCTCCTCTGGGCCCAGTTCATGGCCGCGGCGCTGGTCCTCATCTACGCCGGCGCGATCCTCATCACCTACGTCTTTGTCATCATGCTCGCGCAACAGGCGGCTACCGGCGCTGCCGGCGACGTGGGCGGGGCCGAGTACGACACGACCAGCCGCGAGCCGCTGGCCGCGTCGGCGGCCGGTTTCCTGCTGATGGCGCTGGTGCTGATCGTGATCTTCGACAAGGGCCAGGCCATCGCGCCGGCCGGCGGCGGCCCCGCCGCCGCCCAGGCCAGCACCACCGTCGATCTGGCGGCCCATTTGTTTCAGGACCAGGTGCTCAACCTTGAACTGGCGGGCCTGATCCTCGCTCTGGCGATGGTCGGGGCGATCGTCGTGGCCAGACGCCGCGTCCGGTCCGAGGCACCCCTCGCGGCCGCGACGCCTTCGGGCCCCGGCGAGGACGACCCGCACACGATACCCGTGGAAGGAACGACCAACCCCAGGGCCAAGGCGTGGCCCGAGCAGTAGAGAGGACACGTGAAGACGTGAGACGTGAAACGTGAAGACGGCCGGCGGAACCCGCCCTGTTGTCTCTTCACGTTTCACGTATTCACGTATCACCGGCTTACCAGGCGCAGGGACCTGACCATGCAGGATGCGGTGCTCGTCAAATATCTCGCCGTCGGCGCGATCATGTTTGTGATCGGGCTGATCGGCTTTATGACGCGCCGCAATCTCATCGTGTTGTTCCTGTCTACCGAACTGATGTTCCAGGGCGTCGCGATCAACCTCATCGCGTTCGGCTGGCACCACGGTAACCTGGCCGGACAGGCGTTCGTGATCTTTCTTCTGGTGATCGCGGCGGCCGAGGCATCGCTGGCCCTGGCCCTGGTTGTGCTGCTTTTCCGGCGAAAGAACACGCTGGACGCGGAGGCGTGGAAGGAGTTGAGAGGATAGGGATTTTGGATTGCTGATTTTGGATTTTGGATTGAGCGCGTGGGTCGCGGTCTCCAATCCAAAATCCAAACTCCAAACTCCAAAATGACGTGCTGGCAATGCAGAACCTGTTTCCCGTCCAATACTCCTGGCTCATCCCCCTGCTGCCGCTGGTCGGCGCGGCCGCGGCGGGGTTCGCCGGTGCGCGCTGGCTGAGGGACCGCTCCCACTGGCCGGTCTGGATCGGCGTGGGCGCCAGCGCCGTCCTGAGCGTCTGGATGCTCGTGGGCATGCTGCGGCTCTGGCACGACGGGCACATCCTCTCGGCCCATCCCCACTGGTTCACGTGGATCCGGGCGGGCGACTTTGTCGTCGACGCCGGCGCCTTCATCGATCCCCTGACGGCCGTCATGCTCTGCGTCGTCACGGTCGTGGGCTTCTTCATCTGCGTGTTCGCCAGGGGCTACATGGCCGGCGAGGAGGGCTACTTCCGCTTCTTCGCCTACATGGGCCTGTTCATATTCGCCATGACGTGCCTGGTCATGGCCGACAACTTCGTCATGCTCTACCTGGGCTGGGAGGGCGTGGGCCTCTGCTCCTACCTGCTCATCGGCTACTACTACCATCGCCCCGCGGCCGTCGACGCCGCCAAAAAGGCGTTCATCGTCAACCGGATCGGCGACTTCGGCTTCGCCCTGGGGATCATGCTGATCTTCTTCGTGTTCGGGACGGTCAGCTATTTCGGCGCCGGCGGCATCTCGGGCCCGCTCACGCCGCTGTCGGCCGCTTCGCCGATCATCCGGTTCGCGCCCACGGTCGAACTCTACAAGGACCTGATCCCCATCATCCCCTTCCTGCTCATGGTCGGCGCCTTCGGCAAGAGCGCGCAAGTACCGCTGTATGTGTGGCTGCCCGACGCGATGGAAGGCCCCACGCCCGTGAGCGCCCTCATCCACGCCGCGACGATGGTGACGGCCGGCGTCTACATGATCGCGCGGTGCGGCGTGCTGTTCATGACCAGCCACACGGCCATGATCGCCGTCGCCACGGTGGGCACGCTCACGGCGCTGTGGGCGGCGGTCATCGCGCTGAGGCAGTTCGACCTCAAGCGCGTCTTCGCGTATTCGACGATCAGCCAACTGGGCTACATGTTCGCCGGGGTGGGACTGCTTGCCCCGGTGGCCGGCGTCTTCCACCTGGTCACGCACGCGTTTTTCAAGGCCCTGCTGTTCCTGGCCAGCGGCGTGGTGATGCACGCCATGCTGGGCGTTCTGGACATGCGGAAGATGAGCGGCCTGCGACACGTCATGCCGTGGACGCACGGTCTGATGCTCATCGGGTGCCTGGCCTTGGCGGGCGTGCCGCCGTTTGCGGGATTCTTCTCCAAGGACGAGATCCTCCACGCGGCGTTCGCCGAGAACTTTTCCATCGGGCTGGTGCTGCTGCTGACCGCGTTTCTGACGGCGTACTACACGTTCCGGCTCTATTTCCGCGTGTTCTGGGGCCCCGAGCAGATCCCCCAACCCGAGCCGGCCCCCGACCACGATGCCCACGCCGCCCCCGGCCACGAGACGCCCCACCAGCGCGAGCCCCGCATCATGATCGTGCCGCTGGTCGTCCTGGCCGTCGGCGCGACGGTGGCCGGCTGGCTCAACTACCCGCCGCGCGCCAACGACCTGGGAAGCTTCCTGGGCGAAAGCCCGTCCCTGCGGCAAAGCTACTTCGCCGCGCAGGAACTGGGACCCGTCGCCCCCCGGCCGTTTGGCCTGCACACCGGCCCCGCCCAGCCCAGCGTCTCGCTCATGTTCATCAGCACGCTGGTGGCCCTGGCGGGCATCGCTCTGGCCTATCGGCTCCATTATCGCAACCGCATGGCGGCCCAGCGCCTGGCCGATGCCCTCGAACCGCTGACGGGCCTGATTGAGGCGAAATTCCGGGTCGACGAGATCTACGAGCGCGCGATCGTCGAGCCGCTCCGGAAACTCGGAAGGCTCTGCTTCGCGGTGGACCGCTTCGTGATCGACGCCCTGATCTTCGTGGTGGCCCTCGTCCCGCAAGCGCTGGGCCTGACGCTCAAGCTCTCGACGCAGCGCGGATCGCTGCAAGGTTATGCGCTGACGATGGTCATCGGCCTGGCCATCGTCCTGGCGCTGGTGCTCTGGTGATGGACGACCTGCTGATCCTCATCCTCCTGCTTCCCCTGCTGGGCGCCGTGATCGGCGCGCTGCTCCCCAGCGACCGCGCCGCGCGGATCTGGGCGCTGGTGGCCAGCGGCGCGACCTTCCTGGCCGCGGTGGCGATGACGGCCGACTTCCTCCAGACCGGCCGGCCCCTCCGCGTGGGCCCGGAGCCGGGAATCCCGTCGAGCCTCAGCCTGCCGGCCATCGGCTTCTCCATCAGCCTCAGCGCCGACTCGATCAGCATCTGGCTGGTCCTGCTGACGGCGTTCCTGACCGTGCTGGCGATCGCGTCGAGCTTCGAGTCGATCCGCGATCGCCAGCGCGAGTACTACGCCTGGATGCTCGCGCTGCTGGGAGCCATGAACGGCGTGTTCGTCGCGCGCGACCTCTTGCTCTTCTACATCTTCTTCGAGCTGACGCTGGTGCCGATGTTCTTCATCATCGGCATCTGGGGCGGGCCCCAGCGGCGGGCCGCCGCCGGGAGGTTCTTTCTCTTCACCTTCACCGGGTCGATCTTCACGCTGGCCGCCGTCATCTATCTGGGCCTCCACGCGGGTTCGTTCGGCCGGCCGTCGTTCGACATGGGCGACGTCGTGCGCTACGGCCAGTCGCTGGGCGAATCCACGCGATGGTGGCTGCTCCTGGGCCTGCTGGCCGGCTTCGCGGTCAAGGTTCCGCTGATACCGCTGCACACGTGGCTGCCCCTGGCTCACACCGAGGCCCCGACCGCCGGCTCGGTGATCCTGGCCGGCGTGCTCCTGAAACTGGGGACCTACGGCCTGCTGCGGCTGGCCGTTCCCATCGGACTGGTCGGCGCGGGCGACTACATCGGCCCCATGCTCAAGCTCATCGGCGCGATCTGCGTGATCGGCATCCTCTACGGCGCGCTGTGCGCCTGGGTGCAGCGCGACATCAAGAAGCTGGTAGCGTATTCGTCGGTGTCGCACCTGGGCTTCTGCGTGCTGGGGCTGGTGGCGCTCAACGACGCGGGCATGCAGGGGTCGGTGCTGTACATGATCAACCACGGACTGTCGACCGGCGCGCTGTTCCTGGTCGTCGGCATGATCTACGACCGCTATCACACCCGCGACATTGAGGAGCTCTCGGGCCTGGCCCGCGCCATGCCCAGACTCGCTTTCTTCTTCGTGCTCTTTGCGCTGTCGAGCATCGGCTTGCCCGGGCTCAACGGTTTTGTCAGCGAGTTTCTCACCGTGCTGGGCGCGTTTACGTCGAGCAAGCTGGGCATGGGATTCGGCGTGCTGGCCGCGCTGGGTGTGATCCTCGGCGCGGTGTACATGCTGCACATGGTCGCCAAGGTGATCTGGGGGCCGCTCAAAGTGCCCGACGCACACAGCCCCACCGACGCCTCTCCCGGCATTCCGGCCCTTTCTCCCTCTCCCGGTACTCCGGGAGAGGGTCGGGGTGAGGGCTCCGGGAGTGACGAAGGTCGGGGCCAGCGCTCCCACCCCCCTCGCAACGACATCAACGCTCGCGAGATGGCCATCCTCTCGCCCATCGCCATCGCCGTGGTCATTCTGGGCCTTTGGCCAAACCCCGTGCTCAAGAGCCTCGACCAGCCGCTCAAGGACCTGCGACAACCGGCGAAGATCGTGCAACCCGTCGTCAATCCACAACCGAGAATCCAGAATTCCCCGTGACCTGTTCCCTGGTCCATCTTCTCCTGCCCGAGGTCGTGCTGACGGTTGCGGCCTGCGCCCTCTTCTTTGTGGGCGCGATGTCCAAGGGCGTCGCCCGCCGAGCCGCGCCGTCGATCGCCCTGGGCGGACTCATCGCGGCGCTGATCGCGCTGATCTTCTTCTCGCCCTCCCCGACCGACAGCCCGACGCTCGTCGTCAGCGACTCGACCGGTTCGGTCCGCCTCACCCAGCTCTCAACCTTCATCAAGACGCTGGCCGGCCTGGTGGGCGTCGTCCTGCTGCTGTTGGCCTGGCCGACCGATCCCGATGGGCGGTCCAGCCGTTCGCTCCACCTGGGCGAGGACGGCGGCGAGTTCTTCGGCCTGGCGCTCCTGTCGATCTGCGGCGTCATGCTCGTGGCCGGCGCCAACGACATCATCCTGCTCTTCCTGGCCCTGGAACTGGTGAGCATCCCGACCTACGTGATGGTCTCGATCTCCCGCCCGCTGCCCCAGTCGCAGGAGGCGGGCGTCAAGTACTTCTTCCTGGGGGCGATGGCCGCGGCCCTGATGCTCTTTGGCTTGAGCTATCTCTACGGCACGACCGGATCGACCAAGCTCACCGCGATCACCTCGGTCTTCCAGGCCCCCGGCGCCACGCTCACCCCCTGGCAGCTCCTGGGCATCGTGGTACTCGTCGGCGCGCTGGCCTTCAAGATCGCCGCCGTCCCCCTCCACTTCTACGTGGGCGACGTTTATGAAGGCGCGGCCACCCCCGTCACCGCGTTCCTCGCCTTCGTGCCCAAGACCGCCGGCTTCGTGGCGCTGGTCAAGGTGCTGGGGGCGGTCGGCGGACTCCAGATGCGCTTCGGCCCAGAACTCAGCGGCCTGCTCTGGGTCCTTGCCGTGGCGACGATGAGCGTGGGCAACGTGCTAGCGCTCCTGCAACGGAACGTCAAGCGCGTGCTGGCGTACAGCTCCGTGGCCCACAGCGGCTACATGCTCGTGGGGCTGGCCGTCCTCACCGGCGCGGGCGCGCTGGACGTGCGGCGCGAGGCGCTGGTGGGCCTGCTCTTCTACCTGGCCGCCTACGGAATCATGAACGCCGGCGCGTTCGGCGTCCTGATGATGCTGCCGGCCAAGCCGCGCATCTGGGGCGAATCGCCCCCGCCCTACACCACGGCCGAGACCTACGACGATCTGGTCGGTCAGGGACGCCGGCATCCGGGGCTGGGCCTGCTCATGGCGATCGCCTGTTTCTCGCTCATCGGGCTGCCCCTGACCGTGGGATTCATGGGCAAACTGTTCCTCATCGCGCCGGCGCTCAAGGCAGGCTCGGAGGCGATGACTTGGCTGGCCATCCTGACCCTCGTCAATGCCGCCATCTCGGCCGCCTACTACCTGCGGATCGTCGGGGCGATGTTCCTGCGCGATGAGGTCGGCGAAGCCCAGGCGCCGAGCGAGCCGTCGACCAAGCCCGTGCCCCTCCTGGCCGCCGTCGTCCTGTCGGGCGCGGCCACGCTCCTGCTGGGGATGCCTCCGGGGACGAACCTTCTGGCCAACACCTCGACGATGAGCGCGACCATCGACACCGCGCGCATCGAGCCAATCCTGACGACGCGGCCGGCGAAGTGACCGTCCGCATCACGCCGCCCGCCACCCCTCCAGCATCCGGTCCATCACCCAGCTCGTCCGCGCCCCCGACTCGCCCGTCGATTCGCAGCGGCCTTGGCCGTTCAGGTCGTCGACGATGCTCTGGATCATCGGCTGCTGGATGTGCGGCGGGTGGGCGATGGCCAACTCCTCGACTTTGCCGGCGCGCTCGACGCGAACGCTCTCCGATCCGAACGTGCTGAATCGGATCCGTCCCTCGGCGCCGACGATCTCGTTCATCTCGTGGCTTGCGCCGGCCGAGAAACACCATACGCCGTTGCCCAGCGCCCCCGACTCGTGCCGCCAGGAGCCGGCGACGATGTCCTCGGCCCGATAGAGCCCGGCCTGGTTGGCCGCGTGGCCCTCCACGCGGTCGATGGGGCCCAGCAGGAAATCGAGCAGGTCGAGCGTGTGCGAGCCGACGTCGAGGAACCGCCCCGCCCCGGCCAGTTCGGGAATCACCCGCCACGGCAGCGTCGCCGGATTGTATTCGCCGCTCTCGGGCGGTTGATAATGGACGACGCTGACGAGCCGAGCCGCGCCGATCGCGCCCGAGTCCAGCAGCTCCTTGACCTTCAGAAACCGCGGCAGCGCCCGGCGATAGTAGGCCACGAACAACTTCACGCCCGCCGACGCGCACGCCCCGATCATGCGCCGACACTCATCGTGGTCGCGGGCCATGGGCTTTTCCACGTAGACCGGCTTGCCCGCCCTGGCCGCGCGCAGGGTGTAGTCGCAGTGGAACGCCGGCGGGGTTGCCACGTAGACCGCATCAACCTCGCGGTCTGCGATAAGATGGTCGGCGTCGTCGTACCAGCTCGCCACGCCGTGCCGGCGCGCATAGTCGGCGGCCTTGGCTCCGTCGCGCCGCATGACGGCGGCCAGCGCGCTGTTGCGGGCGAGTTGGAATCCCGGCCCGCTCTTGACCTCGGTGACGTTGCCGCAGCCGATGATGCCCCAGCGGATGGTCTTCATGCCACGCGAGCATACCACGGCCGCGCGTCGGCCGCAGCGACGCGATCGCCGGCCGTTCGACGCTGCGCTTCAGGCGACGGGTGCCGCCTTGAGCTTCTCGATCACGGCGTCGATCGTCCTCAGACGCTTCTGAAGTTCATCGTGGACGTGCGAGCGGAACGTGTGCCGGATTTCCACCGGCAGATCGCGCCGCTCGGATTCCAGAAGCTCCAGGACCAGACCCCATTCTTCGTCGGTGAGCTGAGGTTGCTCGCTCATGGCACACCTCCGTAGTAGCACGTCCTCCTGCCCTGGATTATACAACGCCGGGCGGCCCACCTGCGAGGAAAAACGGGCGGACGTGGAACGTGAAGACGTGAAGCGTGAAACGTGAGGGGGACAGTCGTCACGTCTGGCGGTTCACGTTTCAGCCCCCCCGCGTTCACATCGGCTCTGCGCCAACCGTCTGGTCGTACACCGTCAGCAGCTTTTCCTTGTCGAAGATCATTTCCTGCCGCGTCAGGCCCACCAGATCCTGGATGCTCGTCAGTTCGATGGCGTCCACGGGGCAGGCCTCCTCGCACATCCCGCAGTAGATGCAGCGCAGTTCGTCGATGTCGAACTTCACCGGGTATTTCTCGCGGTCGGGCCAGGGGCTTTCGCCCGCCTCGATGTGGATGCAGTTGGCCGGGCAGGCGGTCGAGCACATGAAGCACGCGACGCACTTGACTCTTCCTGTCTCGTCGCGGTTGAGGCGATGCACGCCGCGATAGGTCGGCCGGTTGACGCCCCCCTGCGCGACGCTCAAGTCCTCGCGCCGCTCCTCGGGATACTGCACGACGCGGTCCTTGCCCGCCAGCGTGCGCAGCATGTGCCGGAGCGTCGTGCCCAGCCCGGCCAGCACCTGCGGCAGATAGAACTGGTCGGCCAGGGAAAGCTTGGGCTCCGAAAGCTCGATGATGTCGGAGGGTTTCATGCGCCCGTTCCCTGAAAGAGATCCAACAAATCATGCGGGAGCGGATCAAAGAACAGCTCGGGTAGTTCCCATTCCCCTTTGAGCCACCCTATCGGGCGCGGCTGCGCTCGTTGTGGCGCAGCGGTCTCGACCTTCTCGCGAGAGGTGCGCATCATCGACTCGATGGCGGCCACCACCGGCTCGGGCAGGTCGCTGACGTCGATCGTGCGGCACATGCGGCTGATTATACGGTGCGCCGTGCCGGGCGTCACGAGCGTTTCAAAGGTGAGGAGGGTCAGTGGTTCCTGGGCGGCGCTTGTGTTCCCTCCCACGGGCCGACAACATCAACGAACGATTGGCTCAGTGCGAAGGCTGAGTTCTGTGCTCTGATATCGGATCGACTCGCAGTGTTGAGCAGGGGAACAACCACATGTCCCGGCAACCCACCCACGTCGCTTGCGACCACATCAAGTCGCAGCCGGGCAAACTCGGCCACTCTGATACGGACGACGAAGTAGTCCCTGTTGCGGTAGCCGCCTCTGGCCACGCTTCGAGCATCAACCAGAATCTCCCGGTACAGCGAGATACCGCCAACATCCCTTTGCTGGGGCCTGAACGCGTCGTCTCTCAGTGCGCGCGTCTGCGGATTCCACCAATTCGATTGCCTGGAAACTCGACGGAGCAGGATTTCGTTGTCCCCAATCGGCAAGCCTCCCTCGGGCGTTGCTGACCGACTACGAGCCTGGTCCCCTTCGCCGGTCATCGCATCAGTGGCCGTAGCGGTTGGTCATCGGGGACATGAGCCTACCATTGCAGAAAACCTTGAATTCGGAACGACCCGATGGATCAATCTCCAGCTTGATTCGATCGTGTCCGCGATCCCAGGCGACAACGACGCCCCCATCGCCGGCGGCGTAGACCGCCGTAGGGGCCGGAACCTGTCGCCGGAGAGCTTCGACGGCGTTGACGACAGCCCGCATCGCCTGCGGAGTTGGCCCAACAACGCCTTCGTCCAACGGCTCGCCCTGGATCCGGCCGAGTTCGATGATCTGGTGGTCGATGACTCCTTCCCAGGAATCATTCTCGTCGCGCTGAGCGGCAGATAGCGCGTCAGCCCGGCCGGTCCCTGAGATCGGCACGACAACCCCATGGACCAACAGCGAGGATGTCTCAATCGTGCTCATCAATGCGTCCCCAATAGATCCGTGCCCCCTTTGAAACCAGACGATCAAAGCTCTGCACGATGCATTCGTGTCCCAACTCGATGCCCTGCAGCAAACCAGCCTCAGACTGATCGTCGCCAACTGGTCCGCGGGCCGTCAACTTCAGCAACAAGGCATCCGTTCCGGCCGGCCCACCGATGCGGACGTTTCGCAGTTCCACGTGCAGCCGCCCTCGGTTGCCAAGTAGAGCGTACTTACACTCGACGCCGATGCCTTCCAAGGCCGACACATGGAGCGCAACCGGCGGAATCCCGCTCCCCGGGAAAAGGCCGGCCCAGTCCTCGGTGGTCTTCCACACCGTCCCGGCCGGTATATGGTTGACGTACGTCACTTCCCACTGGTTCAGCCGGAGAGCCCCCAGATCGTACTCCTGCACGTAATGACGGAAGGCGCCGAGCCAGCGGAAGAACTCCGGCCGTATCGCCCGGTCACGCGGGTAATCGTTGCCTTTTCGCGTCCAGTTCAGGACCACTCGGTCGTTCTGGACTTGCAGCATCCGATCCTGATCCTTGTTCTGAAGCTGCAGTCGCATCGGCGCAATCTCGGCAAGGCGCAACTGGATGCGCCCGACAAGGTCCCACACGCGTTCCTGGCCGAACCGCTCGAACGCTGATTCAATGGGAGCGGCGACCGAGCACTGGGGCCACTCGTGTCGGACTGTGTGCCAGAAAGCGCCGAGGTGGGCGGCGTTCAATCTCTCCAGCGGATCGAACTGCGCGCTATAGACAGTCTCGACCACCGGCGGCCGCTCGTAATGGACCTTGTGGTCTTCAGGCATCACGTTTCTCGTCCATGATTATATCGGCACATAGCCGCAGGTGCTACGCACGCCGGTCCATAGTCGCTATGGCGCGGGTCGCGGATGCAAACCTGCTCCCCTGGACCACGATCCGCCGGTTCGTCGGCGGTGGCGCGGGCAACAGGCGGCTGATGAGCATCGCCACGGCCAAGAGAGCCACGTTCACCGCCAGCAGCACCAGCGCCATCGTGCCGCCGACCTGCATGTTGGCGCGGCGCGGCCCAAACGCCCACACCACGATCGCCGTCGCCAGCAATGCCGCCAGCGACAGCGGGATCATTCCCCGCCAGGCCATCAGCATAAGCTGGTCGAACCGGAACCGCGGCAGGCTCCAGCGCACCCACATGAAGACGAAAATCACCAGCATCGTCTTGGCGAAGAAAACGCCGGAGCGAAGGATGGCGATCCAGATCGAATCCGTGACGGCCGGATTGGCCGGATCGACGGAACCGGTCAGCCCGGGGAAATGCCACCCGCCAAAGAACAGCGCCACGCACACCGCGCTGGTCGTGATCATCGCGGCGTACTCGGCCAGCAGGAAGAACCCGAACCGCATCGAGCTGTATTCGGTGTGATATCCGCCCACCAGTTCCTGCTCGCACTCGGCCAGGTCGAACGGCAGCCGGTTGGCCTCGGCGTGGATGCAAACCAGGAACAGCACAAACGCCAGCGGCTGGGCGAAGGCGTTCCACGCCGGCACGATGCCCAGCCACGAATGGGCTTGCTTCTGGACCAGTTCGCCCAAGTCCAGCGTGCCATACATCACGACGATGCACAAGAGAGCCAGGCCCAGCGGGATTTCGTAGGAGATCATCTGGGCGGCCGCGCGCAGCCCGCCCAGGAACGAATACTTGTTGTTGCTCGCCCAGCCGCCCACGACCACGCCATACACGCCCAACGACAGCACGGCGATGACAAAAAGCACGCCGATGTCGAGACTGGCGATCTGGAAAGGCCAGCGATAGGTGACGCCGACCGTCGTGACTTTCAGTGTGTCGGGTTGGCCGCTCCATGACACCGCAAAATCCAGCACTGCGTTGGAAGGAATCACCTTCGCCGCTTCCGCCTCGGCGCGTTTTTGCTCCTGGTCCGGTATCTGACGGAAAAACGCCAGCGGCGGCGAGAGCGCGGGGACTCCCGCATACGTCTCCACGATTCGGGGCTCAGGTCCGGTTACGTCCACTTTGGCGGTGCGGCGCACCCATCCTCCCCACGGCACGACGGCGATGGAGAGAATGGCCACGACCATGATGACGGCCGGGGCGATGGTGAAGAGCCGCCGGTCCGTCCTGGCCGGGCGGTAATCCTCCTTGACGAGCATCTTCAGGCCATCGGCGATGGGCTGGAGCAGCCCGGCCGGCCCGACGCGATTGGGCCCGACGCGGTCCTGCACCCACGAGGCCACCTTGCGCTCAAGCAGAATCAGGTACGCCACCTTGCCCAGCACAACGGCGACGACCACGGCGGCCAGGATGGCCCAGGGATGATTGGCGAGCCAGTCGATCATGGATAGAGCTGCATCGGCGCACCCACGTCAGACCAAACGGCCTATCCGTCAAGGGGCCCGTCGCGAGAGAATCCTCACTCCGCTGGCCGGCATGGCAGCCAGGTATTCCAACGCCTGGTCGTACTGCGATGCGAACTGGCGGGCCTCCAGAAACTCGGGAACCTTGCCGTCGGGGAAGAAGTATGGCGCGTCGGAGATGAGAGTGGCCGCGTACTCCTGGATGTCCAGATCGCGCAACTTCGAATCGGAACGAGCATTGTCCCGGATCCGAAGCAGGATCTGCTCGGCCGATCCGCGGCGCGTCTTGCCGCCGATCCACACGGTATAGGTCGGGGTCGCCAGCGCTTGTTCAGACATGACCATGCCTCCGGAGTTTACCGATCCAATTATGCACCGCCTCCCTGGCATCGTCCACACCAACGTAGCCGTACAGGCGAAACCGATCGGGATGCTCTTCCACAAAGGAACTGAGCATCCGGGACAGCCGCCAGCCGGACCCGGCCGGGTCTTCATACAGAATCAGACAGAGAGTGCCGTAGTCGGCGGCACGCTCAATTTCCATCAGGGCGCCCGAATACTCGGACAACTCAAAAACCGCCAGGCGACAGGCGTGAAGCAGGTACAGCGCGTCGTGGTGTATTTCCTTGTCCGGGTTCTGGACCTGATACTCAGCCGCCAGGATGGGGTCCAGTTTTTCGGCCACTATCGCGCCCCGGACGTGGTCCAGCATCTGGCGGGGAGCGGTGGCACGCCTCCTGCCGACAGACCCATGGGGAAGTGGGGCGGAACGGTAACTCCCGCCCACGAACACACGAGTCCGGTATGAGCCGGGCAAGCGAGAGGGACTCTTGTTTGTGCGGATCGCCACGGCCCCATCCTCCCGTCACAGCTCCACAAACTCAAACGCCGGTTCCTGCGCATCGGCCGCCGGAATGCTCACCGACGTGAACGGCTCGCCCATCTCGCGCCGCACGTCGGCCGCGTTATAGAGACCGGTGCGCCCCAGCAGGCGATGATAGACTTCCCCCTCGCGCATCGCGCCCTCGGGCGGGGGCACCGCCGCCTCGAACGCCTGAATCCGGCCGGCGAAGTTCTCCCAGCAGCCATCCTTCTCGGCCCACGCGGCCGCCGGCATCAGCACATCGGCGCTGTCCGCGATCGGGCTGGGCAGGATGTCCTGCACGACCTTGATTCCGCGCTTGAACTGGGCGGGCACGTCCTTGGGCAGCCAGCTCGACAGATATCCGCCGACGATCCACCCGGCCAGAAGCTTCTTGGTCTCCGGCCTGGCGGGTTTCACAAACTCCTCCCACCCAATCGTCGGGCCGCCGTGCATCGCCATGACGCGCCGCACCCCGGCCGCGTTGGGGGCCTTCTCGGCCCTGATGCGGAAGGTTTCCCTCTTCGTCAGGTAATGCCTGAAGACTTCGTCCTCCCCAACCGACGGCACGGGCCCGGGCACCACCACCGCCTGCGCATCCAGCGAGCGGATCAGTGTGATGGCCAGGTGCGCCTCCTCGCACGCCATCATGGGCGAGAGGACCATGTAAAGACTCCCGACCCCTTTCTCGCGGACGACGCCCGCCAGCAGCGATCGCGCCGCGTCCAGGGCCTTGTCCGGCGATGTGGGAGTCTGCGTGCCGTACTGCATGCGCCGGGGGCCGCTCAGCCGCTTCTCGTCGCGCAGCACCTGATGGCTGTAGCGCGTATCGTCGCTGATCCACCAGGCGTTCACCTGGGCGTTGTAGCGCGGCTTGATGCGCCAGACGATGCCGTCGTTGTGCTCGAGCCAAATGTTCTCGCCGCCGCTGTCGGCCGGGGAGATCGAGGCGGCTCGCGCCAGCAGCCACACGCGCTGCTTGAAGAGAAACTCCTTGTCCAGAAGCGCGCCCACCGGGCACAGGTCCACGACGTTGCCCGACAGTCTGTTGTCCAGCGGCCTGCCCGGGAAAATGTCGATCTCCTCCTTGTCGCCCCGGCCGCTGACCATCAGCTCGCATCCGCCCGACACCTCGCGCGTGAAGCGCACGCATCGCGTACACATGATGCAGCGGTCGTTGTAGAGCAGCACGTGCAGCCCCACGTCCTTCTTGGGCTTCTTCTGCTTGTCCTCCTCGAAGCGCGACTGGGCCCGGCCGTACTGGTACGAATAGTCCTGCAAGAGGCATTCGCCGGCCTGGTCGCACACGGGACAGTCCAGCGGGTGGTTGACCAGCAGGTACTCCATCACCGCTTTCTGGTTGGCGACCACTTTGGGCGTGCTTGTGTGGACCACCATCCCGTCGCGCACGGGCGTCTGGCACGACGGCACGAGCTTGGGAATCCCTTCCACCTCGACCAGGCAGATCCGGCACGACGCCGGGATCGACAACCCCGCGTGATAGCAGTAGTGCGGCAGCATGACGCCAGCATCGATGCATGCCTGGAGGATCATCTGGCGATCCCTGCACTCGATGGGCTTGCCGTCGACGGTGATGCGGGTCATGCGGCCACCTTCGCCCGGGACGGCCGACGGGATGTCGATCGGCCGATCTTGCGGCCGGCGATCGTGGCGCCGCGGTTCATCCACGCCGGTGGCCGATGGTACTTGGGGTCGGTCGCCCAGGTGATAGCCTTACCCGTGGCCAGCCAGTAGACGATGTCCGGGCAGAAATCCGCGCCGTTGGGCCAGACGAGCGTTCTGCACTCGGGGTCGGCCTGGGCTTGCGTGAACAGGCTCACGTCGCGCAGCTCGCCGACCACCCCGCGCGCGCCGCGCAGTTCATCGGCGAAGTCGGCGCGGTGCCGCTCGCCGTTGGTGAAACGGATCTCCAGCACGTGCCCGCGAACGTGACGAACGCCTGCGACTCCGGGGAACATCGATGCACTCCGATCTCTAACTCAGCGGTACGATTCTAGCCACTTGGCCGCCTCGGCGTCGCCGTAGACCGCGTGGAAATGCGGCGGCGGATGGTCCGGGGCGAACATCCGGATGATGATTCCATAGAACCGCGCGAGTTCCGGCACGGGCCGTGATTATACCCGCCGACGGCGCGCCATCACGTCCGGCGTATCTCCCCCAGCAACTGCCCCTGCGCTCCCCGTCCCGCCGCCAGGAACGGCACCTTCGTGCCCCCATAGCGCGACAGGTCGAACGGGAAGATGCCGCGGCCGGCAAAGTCGGTCACGCGCCCGCCCGCCTCCAGCACGATCGCGGCCGGCGCGGCGCAGTCCCACAACTTGCCGTTGACGGTGATCGCGCCATGGGCCACGCCCGCCGCCACCGCCACCGCCTCCAGCGCCGCCGAACCCAGAACGCGAATCTTCCAGTGCGTCTGGCCGATCCATCGCAGCGCAAACGCCGGCGTGCGGCCCTGGGCGTCGATCAGGTTCGCCGTCATCATGATGACCGAGCTGTCCGACAGCGCAGAGGCCGGCGCGCTGATGCGCGAGCCGTCGCGCCACGCGCCCTGGCCGGCGGCGGCCGAATAAACCTGGTCGCGGCACACGTCCAGCACGACGCCCAGAACCGGCATCCCCCGCTCCAGCCGCCCGATGCACACCGCGAAGTTCTCCAGCCCCGCGATGAAGTTGTTGGTTCCGTCGATGGGATCGATCACCCACACGCGCCCCATCGGGTCGGGACACTCGAAGGTGTGCGTGGCGCCCGTGTCGCTCTCCTCGCCCACGAATCCATCGGTCCCGAACCGCGCCCGCAGGGCCTCGACGATGTATCGCTGGGCGGCCCGGTCCGCCTCGGTGACGGCCTCCTGCTGGGCCGACGGATTGGTCTTCACCAGCCGCTCGACGCGCCCGAACTGCTCCAGCACGATCCGCGCGGCGCCCCGCGCCACGCCGATCGCCAACTCCAGTTCATCGGCCAGGTTCATGCCGGCGAAGGTATGGGCGGCGAGCAGCGAATGCAAACGGGCCCAGACGGCGAGCCGTTCTTCACTGCGCGCCCGGCCGCGACAGGATCCAGACCACAACGAAGGTGATGGCCAGGACAACGCCTGTGATGACCGCCTGCCTCACCCAGTTCCGCCCGATCCGCCCCTCGCGGGCGCGATTTCGATAGACGCCGATCAGCTTTCGTACAAACTCGCCAAAGTCCATCGCGGGCGGGCGGCTGGGCTCGGGATGAAGGGCAACGACAACCCATGTGTCCTCGAAGCGCTCCAGGCTGATCCGCTGACGGCGCAGGTCGTAGAACATCCGGCCCGTGTGGGGGTTGAATGTCCGGTCCTCGCTGGACCTGCCGGGACCCATTGCAGTCCCCATCAACTCGCCCAACAGGCTCGGCTCGATGCCCGCAGCTTCTCCTGCGCGCTCCTCGTCATAGCGGCCGCGGACTCGCAGCCGATCCTCGTACAACTCCAGCGTGCCTTCATAGAAGAGATCCCGCCCCGCCGATGTGGGGCGTGACGAGATGCCGAACACCACCTCACACCAGAACAGCGGCTTGGGGGGCGATGCCTGGCCTGTCGTCGGCTCTGAGTCGGTCGCCATCGACTCGCTCCTTTTGTAGAGTCTGGATTTACCCCGGCGCCGTCGTCGTCGCCGGCCGGCGCGTGGTCGGCGCGAAGCCGCCGCCGGGTCCGCGGCGCGTGTTCATGGCGCGGACGGCGATTTGCACCTGCTGATCGGTCAGGTTCGCCCTGATGGTCGCGGCCCATTGGTCCAGCGCCTGCTTCGAGGCCGGATGGTTCTTCTGGCCGATCTGGGTCAAGGCCGCGACCAGCGCCTTTTCCGCATCCGCGCGGGCGCTCCCCACCGCCGCCTGGAACGCCGCCCACAGCCCCTTGAGTCTCTCCTCTTCCTCCTTGCTGACGGCCAGGCCCGGCATGCCGCCGGCGCCCTTGAGCGCCGCGATCTGCGCATCGGTCAACCCCGCCGCCTTCGCCACCGCCTCGTCGCGCAGGTAGTACGACACGGCCGACGAAAGCTCGCGCGGCGCCGATGACCACAGTTCATAATCGCGGAATCCAAACGACCACGAACCGTCGGTCTGGCGCGAGACGGTCAGCCCGCCAATGCCGCCCTTGACCCGCCACTCGCCGCTGCGCACCTCGCGCGCCCCGTCGGCCGAGCCCACCGTGGTCGGACCGGCCCCCCCGCTGCCCGGCATGCTCGCCGGCGCGCGGACCGCCCACCGCTTTTGCGAGGCCTCGTCGATCTGCGCGGGGGTCAGGACCGTCTTGACCCGCTCGGCCCGCGCGGCGTACGACTGCTTCGTCGCTTCCAGGTTGCTCTTGCCCATGTCGGCCAGCGCGCTCAGCAGCGTCTTTTCCGCCTCCCTCTTGGCGTCGCCATCGGCCTTCTGCCAGGCCTGCCAGAGTTCCTTGATCTTGGCGCGGTCGGCGTCGGACAGGGTCATTCCGCCGCCGCCAATGGCCCGGAGTTGCTGGACCTGCTGGGCCGTAAGGTTCATCGCTTCGCCGGCCCCCGGAGAGGAGGCGATCCAGTAGCGCACCTCCAGAACCTTGCGGACGGCGTCATCCATGAGCAAGCGATCGTCGCGATAGACCGCGCGGTACGTGGGTTCTCCCGGGGCCTGCGGCGTGACGTACAGATCCACGTCGCCCGACCGGGCCCGCCACTCGCCGTCGCTCATCTGCCGCACGCCGTCCCCGAAGAATCCCGGGAAACCAAAGCCGCCGCCACGAGTGGGGCCCGCCGGGCCGGTCCGCCCAAAGCCGCGCCGTCCGCCAGGTCCCACCGGAACGCTCGTGTTGTTCCCGCTGCTGACGACGACCGCATCGTCCTTCTTGTCCCCGCCGGCCTGGGTCCACAGGAACCAGCCGGCCGCGCCGAGGAACAGCGCCACGATCAGGATGGCCAGCCAGGGAGGAATACGGCGGATTTCGGCGGAATCGCTCATAAGCGCTCCAGGAAAACGACCAGATACCGCACGGCAAGTATATCGACGTGGGCTCCATCACGACAGACGTTCGGGGCCAACAGTTATTGCGGGCGGGACAGGCTGGCCGCCTCAAGCGGCCGCTCAGCACGGCAGGCGAGGCAGTCGTATCTCCCCAGCAACGGCGGCCCGACTGCCAATCTGGCGGCCGCCAAGCGCGCGGGTGACAAGCGACGAGACTCTCTAAACTATAGAAAAGCCGTGAGGTACGGTGATCAACCCCGCGCGGCACGATCGCTGCAATTGAGCCCAATGATAGTCCTCGCCAATACGCGAACGATCGCCAGCCTGGCGGGCCCTGCGATGGTTTCGCGGGGCCGATGTTTGGTCCCCCTTCATCGGCAACCGACCGGGCGGTGAGGGCAGCACATGCGCGGGCATGTGCTCAGGACAGGTTCGTTTTGACGAAAAGGTCACAATGCTCACTGGTTTTGCCCCCCTGCTTCAGTTGCAGAACGAGATGAACCGCCTGTTCGAGGATTTCTTGGCGGACATGCCGGCCCTGCGGCCCTACGGGACGATGTACCCGGCGGTGAACGTCTGGGAATATGGCGATTGCGCCTACCTGGAAGCTGAGCTGCCGGGCCTGAGCGTGAGCGACATCGAGGTCCTGTTCCATGCGGATGTGCCGGGCGTCAAGTCCGGCGACATCGACGTCAGCTTCGAAGACGGAGTGCTGACGATCGAGGGCAAGGTGCAATCGCGCCACTCCCAGGTGCCCAACTACATCCGCCAGGAATACGGCGTGGGCAACTTCTACCGCCAGTTCACCCTGACCACCCCGATCAACGTGGACCAGACCCACGCCGAGATGACCAACGGCGAACTGCGGTTGACGGTCCCCAAGGCCGAATCGGCCAAGACCCGGAAGATCCAGATCAAGACCTCGTAGCGGTGGAAGAAGGCGGCATCCCCGCGGCGCCCGACGCCGGCGCGGTCGTCGGGCTTGGGGTCCGCAGGATGAACTGCCCGTATTTCTCGGCGATTCGCGCCTCGACGGCCGACCCCGCGTGAACCACGATCCGGTGCCTGAAGCCCACGGGCCTGTCCTTTTCCATCGTCCAGTCGTGGATCCCGATGTGCGCCAGCAACCCGAAGGAGCGAACGTGCCACGGGCTGGGATGGCCGGGGTTGTCCGGATGATCGAACATCGCCACGCCGTAGCGCTTGCCGTCGATCCGGCCGGAGTAGTCGCACCAGCCGGCCGGCTTGCTGCGGCAGTCTTTCTCGCCCGACGCTCCGGCCGACGAGACGATCTGGCGCTGGGCGTCGCCCGACATCGCCTCGGCCACGCGCACGCAGCAGAAGCCAGCCTCCACGCCGCTGACATTGAGGGGCTTGACGCGCAGCTTGATCGACTCGGGCGCCACAAATATCGACGCCACGTCGATCGCCCGCGCGCCGTCGTCGTAGGCGATGAAGCGGATCGTGCGCGTCTCCCGCAGGACGGGACGGTCGGCCTGCGCGCCCTCCCATTCCAGTT